>OKNF01000149.1_pt1 | contig 16614 bp, 15 predicted proteins | sample 1613121 | NCBI WGS metagenome assembly OKNF01 (sample SAMN04436838, study PRJEB24849) | human gut metagenome | biome: human gut; feature: NICU; material: stool | host: Homo sapiens | place: USA: Saint Louis, MO | collected 2011-09-08
GAATAATCAGAATTTGTGATACTTTCATCAATTAAGCTTTACTAATGTAATTCTGTTTGCTACCGCCCCGTTGAATTATCGCAAAGACGATGTAAACTTGCGCGAAACAGGACAACCAGCACATAACAAAAACCGCCCCGGGATCTGCGATGCAATCTCGTGCGGTAGCAATGGTTGAACCCCCCGCTTAAATTAATATTGAATTTTAATCATTTTTCTCTTTTTTCTGATGCAGGCCGCCGGTTGTGGGCAAAGCACTACACACAAAACGCCGTTACGCGCTTCCGGCGCGGCCAGTCAGAACACTTCACCAGAGAATACCAGGAATGCAATCAGGGATGATAAGCAATGGTTGAGGACGCTTCACTGTATCCTCGCCGTCAGGATGACGCGCGCTGCGTTTCCGGTCACCCGTCTTCTTTTATGTTGAGCAAATCGTGCATTTGCGACGCTATAACACAATCCAAACACGCAAATAATTTGTCAATCGCGCCGTTGGCCTGCAAAGGGCGAAACGGACTGCTGCTGTGCGTTTGCCTGGCACGGCCGGCTATTTCTACACCTTTTTTGACTCCATCGCAGGCGATAACTTGTGCGCCGCCCTGCGCGGCATAATCATTTTTGTTAATTAATTGGGATAAATACATGAGGATCGTGGTGAAAATTCGAATCGCATTAGGTCTGCTTTTTGTATTAAGCGTTGCGGGCTGTAAGTCGCCGCCGCCGGTCAATGACGACACCATCGTCTCCAGCACCGTCGATGGCGTCACGCTGACTTATCGCCATGCCATTACGCCGCCGCACACCTTCTCACCGGTGAACGAAGAGTACCGCGCGCTTTATAACGCTTCCGTGATGAGCCGTCCCGACTTCGGCGGCAAGGTGGTACGCCATCTGGAGAATGCCCAGCCTTATACCGTGTTGGGCCGCGTGGAGAACAACTGGCTCGCCATCGCTGAGAAAGATCAGGATCAGCTGATTGGCTACGTGCCGCTGCGCGCCGTGGTGAAAAGCGCGCTCTATGAAGAGACCATCAAGGCGGATCAGCGCCGTAAACGCGTTCGCGCCACGCAGCCGGCGAAAAAGAAAACCTGCGTCGCGGTGGATGGCGACAGCAAAGCGTGCCAGAACAGCAGCAGCGGCACATGGATTATCGATTAATAACGTGTCAGTAATGGGTAATCCATTATGAAACAACGAAACTTTTTGCGCCTGTGTCAGCAGGCGCTTTTCCTGACGGCGCTTACCTTGCTGGCAGGCTGTATATCATTTTCACGCAGCGATCCTTCCCATTACCGTCTGTTATTTCAGGCGCGGCCACCGGTTAATGATTCAGCGCCGCTAAAGCTGCGCGTGCTGCTGCTGAAATCGGACGCCGATTTCATGTCTGCGGATTTTTATTCGTTGCAGACGAGCGCGCAAACCGTGCTGGGCGGTAACCTGCTCAACAGCGAGCAGTGCTTCTTAATGCCGGGTCAACGCAATAAAACCCTTACCGTAGAACGCACGCCTGAAGCGCGCTATATCGGCGTGATGGCTGAGTATCAGTCACTCAACGGCAAAAAGTGGCGTCTTTCATTAGCGCTGCCCGCGCCGGGCGAGGCCGCTTCAGATGCCCACTGGCAGGAAGCGGATGACGCGTTGCAGGCCAGCATTATCGTCGATAACCGCGGCGTGCGCGTCGCAGGCAAGTCCGCGTCAACAGCGGAATAACGGAAAGCCATTATGAACAAAGCAGAAAAGGTGGTCTGGAGCGAAGGCATGTTCCTGCGCCCGCATCACTTCCAGCAGTCGGAAAGCTACCTGCAAAGCACGCTGCGCGACTGGGGCGCCGCTCAGCGTTCGTACCTGTGGGGCTTTACCAGCCTGGAGTTCGACGAGGCGATGCTGCGCCAGGGGAAAATCGCCCTGAGCGCCGCCAGCGGCCTGCTGCCGGACGGCACCCACTTCGCCTTTCAGGATCCTCGCCAGGCGCCCGCGCCGCTGGAGATCGCGGATAACCAGAGCAATGTCGACGTGGTGCTGGCCCTGCCGGCGCGGCGCAACGGCCGCGAAGAGGTGATTTTCAGCGAGTCGGCGGATTCGCTGGCGCGCTATCTTAGCTTCGAGCGCGAGGTAGACGACTTTAACGCCATCTCCGTCGGCCCGGCGGCGGTGCAGTTCGGCAAGCTGCGTTTGAAACTGATGCTGGAAAGCGAGCTGACCGCCGAATGGACCGCTATCGGCGTAACGCGCGTGATCGAAAAGCGCGGCGACAAACAGCTGCGCCTCGACGCGGGTTACATTCCGCCGATGCTGAACGCCATCAATCATCCGCTGCTGTTTGACTATCTGAACGATATTCATGGACTGCTGGCGCAGCGCAGCCAGCAGATCGGCCAGCGCCTGCGTCAGCCCGGCCGTTTCAATACCGCCGAAATGGTCGATTTCATGCTGCTGGCGCTGATCAATCATCATCTCGGTCTGGTCTCGCATCTGAAAAACCTGCCGCTGCTGCATCCCGAACAGCTGTTTAGTCACTGGCTGGCGTTTGCCGCCGAGCTGTCGACCTGGACGCCGCAGCGTTCGCCGGACGCCGCGCTGCCCGTTTATGACCATGACGATATCGCCCGCAGCTTCAGCAAACTGATGCTGCTGCTGCGCCAGGGGCTGTCGCTGGTGATGGAGGAGAGCGCGGTGCAGCTGCCGCTAACCGAGCGTTCTCACGGGCTGAACGTGGCGACGGTGCCGGACGCGTCGATGGTGCGCGAATTCGGATTCGTGCTTGCCGTGCGCGCCAACGTGCCGGGCGAAGCGTTACAGACGCACTTCCCGGCGCAGATGAAGGTGGCTCCGGTAACCAAAATCCGCGATCTGGTGCAGCTTCAGCTGCCGGGCTTGGTGCTGCGCGCAATGCCGACCGCGCCGCCGCAGATCCCGTGGCACGCCGGCTACAGCTATTTCGAGCTGGAGAAGGGCGGAGAGCTGTGGAAAGAGATGGAAAGGTCGGGCGCGTTTGCGCTGCATCTGGCGGGCGAATTTCCCGGCCTGGATATGGAGTTCTGGGCAATTCGCAGCCAGTCCGTCTGAAACGTTAGAATGAGCGCTCACCATGCAGGAACGACATTTTACCGGCAGCGATGCCGCCTTTTCCGGCGCCAGCAGCAATAACCCGCTGGTTGCCGCCGCTAATCCTTTGCTTAACGCGATCCCGCAGATCCGTCACTCCGTTACGCATGACGATCCGGCCGCGCTGCGTCAGCGCCTGATCGATCAGGTGCGCCACTTTGAGAAAAACAGCCAGCGCGCCGGTCTTCCTTACGAGGTGATCGTCGGCGCGCGCTACTGTCTTTGCACCGCGCTGGACGAGGCGGCGGCGCTGACGCCGTGGGGAAGCCGGGGCGTCTGGCCCGGCAATGGCCTGCTGGTGACGTTTCATAACGAAACCTGGGGCGGCGAGAAGTTTTTTCAGCTGCTGGCGAAGCTGTCGCAGAATCCGCGCGAACATATCTTGCTGCTGGAGCTGATCAACTACTGTCTGCTGCTGGGTTTCGAAGGGCGCTACCGCGTGCTGGATAATGGCCGCTCGCAGCTGGAAACCATCCGTCAGCGGCTGCTGCAAATGATCCGCGGCGTGCGCGGCGGCTACCCGCCGGCGCTGTCGCCTCATCCCGAAGATCAGCCGGTGATGCGTAAAATGTGGCGGCCGGTGGTGCCGCTTTGGGCCTGCGCCGCCCTTGTCGGCTTCCTCGCCTGCCTGCTCTATATCATTCTCAACTGGCGGCTGGGCGACGTGACCAGTCCGGTGCTGGCCTCCGTTTACCAGACGCCGCTGCCGGAAGTAACTATTCGCAACCCGGCGCCGCGCGCGCCTGCGGTGCTGAACCTGCGCGCTTCCCTGCGCCCTGAGATCGAACAGGGGCTGGTGGCGGTACGCGACGAGGCGGATCAGAGCGTGGTGACGCTGAAAGGGGATGGCCTGTTCGCCTCCGGCTCCACCGCGGTGCGCGGACGCTACGAGGCGGTGATCGACCGTATCGCGCAGGCGATGGATAACGTCAGCGGCAAAATCCTGGTGACCGGCTACAGCGATAACGTGCCGATCCGCAGCGCCCGCTTCGCCTCTAACTATGAGCTGTCGCTGGCGCGCGCGCAGTCGGTGCAGGAAATGCTGCAAAAACATCTGTCGCAACCCGGACGGACGAAGGCGGAAGGCCGTGGCGAAACCAACCCGCTGGTTCCCAACACCACGCCTGAGAACCGCGCCCGCAATCGTCGGGTGGAGATCACACTGTTAGTTTCGCCGGAAAATACGCGCGCGGAGCTAAACGGACTGCAGCAAGGGAACTGACAGATGCTGAACATACTGTTTTCCATTATAACCAGCCGGCTGATGTGGGGCTTCGTTGGCATCACCGCGCTCTCCTTTATCATCTGGGTTATCGGCCCGGTCTTTTCCATCGTCGATTCGCGTCCGCTGGAGTCGGAGCAGAATCGCCTGATCAGCATCGGACTGCTTTATCTGGTCTGGGGAATTAGCAATCTGGCGCCGCGCCTGTATAACGCCTGGATCAACCGCAAGCTGATGGGCAGCCTGAGCCACGGCGAGCCGGGCGTTGACAGCGATCGCAAGCGGCTGACTAATGAAGAACAGGTGCTGGCCGAACGCTTCGATGAAGCGTCGCGGCTGCTGAAAAAGGCGCACTTCAACCGCGCCGATCGCCGTAACCCTTTCTGGGCGCAGCGCTTCAGCCGCCAGTATCTCTATCAGCTGCCCTGGTATGTGATCATCGGCGCGCCGGGCGCGGGCAAAACCACTGCCCTGGTCAACTCTGGCCTGCAATTTCCGTTGGCGGACCGTTTCGGCAAAACCGCGCTGCGCGGCATCGGCGGCACCCGCAACTGCGACTGGTGGTTCACCAACGAAGCGGTGCTGCTGGATACGGCGGGGCGCTACACCACGCAGGAGAGCCAGCAGGCGCAGGACGCCAGCGAATGGCAGAAATTTGTCGATCTACTGCGTAAATATCGCGGACGCCAGCCGATTAACGGCGTGATTGTGACCATCAGCGTCTCGGATCTGCTAACTCAATCGGCGGAAGCGGCGCAGCAGCAGGCGCTGAATCTGCGTCAGCGTCTGACGGAGCTGCATGAACAGCTGGGCATCCGTTTTCCGGTCTATGTGCTGGTGACCAAGGCGGACCTGTTGAAAGGCTTCCGCGCCTGGTTTTCGAAGCTGGATAAAGCGCAGCGCGAACAGATCTGGGGCTTCACCTTTCCGTGGGAGCGGGCGAAGCTGGCCGATTTCGATCTCGCCAGCGCGTTCAGTCAGGAATATGCGCTGCTGCAACAGCGTCTGGACGCGGGCCTGGCGGATACGCTGATTATGGAGAGCGACGCGCAGGCGCGTGCGGAAAGCTATCTGTTCCCGCAAGAGTTCGCCGCGCTGCGTCCGCTGCTGGCGGACTACCTCAACACCGTTTTCGCCCGTTCCAATTTTGAAACCCAGTTCTCTCCGCGCGGCATCTATTTCGCCAGCGGCACCCAGGAAGGCCTGCCTTTCGACCGCGTAATGGGTGAGCTGAGCCGCGCGCTGCATCTGCCGCAGGCGGGCGAGCAGGGCGGCGATAGCGGTGCCTGGGACAGCGTACGTAAAGAGGCGCCGATTCCGGCAAATAAAGGCCAGAGTTTCTTCCTGAAGGATCTGCTGACCAACGTTATTTTTCAGGAAGCGGGGCTGGCGGGCAGCAACCGCTGGTGGGAGTTGCGCAATCGCGCCGTTCTGTGGTCCGGCTATGCGGGCCTGCTGGCGCTGTTGATTGTCGTATCGGCGCTGTGGCTGACCAGCTACGGCAAGAATAAAAGCTATCTGCAGGAGGTGCAGGCGAAAGTGCCGGGCGTCGCCGAACAGAGCAAGAATTTGCAGTCCGGCGGCGAGAGCGATCTCTTTGCGCTACTGCCGTTCCTTAACAGCGTGCTTACCCTGCCGGAAAGCAACGATTTCGACCTGAACGATCCGCCGTTAACGCGCCGCATGGGGCTTTATCGCGGTGTTGAAGTCAGCGACGCGACGCAGACGCTTTACCAAAAATCGCTGAAGCAGCTGCTGCTGCCGCAGGTGGCCCAGCTGATTACCGGCTGGCTGCGCGGCGACAACGGCAGCGACGCCGATTACAGCTACGAGGCGCTGAAGGCGTACCAGATGCTCTATCAGCCGCAGCATTACGACGGGAAATTCCTGCATGCCTGGGTGATGCTGAACGTGCGGCGCAGCCTGCCGCAGAATGTCACCCAGGCGCAGTTAAGCCAGCTGGATCGTCATCTGGCGCAGCTGCTGGAGACGCAGATTCAGGCATCGCCTTACGCTCGCGACGACGTGTTGGTAAAGCGCGAGCAGGCGCTGATTAATCAGATGCCGCTGTCCGGCCGCGTGTATGGCCGCCTCAGACGCCTGCTGGAACAGGATGAAAATTTGCCGCCGGTTTCCCTTGCCGATTTGGGCGGTCCGCAGAGCGAGTTAGTGTTTACCCGTAAAAGCGGCAAGCCGTTAAGCGAAGGCATTCCCGGACTCTTTACCCCGGAAGGATACTGGAACCGCTTCGATAAAAATATCGATGCGGTGACTGCGGCGCTGCACAAGGATGACGTCTGGGTGCTGGGCGGCGCGACCGCCGATGAAGATAAGCAGCAGACCAACAACGCGGTGCGTCAGCGCTATATGGAAGACTTTATGCGCCGTTGGGATGAGCTGCTGAGCGATATCCAGCTCAACAACAGCGCCGATCTGTCGCAGCGCATTAACAGCGCGCGGCTGCTTTCCGGCAGCAATTCGCCGCTGCGCAAGCTGGTGGTGAATCTGAGCCATTATCTGATGCTGGAGCGGCTGCCGACGGAGAAAACGCAACAGCAGACGGGCGATCAGGGCAACAGCGCCACCCGCACGCTGGAAGCGCTGTTCCGTGCGCGTCAGCCCGCGCAAGCGGCGACGGCGGCGCAAACGCCGGAGCAGCGGGTCACTGAACATTATGCGCCGGTGATTGAGCTGGCTCAGCCGCTGGAGCAGGGCGGCAAAACCATCGTCTTCGATGATTTTCTCAAGCAGATCGATGAGCTTTATCGCTACCTGACGGCGGTGCAGGATGCCGCCAACAGCGGCATGCCGCCGCCGTCGGGCGAAACGATCGGCCGGCTGCAGGCCAGCGCCGGACGGTTGCCGGGATCGCTGCAAAATATGTTTACCCACCTGGCGGTCGGCGCCAGCAGCGACGCTCAGCGCCGCGATATGGAGAACGTTCGCAAGCGCATCAACGTCGAGGTCGGCAGCTTCTGCCGCCAGGCGATCGCCGGACGCTATCCGCTGTCGCGCAATGGCCGCAGCGAAGTCACCCCGGACGATCTGGCGCGCATGTTCGCGCCCGGCACCGGCCTGATGGACAGCTTCTTCCGCGATAATCTGGCGACCAAAGTGGACACCACTCACGCAAGCTGGCGCTTTATGCCGGGCATTGACGGCAAAAGCCTGCCGGGGGGCGAGGCGCTGCTGCGTCCTTTTCAGCAGGCTCAGAGCATCCGCGATGCCTTTTTCGCTAACGGCGCGACCATGCCGTCGTTCCGCGTCACTATCCGCACGGTGCGTATGGACAACGATATTCTCAACCTGACGCTGGATGTGGATGGTCAGCTGCTGCGCTACAGCCATGGCCCGCAGGCGGTGCAGCTGATGAGCTGGCCCGGCAGCGGCGGCACCCGCCAGGTGCGCATGCAGCTGGGCATGGCGGACGGCACCACCTCGACCCTGGTGACAAACGGCGCTTGGGCGCTGAACCGCTTTTTCGACCGCGCGGCGCTGTCGGCGGGCGGCAACAGCCTGAGCCGGCAGGCGACATTTAACGTTGATGGCCATCGCGTCACGCTGGAGTTTACGCCGAACAGCATCCGTAACCCGTTCCAGCTTCCTGGCTTTGCATGCCCATAACTGCAAGGAAAAGATTATGAGCCACTCCCCTGCGATCGGCTGGTATGGGAAATTGCCCAGCGCCGGCGACTTTCTCCAGCGTCGTTTTCCTGATGCCGTTGCCCGACAATGGACCCACTGGTTTCAGGTCGGGCTGCTGAACTGGCAGAAAAATGAAGAACAGCGTCCGGGCGAGACGCAGCGCTTTGCCAAAGCGCCGGTATGGAATTTCGTGGTGCCGCCGATGCTGGGCAGCCAGCTGGTGCAGATGGGCTGCCTGCTGCCCGCGCGTGACAGCGTGGGGCGTCAGTATCCGGTCTGCGCCCTGTTCAGCTTCACGCCGACGGAGTGGTCAAACGCCCGCCTCGTGCTGGCTGGCGAATGGTATCAGCGGCTGGGGCGTACGCTACTGCATGCAGTGAACAACGGCTACTCCGCCGATAAGTTGGATGATGCGTTGCTGGCAATCCCGTCGCCGCCGCTGCCCGATGCATCGCAGCGCTCCGATATTCTCGACGTTATCGGCTATGGCGAAAACGCCACCAACCTCAGCTGGAAGCAGGTGGCCGAGTGCTTCGATCCGCAGCGCTACACCAGCTTCTGGTGGACCAATCAGTGCGACGGCTATCCGCTTTACACCCATCTGCATAGCGGCAACTTTACCGGCCAGCTGTTTTCGCTGCTGTTCGACCCGGCAGGCGGCGCGCGACCGGGACGACACGGGCTTTATCCGCCCATGTTTGACTGATTTTTTATTGCGAGGATTGCGATGAACATCGATGCGCTATTGGCCCCGATTAGCAGTGAACAACCGTGCGGGGAGAATCTGGAGTATGACGCCGATTATATGGCGATGATGCAGGCGTGCGAAGGTAAGCCTGAACAGCAGTTCGGCGACACCATTATCCCTGCTGAGCCCGCCGACTGGAACAAAGTCGAAAAGTTGGCGACCGGACTGCTGAACCGCACTAAAGATCTGCGCGTAATGTTAGCGCTTACTCACGCCTGGACGCAGATGAAAGGATTGCCGGGCTACGCCAGCGGTCTGAAGCTGATTGAGCAGGCGCTGCTGCTCTACTGGGAACCGCTCTGGCCGCTGCTGGAAGAATATGGCGAACGCGATCCCTTCTATCGTATCAACGCGCTGGCGGCGCTGGGCGATAAGTCAGCGCTCACCTCCGCAGTGCGTCAGGCGCCGCTTCTGCGCAGCGCCGCAGATCAGATCTCCCTGCGTGACGCCTGCGCGCTGCTGGACGGCAGCAAAACCGAAGTCGTGGACTACCCCGGTGGCCGTCCTCGTCTGAATGATGAGCTGGCACGCGGCGAACAGCCCGCCACTGAAGCGCTTTTTCAAATAAGTGAGCGTTTACAAACTATCCGTGAAACCCTGGTAGAGCATCTGGGTGAAAGCGGCGCGCCGGAAATGGCGCAGCTGCAAAAAATGGTGAGCCTGGTGACGCAGGCGTGTCAGGCCACTGACCTGACGACGCTAATGCTGGGCGGCGACGCCGCTTCGCAGACGGAACAGAGCATCGTTGAAAGCCGTCCGGCCGCCGCGCCGCCGCGTATGCAGGCCGACTGGCGCAGCAGCGACATTACCTCGCGCGCCGACGTGCAGCTGGCGCTGGAGAAGGTGAAGCAATACTTCGCCCGTTATGAACCCAGTCATCCGGCGCCGTTAATGATCGATCGCGTGCAACGGGTGATTGAACTCGATTTTATGGAGATTATCCGCGACCTCGCGCCGGACGGCGTGCATCAGCTGGAAAATATTTTTGGCCGCCGCGACTAAGCCGCAGCCCTCTATCCTGTAGCCTGGCCTGACGCGTCGGCTGCTGACTTTTACCGCGCATATCTGATGGAGAACATCATGGCAACGACAAAATCCAGTGGGCAGAAGTTTATTGCCCGTAACCGCGCGCCACGCGTACAGATTGAATACGATGTGGAGATCTACGGCGCTGAGCGCAAAATCCAACTGCCGTTCGTCATGGGCGTCATGGCCGATCTGGTCGGTAAACCGGTGGAACCGCTGCCGGGCGTCGATGAGCGTAAATTTATGGAGATCGACATCGACAACTTCGATCAGCGCATGAAAGCGCTGAAGCCGCGCGTCGCTTTCCAGGCGGAAAATACCCTGACCGACGAAGGCCGGCTGAACATCGATCTGACCTTTGAAAGCATGGAGGATTTCTCGCCCGACGCGGTGGCGCGCAAAGTTGAACCGCTGAATAAGCTGCTGGAAGCGCGCACGCAGCTCTCCAACCTGCTGACCTATATGGATGGTAAAAACGGCGCAGAAGAGTTGATTGCAAAAATTCTGCAAGATCCGACGCTGCTGAAGTCGCTAGGCCATCTGGCGAAACCGGAAGAAAACGTCAAAGGTGATGAGGAATAACGATGAGCAATAATCCATCACAGCAACAACAGCCGCAGCAGGAACAGCAGTCCTGGAATCAGAATGAATTCAGCGCCCTGCTGAACAAAGAGTTCCGTCCGAAAAGCGATCAGGCGCGCGCCGCGGTGGAAAGCGCGGTGAAAACCCTGGCGCAGCAGGCGCTGGAAAACAGCATTACCGTCTCCAGCGACGCTTACCGCACTATCCAGGCGCTGATTGCTGAAATCGACGAAAAGCTGTCACGTCAGGTTAACCAGATCATTCACCATGAAGATTTTCAGAAGCTGGAGGGCGCCTGGCGCGGCCTGAGCTATCTGGTCAACAACACCGAAACCGACGAGATGCTGAAAATCCGCTTTATGAGCATCTCCAAGCAGGAGCTGGGCCGCACGCTGAAGCGCTACAAAGGCGTGGGCTGGGACCAGAGCCCTATCTTCAAGAAGATCTATGAAGAAGAGTATGGTCAGTTCGGCGGCGAGCCGTTTGGCTGCCTGGTGGGTGATTACTATTTCGATCACAGCCCGCAGGATGTTGAGCTGCTGGGCGAAATGGCGCGCATCGGCGCGGCGGCGCACTGTCCGTTTATCACCGGCACCGCGCCAAGCGTAATGCAGATGGAAACCTGGCAAGAGCTGGCGAACCCGCGCGATCTGACCAAGATTTTCCAGAATACCGAATATGCCGCCTGGCGCAGTCTGCGCGAGTCGGAAGATGCGCGCTATCTGGGCCTGGTAATGCCGCGCTTCCTGTCGCGCCTGCCGTATGGCATCCGCACCAATCCGGTAGACAGCTTCGATTTTGAAGAAGAGACCGAAGGCGCCAACCACAGTAACTATACCTGGACCAATGCGGCCTACGCGATGGCGGCCAACATCAACCGCTCGTTTAAAGAGTTTGGCTGGTGCACCTCGATTCGCGGCGTGGAATCGGGCGGCGCGGTGGAAAACCTGCCTTGCCACACTTTCCCCAGCGACGACGGCGGCGTAGATATGAAATGCCCGACCGAAATCGCCATCAGCGATCGCCGTGAGGCCGAGCTGGCGAAAAACGGTTTTATGCCGCTGGTGCATCGCAAGAACTCCGATTTCGCCGCCTTTATCGGCGCGCAGTCGCTGCAAAAACCGGCGGAGTATCACGATGCCGACGCCACCGCCAACGCGCGTCTGGCGGCGCGCCTGCCGTATCTGTTCGCCTGCTGCCGCTTCGCGCACTACCTGAAGTGCATCGTGCGCGACAAGATCGGTTCTTTCCGCGAGCGCGAAGAGATGGAGCGCTGGCTGAACGATTGGGTAATGAACTACGTGGATGGCGATCCGGCCAACTCCTCGCAGGAAACCAAATCCCGCAAACCGCTGGCGTCAGCGGAAGTGATGGTGGAAGAGATTGAAGATAATCCGGGCTACTACGCCGCGAAATTCTTCCTGCGTCCGCATTACCAGCTGGAAGGACTGACTGTATCGCTGCGTCTGGTTTCCAAACTCCCTTCGCTGAAAACCAACGATGCGTAAGTGATGGCGCCGGGCGTTATGCCCGGCGCATACCCGGCCTGCCCGTAAAAAAGGGTTACCTGGTCAGCCTGATAAAAGGAGGCTATGGCTAATCTTAATACCTGACTGGTAGGTTCCCTGGGTAAAGGTAAAAAGCATATTGGGCAAAAGAGAAAATGGGGAAAATGCTTTGAAGCTGATCAAAACCATACTGCTGCAACTCATTGCGCATTTTTTGAGTCTTATCTCATTCGGCATATTCTTTTTAAATTCTTTTTATTACGCTTTTTTTTCATGGCTGGAAAGGGACTGATAAAGACAACTTGATTAATGCTGTTATAGCAGGATTAATTACTGTTATAAGTTTGATTCTCTACGCTGTAGCAGAAAAAATAAAAAGAAAACATTAATGCAGATTATTTATGATTCCTTTTTGTTTTTTAAATAAATATAGCTTAGCTGTGACTCCTTTCTTTCTAACATATTTTTGAGATAAAAGCATGACGACTAAATCAGGTCCTCAGGTTCAACCCGGTTATTGTATCGTGCAACAACCTGGAACATTAGCATCGCAAGCGCAAATGATTTTTCAGGACAGAAACAGAGATGCTATTAATTTTTTCATGCAAATAAATAACGATACGCCATGGGTTAAACCAGGCCAGATCCTTATTGTTGCCGATCCAAATAATAGTAATCAAGCATATCAACTTTATGAATTAAAAAAAGCCAAAGAGAAAGTGAGCCATGCGTTAGCGACGACAGACGTTCCCGTATCCACTTTCCTGAATGCTAATTATGGTACTATTGCTGCGCTTACTAATATTATGGATAAAACCGTAGGGGCAGTAAGCGACGCTGGGGAAAAATATTTCTCTCGAATTACTGATATCTTAAAAAATATTGAACGTACTTATCAAAATCAATACAGAACCCAGGGTAGTTTAATTAGCCAGCAATTCTTTAGTGAAAGAGCTCGTCTTTTTTCTGAGTTAGATTCTCATCTCAATAGTTTAGTGAGACGTGGATTAAAATTTCGACCATACGAAGATCTTAAACGTGCATTAAATTTATCTAGCCGCTCTATTGTTCACGATTGGCAAAGCGCTGGGATTGGAGCAATAAGAGGATACTCATCTTATATTGATCGCGCTGCCAGTGCTGCCAAATACATGAAAACTGGCGGATGGATAGCGATTGGGTTTGCAGGTTTAAATACAACAAATGATGTTCATCAGGCTTGTACTACTGGTAGAGAGAATCAATGTAGAAAAGTTGCAGTTAAAGAATATAGCAAATTTGCATCCAGTACGGCGGCTAGTATTTATGGCGGTTCCTTAGGCGCGGCTGGTACAGCAGGAATTTGTATTGCTTTAGGCGTACCTACAGGTGGCTTGGGAACACTTGCATGCGGTATAGTTGGTGGCGTAGCCGTAGGCACCATAGCGGGCACAGCTGCTAAGAAAGGAACAGATTACTTAATGGACTTAATTCTATGAGTGCGGAACATATGCTTTTCCTGGTGGTTCTATTCTTCATTATGCTTTTTATTATAGCTACAGGATATGCCTATTATTCATACAAAAAGCATATTCAGGATTACACGATTTTTTTGCAAGAATATCGCCGAAACGGCTTGTATGTTGACAGTATCAGTAATGTCAGTGAGAACTTTGGTTTTGCATTCTATTATTTAAAAATCATGTTTTTCATTCGCCTTCTCAAAAATAAAAAAATGTATGTGGAAAAAGGGAAGCCGGTTGAAAGAAGATGTTATGATTATATGAAGAGCTTGCCTGAAGAGCAGATAGCATGGATGCGGAGCTGGAGAGTTAACTTCTTTGTGCAAGCTGTTCTTTTTGTTACGTCTGTCGCGCTCGTCTACATACATAGTGTTATTTATAATTATTAAATAACAACAGATTATTATTTTAGAGAGGCAGGGCGACAACGCGCCAACTATCTAAAACGAAATACGTAATTCTTATGAAGAATATTTTCTTAAGTATGACACTGACAAAGTTATTAGCCTCTTTCAACGTATTTAGTAGCGATGATTGTAGTTCAGCAAATGATGATGCTGATGTGAATTCATGTTCGTTACAGCAGAAAAAGAATGCGGAAGTTGAACTAAATAAAGAGTACTCAGAAGCGAAGAAAAGACTGGCTGTCTCATTTGATGCTGATAAAAAATTATTGAATGAGTATTTAACTCTCCTTCTTGAATCGCAAAGGGGTTGGTTAAAGTATCGTGATGCTCAATGTAAAATTGAATCCTTTATGGCAGATGAAAGCACGCCTGTTTATGAGTCTATAAATGATAGCTGCATTGCCAGGCTGGATAAAGGCAGAACAGCTCAGTTAAAAAATATGCCTTATGAGTAATAAATCCCGATAGTTTTAATAAATAACCAGTCAGTACTATTTTATAAACTAACTTTCAAACTTTTAAATATTAAGAAGTAAATAAGAGAAATTTTGAATACTATCCTGCGATATTATTCAGAAAAGAGGCAAAGGTAAAATATGGACTGTTTTATTCAGCCCCATGCTTTCCTGTTTGCCATATCACTGCTTTATCGAAAGCATTATTTAACCAATAAAGAGTAGATAACTATGGCTATTGATATGTTCCTGAAGGTTGACGGTGTTACCGGCGAGTCTCAGGACTCCAACCACAAAGGCTGGACTGACATCACTTCTTTCTCCTGGGGCGCATCCCAGCCGGGCAACATGTCCGTTGGCGGCGGCGGCGGCGCGGGTAAAGTAAACTTTAACGACCTGCATGTTGATGCGCTGGTCGACAAGTCTACTACTGCCATTCTGAAGCACTGCGCCAGCGGTAAGCACCTGAATAAAGTCGAGCTTTCCGTATGCAAAGCAGGCGGCCAGCAGGTTGAATATACCAAAATCACTCTGGAAGATGTGCTGGTAACGTCTGTGCAATATACCGGTACAGATAATGGAGATACTGTCGGCGTGAGCTATGCATTCCAGGCGTCTCGTGTGAAACAGCAGTATTGGGAGCAGACCGCTTCCGGCGGTAAGGGTGCTGAAAGCAGCGCTGGCTGGAACATCAAAGAAAATAAAGAAATGTAATTTTCAGGCACCTTCTCCCAGGGGAAGGTGCCGAAAAGATTAAAATAAGATAAAAATATGGTGTAAAAGAGTAGTTTTTTATCCGTTTTACCATAAATAGTTGATAAGGTTTTATACGTTATTATTGAATTAATATAAGATCATTTCCAGCTTAACTATTTTTAATTTTATCTTCTTACCAAGGTTTTATTGTTTATTTTTTGTAGGTAACTATCTATGGATGAATGCTATTTACCTCAGGTAAGCGAGAAAATATGGATTTTAAAATAATTCTGCTGGGTGTGTTTTTTTATGCAAATTATGCGAGTGCAAAGACTGATTATTCTCCAGAGCAATATATTAAAAACTACGCATTAAGCACCTGTATATCTCAAGGATACAATACCAGAGAAGTAAAGAACGATGCAGCGGCCGCAGCGCGCGGATATCTGGAGTTTGGTGATTACTCTTTAGCGGCGCACACGGCAGTAAGAAAGTTAGGCGAAGAATACCTCGCAAAGCATTACGGCAGTCAATCTGGCGAACCAATGGTGCTGGCTAAGTGCGTTGATTTCTACCATAGCCCAGAACTGGATAAATTGATTAAGCATTTCAAAGGAAAACAGGATAATTAACGCCATGTTATTTCCAGACTAAATAATCGCCGGCTCATTTTAGTATGTTTGCTTTTAAAATAATATAGAAAGTTAATAGTATATAGAAAGCGTTTTTTATAGATATCCTAAATATTTTGTGCCTTTAGAAAAGATGTTATATATGAAAAATACATGCATTCGTCGCACATATCCTTTTATATTAATGTTATGTCATGCCACTGCGCTGGCGAATAACGTAACTGAGGTTATCCCTACAGGCGTTTGGCAAGTTAAACATGTTTATATAGATACGTCAGTAATGTCTTCCTCTCATACGTTACCAAACGATCCTTCTTTGGTAGGGCGAACGCTAAAATTCTCGCAAGAGAATATTAATGGATCAATGTTAGCAGGAAAGGGTTGCATGCATCCTTCTGTGCAGCCGCAGCAACGCACTTATTTAGATAAACTGCTGTCATCAACCTTTGGCACAACGAAAGAAGGCTCAATTGCCGCCAATTATTTACTGCCGCAAAAAGCAGAGGCTCAGGTAAGTCCGTTGGTTATTGACTGTACTGAAGGTTTATTCGGGCCTTCCGGTGAATCTATTGACAGTTGGTTGGTATGGCTCTCTGAGCAGTCAATAATGATTAACTGGGATAACAATACTTTGTTAACATTAGATAAAGTGCAAGCTGATGCACTGCCTTCACCTTCTTTTAACTGCCAACGCGTGACTGCTGTTACGGAAAGAAAAATTTGTACCTCATTTGAATTGGCGGCATGGGATCATAGCGTTAACGATGCGTATAAAATGGTTGAGGCTGAGCTCAAAAGACTTGGCAAGCCTGAGGAATTAGATGAGTTAAAAAAATCGCAAAGGAAATGGATAGCTGACAGAAATGCATGTAATGAAGATGAAGTTTGTCTGGCTAAAAAAATGGAAGAACGCGTGTTTGATTTAACGGCAAGCATTGAGTAATCAGATAAAATAAAAAGTAATTCAATTTCGCAAATTAAAAATCTTTTCCACGCTTTCTATCGGAATTAAAGATTTTTTAAATGTTATTTTTACATATTAATTTATTTTCTGTCTTTTGCCGTTCAAACCCCGCCGGTTTT
>OKNF01000150.1_pt1 | contig 16384 bp, 17 predicted proteins | sample 1613121 | NCBI WGS metagenome assembly OKNF01 (sample SAMN04436838, study PRJEB24849) | human gut metagenome | biome: human gut; feature: NICU; material: stool | host: Homo sapiens | place: USA: Saint Louis, MO | collected 2011-09-08
GCAGCGCGAACATGCCAGCTATAACCATAAGGATACCAGGCTGCTGACCTTTAACATCGCCGCCGGGCTCTGTGACGGCATGCCGCCGCAGCCCTGCCTGATCCAGGCCGGACCGATCGTGAAGGCGATTATGGATGACTTCGCCGCGCGTCAGCTGCATCTGCCGCAGACCGAGGCCGATTTACGCCTGTGCGAGGTGGTGCGCGACCGGCTGCTGCTGGCGCCGACCCAGGAGAGCTATCTGCCGCGGTCGACGGATAAATACCTGGCGCCGATTCTGCAGGCGCTGGAAAACCATCCCGGCGACAGCACCACTATCGCGCAGTGGGCGCAACGCGTCTACACTACCGAACGCACGCTGGCGCGCCGCTGTCAGGCGCAGCTGGGCATGTCGCTCAGCGAATGGCGGCAGCGGCTGCGCTTTCTCCACGCCATTTCGCTGCTGGAGCAGGGGCGCTCGGTGCAGGATATCGCGCTTGAGCTGGGGTACAGTTCCGCCTCTGCGCTGATCGTAATGTTTCAGCAGCAGGCGGGCACCACGCCGGAGCGCTACCGCGCCGGGCGGCGGCACGTTGCGGCATGAATTTCCGCGATGAGTATGGCAACATACTCCTCTTTTCAGTCGATGCAGGAAAGCCGTAGTGAAAATTCTGGTAGATGAAAATATGCCCTACGCCCGCGAGTTGTTCAGCCGCACGGGTGAGGTGATCGCGGTGCCGGGCCGCCCGATTCCAGCGGCGGCGCTGGATGACGCCGATGCGCTGATGGTGCGATCCGTCACGAAGGTGAACGAAGCGCTGCTGGGCGGCAAGGCGATTAAATTCGTCGGCACCGCCACCGCGGGCACCGACCATATTGATGAGGATTTTCTGGCGCGCCAGGGCATCGGCTTCTCCGCCGCGCCGGGCTGCAACGCTATTGCGGTTGTCGAATATGTCTTCTCCGCGCTGCTGATGCTGGCGGAGCGCGACGGCTTTCAGCTTACCGATCGCACCGTCGGCATTGTCGGCGTCGGCAACGTCGGCGGCCGCCTGCAAAAGCGGCTGGAAGCGCTGGGCGTGAAAACCCTGCTGTGCGATCCGCCGCGCGCCGATCGCGGCGACGCGGGCGATTTCCTGCCGCTGGAAACGGTGGCGGCGCAGGCGGACGTGCTAACCTTCCATACGCCGCTGTTTAAAGCGGGCCGCTATCAAACGCTGCATATGGCGGATGAAGCGCTGCTGCGCGCGCTGAAGCCCAACGCGATCGTCATCAACGCCTGCCGCGGGCCGGTGGTGGATAACGCGGCGCTGCTGCGGGTGCTGCAACAGCGCGACGATCTTAGCGTGGTGCTGGATGTCTGGGAGCCGGAGCCGGATCTTAACGTAGAGCTGCTGGCGCGCGTCGATATCGGCACCGCGCATATCGCGGGCTATACGCTGGAAGGCAAAGCGCGCGGCACGACTCAGGTATTCGAGGCCTGGACCCGCTTTCTCGGTCAGGCGCAGCAGGTGTCGCTGGAGACGCTGCTGCCGGCGCCGGAGTTTGGCCGCATCACTCTGCACGGCCCGCTCGATCAGGCAACGCTAAAACGTCTGGCACATCTGGTGTATGATGTGCGCCGCGACGATGCGCCGCTGCGCAAAGTCGCCGGTCAGCCCGGCGAATTCGACCGCCTGCGCAAGCAGTATCAGGAGCGCCGCGAATGGTCGTCGCTCTATGTGCAGTGCGATGACGCCGCCGCCGCCGCGTTGCTGAGCAAGCTGGGCTTCAATGCGGTTCATCAACCCGCATAACCCACGTTATTGCGTCTGCCGCCACGCCTCAGGCGGCAGGGGAATAATCTGAATCAACGGGCGGTGAATATCACCGCCTTCTGTTTTTATGTCATTGTCTGGAGTAAACCACCATGTCTGACGGCTGGAATATTGCGCTTTTAGGCGCGACAGGCGCAGTAGGGAACGCTTTACTGGAACTGCTGGCGGAACGCCAGTTCCCGGTGGGTGAGTTGTATCTGCTGGCGAGCGAGCGCAGCGCCGGAGAGAGCGTGCGTTTCGACGGGAAATCGCTGCGCGTGCAGAATGCCGACGAATTCGACTGGTCGCAGGCGCAGCTGGCGTTTTTCGCCGCAGGCCGCGACGCCTCGGCACGCTACGCTGAAGACGCGGCGAGCGCCGGTTGCCTGGTGATCGACAGCAGCGATCTCTTCGCGTTGGAGCCGGATGTGCCGCTGGTGGTGCCGGACGTCAACCCGCAGGTGCTGGCGGATTACCGCAACCGCAATATTATTACCGTGGCCGACAGCCTGACCAGTCAGCTGCTGTGCGCCATCAAGCCGCTGGTTGAACAGGCGGGCCTGGCGCGTCTGCAGGTGACCAATCTGCTGTCGGTATCGGCGCAGGGCAAAGCGGCGGTCGATTCGCTGGCGGGCGAAAGCGCGCGTTTGCTGAACGGCGTGCCGGCGGAAGAACACTATTTTGGCCGCCAGCTGGCGTTCAACATGTTGCCGCAGTTGCCGGACAGCGCGGGCAGCGTCGCCAGCGAGCGTCGCCTGGTCGATCAGGTGCGCAAGGTACTACAGGACGAAGGCCTGCCGATCGCCGTCAGCAGCGTGCAGGCGCCGGTGTTTTACGGCAATGCGCAGATTGTGCATCTGGAAAGCCTGCGTCCGCTATCGGCGGAAGAGGCGCGCGACGAGCTGTCGCGGATGGATGAGATCGTGCTGTCGGATGAAAATGATTACCCGACCCAGGTCACCGACGCCTCCGACAACAGCAACCTGAACGTCGGCTGTCTGCGCAACGACTACGGCATCCCGGAGCTGCTGCAATTCTGGTCGGTCGCTGACAACATCCGCTTCGGCGGCGCGTTGATGGCGATAAAAACCGCCGAGAAGCTGGTGCAGGAGTATCTGTACTGATGACCGAGGCGGTAAACGGCGTCTGTAAACTGGCGCTTGGCATTGAATATGACGGCAGCCGTTATTACGGCTGGCAGCGGCAGCAGGAAGTGCGCAGCGTGCAGGCGCGGCTGGAGCAGGCGCTGTCGCAGGTAGCGAACCACGAGGTAACGGTATTTTGCGCCGGACGTACCGACGCTGGCGTGCACGGCACCGGACAGGTGGTGCATTTTGAAACCACCTCGGCGCGTAAGGATGCGGCCTGGACGCTGGGCGTGAACGCCAACCTGCCGGACGATATCGCCGTGCGCTGGGTTAAAGCGGTGCCGGAGGAGTTTCACGCGCGTTTCAGCGCCACGGCGCGACGTTACCGTTACGTGATCTACAATCACCGGCTGCGCCCGGCGATCCTGAACGGCGGCGTGACGCACTATCATCAGCCGCTGGATGCGGAAAGAATGCATCGCGCCGGGCAATGCCTGCTGGGTGAAAACGACTTTACCTCGTTTCGCGCCGTGCAGTGCCAGTCGCGCACCCCGTGGCGCAACGTGATGCATCTGAACGTCAGCCGTCACGGTGCGTACGTGGTGGTGGATATTAAAGCCAATGCGTTCGTGCACCATATGGTGCGCAATATCGTCGGCAGCCTGATGGAAATCGGCTGCGGCAACCAGCCCGAAAGCTGGATGGCTGAACTGCTGGCGGCGAAAGACCGCAAGCTGGCGGCCGCGACGGCGAAAGCGGAGGGCCTTTATCTGGTCTCCGTTGACTATCCGGCGCGTTTCGCCTTACCGACCCCGCCGATGGGGCCATTATTTCTCGAAGACTAATATTCAGGCGCTGCCGCTCGCTAAGGAAGAGTTATGGATCTAATCCGTTTTGTTGTCGATTTTATCCTGCATATCGATGTTCATCTCGCCGAGCTGGTGGCGCAGTATGGCATCTGGGTCTACGCCATTCTGTTTCTGATCCTGTTTTGCGAAACGGGCCTGGTGGTCACGCCGTTTCTGCCGGGCGATTCGCTGCTGTTCGTCGCTGGCGCGCTGGCCGCGCTGCCGACCAACGATCTTAATGTGCATGTGATGGTGACGCTGTTGACGATCGCGGCGGTGCTGGGCGATGCGGTCAACTATATGATTGGACGTCTGTTCGGCGAAAAGCTGTTCAGCAACCCCAATTCGCGCATTTTCCGCCGCAGCTATCTCGATAAAACCCACGCTTTTTACGAGCGCCACGGCGGAAAAACGATTATTCTGGCGCGCTTTGTGCCGATCGTCCGCACCTTCGCGCCGTTTGTCGCCGGGATGGGGCATATGTCCTATCGCCACTTCGCGCTGTTTAACGTGGCTGGCGCGCTGCTATGGGTGCTGCTGTTCTCCTACGCGGGATATTTCTTCGGCGCGCTGCCGATGGTGCAGGAAAACCTGAAGCTGCTGATCGTGGCGATTATTGTGGTTTCGATACTGCCAGGCGTTATTGAAGTGTGGCGCCATCGCCGTGCGGCGCGGCAGCAAAAACAGCCCTAAACCATCAGCGCTGACGGGTACGACCAGATTTTTATCCACAGCGCGAAATGGTTATGGTTTAATGGGCGACATTTATGGTCTGCTGAAGACGGCTTCAGCAGCAACAAGAAAAACTGGTTTCACCAGGTTCAAACAGAAAGGTCATCAATGAGCTGGATTGAACGAATTCTCAATAAGAGCACAATCACCCCATCGCGCAGAGCAAACATTCCTGAAGGGGTCTGGACAAAATGCGACAGCTGCGGGCAGGTGCTTTACCGTGCTGAGCTGGAACGCAACCTGGAAGTTTGTCCAAAATGCGACCATCACATGCGTATGCATGCGCGCGAGCGCCTGCACAGCCTGTTAGATCAGGGCACGCTGGTGGAACTGGGCAGCGAACTGGAGCCGAAAGATGTGCTCAAGTTCCGCGATTCCAAAAAGTATAAGGATCGTCTGGCTGCCGCGCAGAAAGAGACCGAAGAAAAAGACGCGCTGATCGTGATGAAGGGCACGCTGCACAGCATGCCGGTCGTCGCCGCCGCGTTTGAATTCGCCTTTATGGGCGGCTCGATGGGCTCGGTGGTAGGCGCGCGTTTCGTTCGCGCCGTCGAGCAGGCGCTGGAAGACAACTGTCCGCTGATCTGTTTCTCCGCCAGCGGCGGCGCCCGTATGCAGGAAGCGCTGATGTCGCTGATGCAGATGGCGAAAACCAGCGCCGCGCTGGCTAAAATGCGCGAGCGCGGTCTGCCGTACATCTCCGTGCTGACCGACCCGACCATGGGCGGCGTCTCCGCCAGTTTCGCCATGCTGGGCGATCTGAACGTGGCGGAGCCGAAGGCGCTAATCGGCTTTGCCGGCCCGCGCGTTATCGAACAGACGGTGCGCGAAAAACTGCCGCCGGGCTTCCAGCGCAGCGAATTCCTGATTGAAAAAGGCGCGATCGATATGATTATCCGCCGCCCGGAAATGCGCTTTAAACTGGCAAGCCTGCTGGCGAAGCTGCAAAATCTGCCTGCGCCGCTGCAGGACAGCGAAGACCGTCCTGAGCAGCCGGAAGCGGAAAGCCACGAGGCCTGACAGATGATGGAAAGGCGTCGCCCGCGGCGCCTTTCGCCAATGAACCGTAACCTTGTGAACGGGATCCATGGAAAATCTTCACCTTCCTCAAGCCACGTCGCCTCTGGCCACGTGGCTTTATTATCTTGAGCGTCTGCACACGCAGGCGATCGATCTGGGACTGACGCGTATCGAACACGTCGCCCGCACGCTTGATCTGTTAAAACCCGCGCCTTTCGTCTTCACTGTCGCCGGCACCAACGGCAAAGGCACCACCTGCCGCACGCTGGAAACGCTGCTGATGGCCGCTGGCTACCGCGTCGGCGTCTACAGTTCGCCGCATCTGCTGCGCTATACCGAACGGGTGCGCGTACAGGGCGATGAACTGCCGGAAGCGGCGCACACCGCCAGCTTCGCCGCTATCGAGGCGGGACGCGGCGACACCTCGCTAACCTATTTTGAATTCAGCACCCTGTCGGCGCTGCAACTGTTTAAGCAGGCGGCGCTGGACGTGGTGATCCTGGAGGTTGGCCTTGGCGGACGCCTTGACGCCACCAACATCGTCGACGCCGACGTCGCGGTGATCACCAGCATCGCGCTGGATCATACCGACTGGCTGGGCCCGGATCGGGAAAGCATTGGCCGTGAAAAGGCGGGCGTCTTCCGCGCCGGAAAACCGGCGGTAGTGGGGGAGCCCGATATGCCGCACACTATTGCCCAGGTAGCGCAGGAGAAAAGCGCTCAGCTGTTACAGCTGGGCCGCGACTGGCACTGGCAGGCGCAGGAGAGCGGCTGGCGCTTCAGCGATAGCCGCATCACCCTGGAAAACCTGCCGCAGCCGCAGGTGCCGCTGCCTAACGCGGCGACAGCGCTGGCTGCGCTTAGCGCCTCGGGCCTGAACGTCAGTGAAACGGTGATCCGTGAGCATCTGGATAAAGCCATCCTGCCGGGACGTTTTCAGACCGTGGCGCAGTCGCCGCAGGTGATTTTGGACGTGGCGCATAACCCGCATGCGGCAGCTTATCTCGCCAGTCGCCTGGCGCAGCTGCCGAAGCGGGGCGTGGTGCGCGCGGTGGTAGGCATGCTGCACGATAAAGATATCGCCGGCACGCTGGCCGCTCTCGCGCCGCAGGTGGATTGTTGGTATCTCGCGCCGCTGGAAGGGCCACGCGGTGCCAGCGCGGAACAGCTGCTGGCCGAGCTGAAAACCGATCGGGCGCAGTCCTTCGCCTCGGTCGCCGCCGCCTGGCAGGCCGCCATGCAGCAGGCGGATAAGCAGGATATTGTGCTGGTGTGTGGTTCATTCCATACGGTAGCGCACGTCATGGAAGCGATGGAAACGGAGAAGGGCAGTGGCAAGTAAGTTTCAGAACCGCTTAGTCGGCACGGTAATTCTGGTCGCCGTTGGCGTCATTGTCTTGCCAGGCCTGCTTGATGGCAAAAAGAAGCATTATAAGGAAGAATTCGCCGCGATCCCGCTGGTGCCGAAGCCGGACGATCAGCAGGACAGCGATATGGTGCCGCCGGTGACGCAGTCTCTGCCGACGCAGCCGCCGGAAGGCGCTGTCGCGGCGATAGGCGGCGGCAACAGCCATCCGTCGCAATCGGCGGATAGCGGATCGACCGTGCCGCAGCAGAACAGCGCGCCGACGGTAGTGACGCCGCCGCCGGTGCAGTCCGCGCCGCCGCTGAAGCCGCGCGCGGAGCAGACCCGGCCGCAGACGGTGGAAACGCCGAAACCGAAGCCGAAGCCGGTCGAACAGCCGAAACCGAAGCCGGCGGAGCAGCCTAAACCGGTTGAACAGCCGAAGCCGGTTGGGCAGCCGAAACCAGCGGAGCAAACCGCGCCGACGGGTCAGGCGTACGTGGTGCAGCTGGGCGCGTTGAAAAACGCCGCGAAGGTAAATGAGATCGTGGCGCAGCTGCGTCTTTCCGGCTATCGCGCCTTCACCGTGCCTTCCACGCCGGTACAGGGGCAGATCACCCGTATTTACGTGGGACCGGACGCCTCGAAAGCGAAAATGCAGGCGGCGATCGGCGAGCTGAAAAGCGTTTCCGGTCTCAGCGGCGTGGTGAAACCGTACAGCGCGCGCTAAGGCGCGACAGTCTTGTTCTGGTGGTCGGCCCTGCGTCATTTACGGCCGCAGGGTTGCCCCTCGTCAGCCCGCGCTGCGCTTTTTTGCGCCGGTTTTTTTATTTGTAAGGGGCAGGGAAAACCCTACGCAAACGTTTTCTTTTTCTGTTAGAATGCGCCCCGAACTGGATGCAGGGGCGCTGTCGCTGGAAGAGTTCATGGTCTGGATAGATTACGTCATCATTGGGATTGTTGGTTTTTCTGCTCTTGTCAGCCTGATCCGTGGGTTTGTTCGGGAAGCTTTATCGCTTATCACCTGGGGATGCGCATTCTTTGTTGCCAGTCATTACTATCCCTTCCTTGCTGTCTGGTTCACCGGATTTAACGATCAGCTGGTGCGCAACGGCATCGCTATCGCCGTTCTGTTTATCGCCACCCTGATTGTCGGGGCGATAGTGAACTATGTGATTGGCTCGCTGGTCGAAAAAACGGGTTTGTCAGGAACGGACAGAGTACTGGGGGTCTGCTTCGGGGCGCTGCGCGGCGTGTTAATCGTGTCGGCGATGCTGTTCTTCCTCGATACCTTTACCGGCTTTTCTAAAAGTCCGGACTGGCAGCAGTCTCAGTTGATCCCTGAGTTCAGTTACATCATCAGATGGTTTTTTGACTATCTGCAAAGCACGTCGAGTTTTTTACCCCGGTAATCGCGCCGGGTGTGCGGCCAATGAGGATATGACAACATGTGCGGTATTGTCGGTATCACCGGTTTTATGCCGGTCAACCAGTCGATTTATGACGCGTTAACGGTGCTCCAGCACCGTGGGCAGGATGCCGCAGGCATTTGTACCATCGATGCGCTGAACTGTTTCCGTCTGCGTAAGGCGAACGGGCTGGTCAACGATGTGTTCGAAGCTCGCCATATGCAGCGTTTGCAGGGCAATATAGGCATCGGTCACGTGCGTTACCCGACCGCTGGTAGCTCCAGCGCCTCCGAAGCGCAGCCTTTCTACGTCAACTCCCCATATGGCATTACCCTGGCCCACAACGGCAACCTGACCAACGCGCACGAGCTGCGCAAGCAGTTGTTTGAAAGCGGTCGCCGCCATGTGAACACCACTTCCGATTCCGAAATCCTGCTGAATATTTTCGCGCAGGAACTGGATCGCTGCCCGCATCACCCGCTGGAGGCGGATGACATTTTCGCCGCCGTCGCTGCGGTTCATCAGCAGGTGCGCGGCGCCTACGCCTGCGTGGCGATGATTATCGGCCACGGCATGGTCGCCTTCCGCGATCCTAACGGCATTCGTCCACTGGTGATGGGGAAACGCGAGCTGGACGGCGGACGCACCGAATATATGGTGGCTTCCGAAAGCGTGGCGCTCGATACGCTGGGCTTTGAGTTCCTGCGCGATGTCGCGCCGGGCGAAGCGGTCTATATCACGGTGAAAGGGCAGCTCTATACCCGCCAGTGCGCCGAGAACCCGCGCAACAATCCGTGCCTGTTCGAGTATGTCTATTTTGCCCGCCCGGATTCGTTCCTCGACAAGATTTCTGTCTACAGCGCCCGCGTCCGCATGGGCACCAAGCTGGGCGAAAAAATTGCGCGCGAGTGGGAAGACCTGGATATCGATGTAGTGATCCCGATCCCGGAAACCTCTACCGACGTGGCGCTGGAAATCGCGCGCATTCTGAACAAACCCTATCGTCAGGGCTTTGTGAAAAACCGCTATGTTGGCCGTACCTTTATCATGCCGGGCCAGCAGCTGCGCCGGAATGCGGTGCGCCGCAAGCTCAACGCCAACCGCGCCGAATTCCGTGATAAAAACGTGCTGCTGGTGGACGATTCTATCGTGCGCGGCACCACCTCAGAGCAGATCATTGAGATGGCGCGCGAAGCGGGCGCGAAAAAGGTCTATCTGGCTTCGGCTGCGCCGGAGATTCGTTTCCCGAACGTTTACGGCATCGATATGCCGAGCGCCACCGAACTGATCGCTCACGGTCGTGAAGTAGAAGAGATCTGCCAACTGATCAAAGCTGACGCACTGATCTTCCAGGATCTCGATGATCTGATCGAAGCGGTGCGCGAAGAGAATCCCGACATCGTTCAGTTTGAATGTTCGGTGTTTAACGGCGTTTACGTTACGAAAGATGTCGATCAGCAATATCTGGAATATTTGCAGTCGCTGCGCAACGACGACGCGAAAGCGATGGCGCGGCAGAACGAGGTAGAAAGCCTCGAAATGCATAACGAAGGGTAATTTTTCTGCGGGCCGGCTATCCGGCCCGCTGCTTTTCCGCCTTTTCCCCCTCGGTTTTCCCCACCGCGTAAGAATGTTCAGCCTTTATCGAACCTTTGTCTCGATCTCGCTTCGAATAACGGTTTGCTGTTAGTTTTGCCATGACAATGCCGTAAAAATCCCCCTGTTTTCATTCGATCTTCCTGTAACGCTGGGCGTATTAAGCGTTTTGCTAATAAGCTTGAATTCACTATTGATTACCGGCAACAGCACTCGGCTTGCCCGCTGAATAACGATATGCGAAGGTAAGGCGATAGTTTTCATCATAAGGATATGATGTATGAGCTTAAGCCTGCCTGGGAATAACCTTTATTATTTGCCACGCGATAATCTTGCGCCGGAAAAATATGAAGAGATAGTTAATCCTCTTTCCGCCTGGCCGCAGATTAAGAGTGAATATGTCTTTGACGATAGCCTGATGCCAGGTTTTCAGCTTATCAATATGCGCAGACGTGATTTTCATGGCTATACTAACCAGCTGCCGCCGCACGGCGCGCGAGAGCAGGAAAAGCTGAAAAGCATGCTGTTCTGTGGTGAAGTGGTAATGCTCAGCGGTTTTTCTGCCTCGCCGGGCTGGTTGTTTTATATTGACGATAATGGTGAACTGATTTGCTGCGATCCGCTGAGCTTTAAGTTTGACAGAGCGCAGCGGGTAATTCAGGAATATAAAAGATCGGTTGCCCGTAGAGTTTATAGCAACAGCGGTGGAAAGCCGCGACCTACTGTTGTGCCTGCCCGTTCGGCTGAAATAAACAAGCCCGCTTCGCTCGAAGTTATTAATAGCAAAGCCGCGGGATGCCTGCTGGCCGCCGATGGGATTTACAATGGCAATATTGACGGGTTCCGAAAGACAGCCGAACAGCTCGGCGGCGAGGCGCCCGTTGGTTATAATCAGATTATGAATGACCAGACCAAAGGGTTGATCATTGCAGGCGCTTCCGTGGCGGCGGGCCTGACAATGGGACGGATCAATATTGGGGCTGGTAATCAAGGTTCTGTGGAAACGGTGAGAGCTGCCGTCGGGAAGAGCAGGCTACAAGTCAAGAATCTGGGTAACGTTAATGATTTCCTTTCTTCACAGTCAGCTCATATCAACAGAAAGTTAGGTGTGAAGATTGGACAAGGGCGCTTACCTTACGAAGCCAGTAAGGCTGGAATTGAGCAGGCAAAAGCAACGATAAAAGAAACTTTAGAAACGGCAACACAGATTAGCTCAATAATTCCAAATACTTCTGTTCGGGGCAAGTATGATCTTATTCATGTGTATAGCTAAAAAACGAACAGTACAGTGAGTTTGAGGATTTTGAGTGATGAAAAATATGAATTTGATACACTCATCCCAGAAAAGTCCTCGAAATTTTAAGGAGTATGATGATGTTAGTTAATGAGTATTTTAAAGATTTTAGGCTTCGTTCTTTTTTTATAGAAAAGAAATTAGTTTGCCGAATGCTTGTACTGTTTTTTCAGACATCTGTTTCTGGTTGGCTGTCTTTAACAATAGGTGAGGGCGTTTCAAAATTGTCTTTAGAGAGTTCGGAGCCTGAGCTTCTGGATATTGATAATATTAATGATGATTTTGCTTATCCAGTGCAAGCCGCTGCGGAATTAGCTCACTATGTTGGCAAGAAAATCACCGGAATATATGAATATAAAATGGAAGAGATTGAGGATGGGAGTATCGGGATTTATTTTGAATGTGGAAATGAAGGTTTTAGTATTTTAGAAAATGAAAGCTGTTTATTTTCAGTAGACGGAAGATATGAGACTAAACAAAGGGGGTTATCTTTGTCCAGGCTGGATTTTTAGCATTAACAGTAATTTTATGGCGAGGTTGAGCAGTTAAAAGCCAGCAATACCTGGGGTATTTGCAGTCGCTGCGCAACGACGACGCGAAAGCGATGGCGCGGCAGAACGAGGTAGAAAGCCTCGAAATGCATAACGAAGGGTAATGCTTCGGTGGGATTCGGAGCCCCCTCTGCCGACGCAAACCTGTCATAGGGGCGTGCCGGCGTCCTTTCGTCAACGAGCAGCGCAAATGTTGCGCTGCTTATCACATCATGCATCAAGCCCTTTCATGCCTTCGGCTGTATAGCGCGCTCCGGCGGCGGGCAGCCTCTCTGCCGCCTGACGCAGGCGGATTTCTTCCTGCGGCGTCAGCATTATCGCCAGCGCGTCACAGTTTTCCCGCAGATGAACAGGATTGCAGGTGCCGGGGATTGGGACGATATCGTTGCCCTGCGCCAGAAGCCAGGCGAGGGTGACCTGCGCCGACGTGCAGCCTTTTTCCGCCGCCAGCGCGGCGATCTCATCCATCAGCAGACGATTGTGGGTCAGGTTATCTTCCTGAAAGCGCGGCAGGCTGGCGCGAAAATCGCCGGGCGCGAAGGTGGCCGACTGCTGGAAGCGACCTGTCAGAAAGCCACGTCCCAGCGGAGAGTAAGCCACCAGGCCAATACCCAACTCGCGGCAGGTAGGCAGCACCGCCTGTTCCACCTCGCGCGTCCAGAGCGAATATTCGGTCTGCACTGCTGCTACCGGATGCACCGCATGGGCGCGCTTCAGGGTCGCCGCGCTGACTTCGCACAGGCCGACATGGGCGATTTTCCCGTTACGCACCAGCTGCGCCAGCGTCTCCATCGTCTCCTCGATTGGCCTTGCGGCGTCGATGCGGTGAACATAATAGAGATCGATCTGCTCTACGCCCAGCCGCCGCAGAGAGTCTTCGCAGCTGCGGCGCGCATAGTCGGCGCTGTTATCGATACCGCGGCGATACTCGCCCGGTTGGCGCACGATGCCGAACTTGGTGGCAATCTTAACGGACGGCTTACGCGTCCTGAGAAAATGACCCAGCAGCTCCTCATTATGGTAAGGGCCGTACATATCGGCGGTATCGAAAAAGTTAATGCCGCTTGCCAGCGCATGATCCAGCGCCAGCAGAGAAGCGTCGTCGTCGCGCGGCCCATAAAACTCGCTCATTCCCATACAGCCCAAACCCAGCGCGGAAACCTGGAGATCGTGTGTCAGCGTTCGTTGTTGCATTGTTAGCCCTCCGTAATGTTGAACGCAGTATGTTCTTTTCCGTATACGGAAAGTAGCGCTAGAATCGGAACCCCATTTTCCATTTTTGAAAAATCCAATGTCATCATTCGTTCACTGGGATGACGCACGCATTTTTCTTGCGGTGGCGCGTTGCGGCACCCTGAGCGGCGCGGCGGAATCGTTGAAAATCGGCATCGCCACGCTGTCGCGGCGTCTGGATCGGCTTGAAGGCGCGCTCGGCGTGCCGCTGTTTACACGCCATCAAACCGGCTATCGCCTGACGGACGATGGCGAAGCGCTGCTGGAGCGCGCCGAGCGGCTGGAGCAGGCGGGACTGGCCTTTGGCGATACGTCGGGCGCGGAAAGCGGCGTGACGGGACGGGTACGCCTGGCGACGGCGGAAAACCTCGCCAACCCGCTGATCGTGCCCTCGCTTGGCGCGCTGTTTGCTCAACATCCGGCGCTGCGGGTTGAGGTGGTGAGCGGGCTGAATACGGTGAACCTCCATCGGCGCGACGCCGATCTGGCGGTCAGAATGGTGCGCCCCGAAGCGGGCAACCTGACGATAAAGCGGCTGGGCACGCTGGGTTTTGGGCTTTACGGCTCGGCGGACTATCTCTCCGCCCGCCGTGTCAGCGCGCCGTTTGTCGATGACGATTTTATTGGCTGGGCGGAAACGCATCATCATTTACCGGCGGCGAAATGGGTGCAGCGCATTCTGCGTGGCCGTCCCTGTCGGCTGGAAACCAATACGCTGTCAGCGCAGCTTGCGGCGGCGTCAGCGGGAGCGGGGCTGGCAGTGCTGCCCCATTTTCTGGCGCGGCAGGCGGGACTGCGCTGTCTGATGAGCGGGCTGGGCGTCGATCAACCGATCTGGCTGGTCATGCAGGCCGATCTCGCGCATTCGCGGCGGGTAAGGGTAGTGGCGGATCACCTTATCGAACTGTTCACCGTCCAGGCGACGGCGCTCAGGGGCGAGACGTAGCCCGCTGCGCATGCCGCTGACGGGGCGGCGGCGGAGCGACACGGCGCGTGGTTGTAATCTCTGGCCCGGACGTTCAAAATTACCCTTCCACGGATAATAAAGGCTTTACCATGAAAAGAGTGATCGTCGGCATCTCCGGCGCCAGTGGCGTGATTTATGGCATACGGATGCTGCAGCTGCTACAACCGCTGCCGGAGATTGAAACGCACCTGGTGATGAGTAACGCCGCGCGCCAGACGCTGGCGCTGGAAACGGATTATACGCTGCGCGAAGTGCAGGGTTTTGCGGACGTGGTGCATGATGTACGCGATATCGCCGCCAGCATCTCGTCCGGTTCGTTTCATACCGCCGGGATGGCGATTCTGCCCTGTTCGATGAAAACCCTTTCCGGCATCGTCAACAGCTACAGCGACGGGCTGCTGACGCGCGCCGCTGACGTGGTGTTAAAAGAGCGCCGTCGGCTGGTGCTGTGCGTGCGCGAAACACCGCTGCATCTTGGCCATCTGCGCCTGATGACAACCGCCGCCGAGCTGGGCGCCATCGTGATGCCGCCGGTGCCCGCCTTTTACCACCGCCCGCAGTCGATTATGGAAATTGTCGATCAGACGCTGAACCGGGTGTTGGATCAGTTTGATATTACCCTGCCGAACGATCTCTTTACGCGCTGGCAGGGTGCGTAAGTCACATTAACTGACCCGTTTTGGTGCATTAATCCGGCATGGATCACTATTCGTGCATCGCATGCACCAAAACGTAACAATATCCCTTTTTCCTCTTATCAAGCCTGCTATATTTCCTTCACAAACGAGCTGCTTACGCCAGTTTAACGGCCCACGTTCAGGCTTTGAGCCCGTCACGTCGCCGTTGCCCAATCTGGCATGAAAAGTGCAATTTCCTGAACGCAAACCTGTCACGCATCACATAACAATAAGCTCTTCACTTGAGGATAAACCATGAAAAAGCGAGTTCTGGCTCTCTCTTTGCTGCTGGCTTTCTCCAGCGTCGCCAGCGCTGCGGTACCGAAAACGCTACGCATCGGCAATGATCCAACCTATCCGCCGTTTGAATCGAAAAATGCTCAGGGCCAGCTGGTGGGCTTCGATATCGATTTGGCGAACGAAATCTGTAAGCGCATCGCCGCGCAGTGCACCTATGTAGAGAGCGATTTCGATGCGCTAATCCCTTCGCTGAAAGCGAAAAAAATCGATTTTATTATCTCTTCGCTCTCGATCACGGAAAAACGCCAGCAGGAGATCGCCTTCTCAGAAAAACTCTACGCGGCCAACGCGCGTTTAGTGGCGCCGAAAGGCTCTAAACTGGAGCCGACGCCGGAATCGCTGCGCGGGAAAAATATCGGCCTGTTGCAGGGCACGACCCAGGAAACTTACGCTAACCAATACTGGCGCCCGAAAGGCGTCACCGTAACTCCTTACGCCAACCAGGATCTGGTTTATCAGGATCTGAGCGCGGGACGTATCGACGCCGCTTTCCAGGATGAAGTGCAGGCGAGCGAAGGCTTCCTGAAGCAGCCGGTCGGTAAAGATTACGCCTTCGCCGGTCCGGCGGTAAAAGATGACAAGATCTTCGGGGTCGGCACCGGTATCGGGCTGCGTAAGGAAGATAGCGAACTGAAAGCAGCCATCAATAAAGCCTTCGCCGAGATGCGCAAAGATGGCACCTACGACCGCATTGCGAAAAAATATTTCAATTTTAACGTCTATGGCGATTAAGCCTTAATATTCGCTGTGCGTTATATCGCCGCCCCTTAGCACGGGGCGGCGTTTTGTCTGTCTTGTCACGCCAGGATTTCATGCATGCTGTATGGCTATTCTGAAGTTATCTTTCGCGGGGCGCTGGTGACGCTGGAGCTGGCGCTCAGTTCCGTGCTGCTCGCGGTCATCCTCGGCCTGCTGGGCGCAGGCGCCCGGCTCTCCCGTTACCGTCCGCTGGCGCTGCTGTCGGAAGCCTATACCACCCTGATTCGCGGCGTGCCGGATCTGGTGCTGATGCTGCTGATTTTTTACGGTCTGCAGATCGTCCTGAACCAGATCACCGAGGCGCTGGGCATCGCGCAGTTCGATATCGATCCGATGGTGGCGGGCATTATCACCCTCGGCTTTATCTACGGCGCCTACTTCACCGAAACCTTCCGCGGCGCCTTTATGGCGGTGCCGAAAGGGCAGATCGAGGCGGCTACCGCCTTCGGCTTTACCGGCTCGCAGGTGTTCCGCCGTATTCTGTTCCCCGCCATGATGCGTTTCGCCCTGCCGGGCATCGGCAATAACTGGCAGGTGGTGCTGAAGGCGACGGCGCTGGTTTCGCTGCTTGGGCTGGAGGATGTGGTGAAAGCCACTCAGCTGGCCGGTAAAAGCACCTGGCAGCCGTTCTGGTTCGCCGTGGTGGCTGGCATCATCTATCTGCTGTTCACCACGCTGTCGAGCGGCGTACTGTGGTGGCTGGAGCGTCGCTACTCTGTTGGGGTGAAAAAGGCCCGGTGCCGATTGGCGGGTGGCTGAACACCACGGTCGGAATATTGCTGTAGTCCAG
>OKNF01000153.1_pt1 | contig 15973 bp, 18 predicted proteins | sample 1613121 | NCBI WGS metagenome assembly OKNF01 (sample SAMN04436838, study PRJEB24849) | human gut metagenome | biome: human gut; feature: NICU; material: stool | host: Homo sapiens | place: USA: Saint Louis, MO | collected 2011-09-08
ATAGCCTTTCTTCAACGGCCCCTTGACGTGCCATTCCGCTTCAGCGTCGTTTAGCACGGTAATGTCGGCGAAATGCGCCATAATCTGCGGCAGCGTGGCGGGATCTCGCCACAGCGCATAGAGCCGATCCGCGGGCTGGCCCACGGTGATCCAGCGGCGCAGCATAATTTCATGCGCCTCGTGGGTGCCAGTCGTTTGAGCTTTCTTACTCACAAGACCTCCGGTAGTGAATAGCGGTTGCGATTCAGTCTGTGAATGGGAGTAACAGCCTGCGTTACCCGACATAAAACGCCCCCGAGCCAACGAGCGGCGCGGGGGCGAATATCAGAAGAGATGAAAGTGGTGCCGCAGACTGAAAAAGCTCCAGTAGATGACGGAGGCGATCAGATAGGCCCAGCAGCCCCAGTAAGCGACCGGCTCGCGTCTGTGCTTCTCTTTCGGCAAATTGATAAATAAATAGAGCGCGGCGGCGATTAGCGCAATAAAGTAAAATATTTTCAATTTATTCTCCCTTTTTCCTTGGCCTGTCAGAACATAGCGTTGTAAAAGCTATAGCACAGAAGCGCAAACAAGGAGAACAAACCGGCGCAATTCGCCGCGTACTGGTTAAGGCGCGTAATAACTCTGCTGGCGCAGCCACTTCTCCAGCGCCGCCGCTTTCATCGGCGCGGCGCAGTAAAATCCCTGAACCTCGTCGCAGCCCAGCTGGCGCAGCAGTTCAAAGGTGCTTTTATCCTCGACGCCCTCCGCCAGCACCACGTAATCGAGATCCTTTAGCATGCTAATCACGTTGCGCACGATAATGTCGCTGGCGGTGTCAAGCTGCAGGCGGCTGATCAATGAGCGATCCAGCTTAATGATGTCGATAGGGATGCGGCGCAGGTAGCTGATGTTGCTGTAGCCGGAGCCAAAGTCGTCGAGCGAAATTTTAAAGCCGCGCAGCTTCAGCATATCGAAGCCGTGCAGCGCATCCGGACTGGCGTGGATCTCTTCCGTTTCCAGGCATTCGATGCCGAGATATTCCGGTGTCAGGCCACAGCGCAGCAGCCGCTCCTCCTGGCGATCGGCGAAGCCGGGACGGCAGATATCGGAGACGCTGACGTTAACCGAGACCGGCAGATGAATGCCTTTTTCCGCCCAGCGCTGCAGCTGCCGGATGGTGCTGTCGATCACCCAGTCGGTCAGCTCCGCCATCAGGCTGGTGCCGACGGCCAGCGGAATAAAACGGCCCGGAGGAATCTCTCCTTCCACCGGGTGTTTCCAGCGCAGCAGCGCCTCCAGCCCGACCGGTTTACCGGTATGCAGACAAATTTTCGGCTGAAACACCAGATAAAGACCGTAGCGCCCGCGCACCGCCCGCGCCAGGTCGTTCAGCAGCTGAAACTCCTGGTTGCGTCGGCTGTCGCATTCGCTGTCGAACGCCTGCCAGGGCGTCTGGCGCGCAATCGCTTCATGCAGCGCGCTCAATGCGCGACGCACCGCTTCGCGCGGCGGTAGTGAACGGGGAGAGAACAGCACTTCACCGACGCGCACCTGTAAGTCTGTCGTGATGGTGTCGCTCAGTCGCGCATTAATGCCGCGCAGCTTTTCGCTACAGGTTTGGGCGTTCAGCTCGTCGTCGTCGCGCGCCAGCAGCGCGAAGCGGCCGTGGCTGATGGTGTAGAGCAACGGTTCGCTGACGCCGTTCAGCCGCTGATGCAACACCTGCGTCAGCTCGCGCAGCAACCCCTCCGAGGCGGCCATGCCGAGCGATCGCGCCACTTCGAAAATATGCTGCGTATCAATGCAGTCAATCATCAGCAGCCGATAAGAGTGCTGCGGGAACGTATCGGCGCTCAGCTCCAGGTCGCGCATCAGCCGCTGACGATTGGGCAAACCGGTCACGGTATCGAGGTAGCCGTTGGCGTACCAGGCATCCAGAAAGGCGGCGGTCAGGCGCGCCAGCGTGGTCAGCGTGGCCTGCTGCTCTGCGCTAAAGGCGTGCGGCCTGGTATCGGTTACGCAGAGCGTGCCGATAACGTAATCTTCCCCCGACACCAGCGGCGCCCCGGCATAAAAGCGAATAAAGGGCGCGCCCCGCGTCAGCGGATGATCGCTGAAGCGCGGGTCCAGATGGGTGTCATGGCAAATCAGAATCTTTTCGCACTGCACCGTATGGCGACAGAACGCCTGCTGCAGCGTCGTCTCCGCCAGCGTAAAATGCTGAGCCGCTTTAATGTACTGTCGCTCTTCATCAAGAATTGAGACGAAGCAGCTGGGAATGCCCAGCAGCTGACTGGTCAGCTGCGTAAACTGGCTCAGGATCTCATCCCGGCAGCGATCGTTTTTTTTCAACAGTTCCAGCGCTGCCCGCCGCTTACTGAGTTGTTGTGTTATCTGGGTAAGCATATTGTCCGCCTGGCGTCGGAACGGTAATTAAAAAAGGAGTGATTCTACCCAGCAAATTATCGGCCCGTTGGGTCTTTGCTTTAATTTTACTTTTCGCGCGATTTTTCTTTCTGCGTGAGCTGTGCCAGGTTTATAGGGGGAGGAGATTGATATGAAACGTGATGTACTGAGTGAAGAGTATTATGACGAAGTGTGTCGGGTGATTGGCGATGCGGTGATTGTGTTGGCCGAAAGCGGCTTCGATACCGAACGCGACACGCTCGCCAGCCTGCTGTGGCAAACGCGCCTGCGTCGTCACGACAGCGATCGCGACGAGCAAAAGGTGTTAGAACACGCCATCCGGCTGATTAAAACCTGATATCTCACTCAGCGTGCCGCACAGGCAGAGAAGGGAATTCGGTGACTAAAAAATGACGCAGGTGATCGAGACACCATTCACCATCTTCCGCGCGCTGGCAGCAAAAGGCCAGGGTGATCTTTTTACCACGCGCGCCGGCGATCTCCAGGGGAGACCAGCTCCACTTGAGCGCTGAACGCGCGTAGCCCACCATCGCGCCGTCGCTGATATGGTGTTCGATCTCCTGCTTCGCCAGATAGGCCCAAAAATAGTCATCCAGATTCGGTGTATCGTCCGTGAGCAAGGCGGGCAGGCCGGGGCGGAAGGCAAAATCGACATAGCCCGCCACTCCCTCCGTCAACAGACGATAATCGCAGCCGAGCGTCATAAATAACCCATCCTGTAAATTCACCTCCTCCAGTAATCGACGCAGATTCGGCGATCGCTTCGCTTCTTCTATCTCATCAATGCGTTGCGTTTCATGGATCAGATCGATGCCGCCGTAATTAACGCTGCCGTCGCTATAGCTTTCACGTGGGTAGGGAAAGGTAACGAAGTGGTCGTTGAGTTTTTCCTGTTCCATATTAGGGCCTTATTGAGTGAGTTCTGGTTATCCTGCGTCATCCGGTGACAAATGCCTGGTAAAATTGTGCCATGGGCCGAATAGCCAGGCTGGTTTTAGGCCGTCGCTGGAAATGCATGTGCCTGTTTGTTCGGCACTTTATCCTCTGTTGCACGCATTTTTATTCAGGCTAATTAGATAATATAAATAAGGAAAATGTAATGATTGATCGTATCGAATACTGTATTGAACGCTGCTATCTGTGCGCGGCCGCCTGCGAGCGTTGCGTCAGCTCCGGCTTGATGTCGCCCGACTGGGAAGCGATGCGCGACTGTCTGCAGTCGGCTTCACAGTGTGCAACGTTATGTCGCCTGGCGGCGCAATACCTCGCGATCAACACTGAGTCAGCCTTACAGCTTTATCAGATTTGCATTGAAGCCTGCGAGGCCTGCGCGGAAAAGTGCAGCAAATATCAGCTTCTGTCCTGTCGTCACTGCGCGCAAACCTGCCGTCAATGCGCCATTCTGCTGAAGGAGATCATGGCGTAAGTCGTCCGCACCTGTGGGAAATTTATTTCCCACAGGTCCAGGTAATCATCTTATCCTGCTGCGGATCGATCAGGCGGAACTGGCGATCGGAAATGCGCTGAGCCAGATACCCTTCTTTCGTCACCGCCGCCGGAATATAGCGCGTGCGATCGGTGGAATGGAGCGGGCCGCTTTCCACTTTCACATCGTCGTTAGCGACGCTGAACGAACTGACTAAATCAAATACCCTGCCGCGCGTGACGGCGGTTTCCTGGCCGTAAATCGTGGCGACTTTTCCTGGACACTCTATCCCCTGCGGGCCGGATGAACAGGCGGCAAGCAAAAAGGGAAGGGTGAACACCATCATACGCAGCATAGTCATTGCCTTTTCATTCTGTGGCTTTCCCTGCCGCAAAGCGGTCAGTAACGGGCGCGATGCGCTTTAATCATCATAGCATCAGCGCAGCGAAAACGGCGGCCTCCGGTCATATCGACCCGTTAGCGCCAGTGAAAAAAATGTCTTAACTTGGTTTGACGCGATAAATTTGGCAATATGTGCGCCCTGTCACGAAAGGGAAACGATGAATGAAAGAAGAAGAAGCGAGTCTGATGCTGATTCGTCACGCTGTAGCCAACCTTCCTCAACCGCAGAAAACGCAGGTGGAAGCCTGTATTGCGGGCATAAAAGGCGTAATGCGCGATTACTCCCATGAAGACGCCGGCCTGGCGTTGATGCTGGTGGCGGCGGAAGTGGCCGCAGAGCAGGAATAATCCGGCATCACCCTGAGGGGCGTAGTCGCCCCGGCGTGATGCAGTAAAATGTGGCACGCTTAGCGGTTCATCTCTTTGACCAGCCAGGCATGAATCACCGTTACGATATAGCGCTGCTGCGCGGCGCTCAACGGCTGATGCGCGGTGATATTGTGCCACTTCTCCAGACAGCCCCGGCAGCAGGTGGCGGTGGCGTGCTGGGCGATAAACACCGGATGGCCGCGCATCGGCGTCTGTTTGCCATCGTTACGCGGCTCGGCATCGGCCAGGCGCCTGGCGATAAAATCCGCCGCGTGCTGGTCGATGATCTCCGGCCCTTTCTCCAGACAGTAGCGACGCTCTTTCTCGCCCAGACGGAACCGGCGGCGAAAGGGCGAAGCGGCCAGCCGCTGGAACAGCAGATCAAGTTCAGACATAAGGGACTCCCGTTAATCGTGCGATCTTAACCACGGGTCAGGCGCTGTCAAACCGCAGCGCGTGAAACCGGCGCTGCGGCGCGCGATTTTTTCGCCGCCGTCGGCGCAGACAGGTCTATGATTAATGTGGTTTTCTTACAACGCGAAGGAACAGAGCGTGATGAAACACTTTTTATTCGCAGCTGGCGTTGCGACGCTGTGGCCTGCGTTTGCACACAGCGAGACGGAATTTCAGATAACCTGTCCGGGGCGTCCGGTGATGACCGTATCGCGCGCGCAGCACGGCTTATCCACTTTAATGTGGCCGCCGCACCATTTTCAGGTCGCTTCCGGCCAGACGCGCACCACGATAAATAACGGCGAGCAGGTCGCCATTACCCGTTTTCGCAACGGCGACAGATTAATTATTAATCACACCCGCAACCAGGTCTGGTTCGCCAGGCACAAGAGCGACAAGCTGGAATCCTGTAGCCGCAGCACCAAACGCGAGGTGGAAGCGGTAACGCTGGAGCGCTTTGACGATCGCCGCGTCGACTCATAACGCCGCGCGCAGGCTCAGCCCGTCGCCTGAGACGCGCCTTCCTGGCGCAGCACCGGATGGCCGCTGACGCGCAGGCGCGCCTGGCCGCCCTCAACGCTTAACTGGCCGCGCGCTCCCAGCGGCAGCGTGACGGTCTGCCAGTCGTGCCCGAAATCGAGCCCATCGATCACCGGCAGGCCGGTAATATCGCGAATGCGTTGCCAGACGACGGCGAAGTCAAAGCCGTTGTCATAGGCTGACGGCATAAAGCCGGTAAAGCTGCCCACCACGATGGCGCGCTGGCGCGCCAGCACGCCGCACTGATGGAGCTGTAGCAGCATGCGTTCGATGCGGAACGGATGCTCGTTAATATCCTCGATCACCAGAATCCCGCCTTCGATAACCGGCAGCCACGGCGTGCCTGGCAGCGTCATCAGCATCGCCAGGTTGCCGCCCCACAGCGTGCCTTCCAGCGCGGACAGCGCCGCGCTGTTGCTGGACCATTGCAGCGTGAATTCCGGTTCGGTCAGCGCCTGCCAGAAATGGCGCCAGGTGAACTCGCTAAGTTCAGGCGCGCCGAAATTGCCGCTTAACATCGGGCCGCTAAAGGTGATCAGCCCGGTTTTCGCCAGCAGCGCCAGCTGCAACGCGGTCAGATCGCTATGACCGCACAGCGCCGTCGGTTTGCCTGCCAGCTGCTGCTTCAGGCCGCTGTAGTCGATCTGCTCCAGCAGCCGCGTGACGCCATAGCCGCCGCGTACCGCCAGAATGATATCGGGCAGCGGGCTCAGGCGGGCAAGGGCGTTGATATCCTGCAATCGTTCGGCGTCGCTGCCGGCAAAGCGCTGAAAGCGACGGCTGATGGCGCTCTGATTCGCTACCTGATGGCCTGCGGCCTCCAGCCGCTGCACGCCCAGCGCGGCGGCGGCCTGGTTATGACAATAGCCTGACGGGGCAATCAGATGGATAGTGCGGGGCGTTTGTGAATTCATTAATAGCGGCTCCTGAATACCTGGACAGAGCGGACAGCGGTAAAACCGACAAACGGCAGGGAAGCGTTTCCTTCGCTGCGCCCGTTTACGCGGTTGCGCTGTCTGATTTGTGAGCTGCGCCGGTTTTCTGCGCAGAAATCCGGCATCTTTTCGCTTTTTTCGCGGTCCAACTGGCGTAATGATGACGAAACGGCGACGTAAAATCATCATTTGTCACACTTTATTCGCGAATTAGGAAAAGCGGCAATTTTTAAAAGCGAACCGGTAAGTAACATGGAACAGAGCAACCAGGCTTCGAGGAACCTTATAGCGTGAAATTCAGACTGCTTGTGCTTTCTGCACTGTTAATGTCGGGCTGTGCCAGCGAAAATGCCCGACATGTCGCTCATCAGCAGCAAACCCCGTTGACCAAAGCGCCGCCGAGCCGCGTATCGCAAGCCTGGTCGATGTTTACCGAAAATGCCGCCAGCCACTACGGCGTGGATGAGCGTTTAATCAGCGCTATCATCAGCGTTGAATCGGGCGGCAACCCGGACGTAGTCAGCCGCTCCAATGCCGTCGGCCTGATGCAGATAAAAGCCTCCACCGCCGGGCGCGAAGTCTACCGAGCGCAGGGACGACGCGGACAGCCGACCGCCGCTGAGCTGCGCGATCCGGCGAAAAATATCGATATTGGCACCGCCTATATCCATCTGCTGCAACAGCGGATGCTTTCCGGCATCCGCGATCCTGAAACGCTGCGCTACGCTACCATCGTCGCTTATGCCAACGGCGCGGGCGCGCTGCTGCGCACCTTCTCACGCGACCGCGATCGCGCCATCGCCATGATTAATGATATGTCGCCCGATGAATTTCGGCGCCATGTGCAAACCCGGCATCCGGCCGCACAGGCGCCGCGCTACCTGTGGAAAGTCAATACTGCTTACCGCACCATCTGACGCTTAGACGCTGGTGATTTGTTCTCGCCTTCTTCATTGGAGGCGGAATCCGCGACGTTCACCTCCGGCAGGATACCGCCGGTGAACTGCACATGGCGGATCGGGAAGGCGAAATGGACGTCCAGCGCCGCCAGCCGTTCCATCAGCTGCAGGTTAATCTCCTGCTGAATATCCATATATTTGTTGTAGTCGGCGTCGGTGACGTAGTAGATCACTTCATAGGTCAGCTGGGAGACATCGAACGACAGGAAATGCGCGCGGTCGAAACGCGTTTGCTCCACGCCCTGAATAATCTCCTTCACGATGCCGCCGATCTGGCGCGCTTTCTCCGCCGGCGTGTGATAGCTAATGCCGAAGCGGAACTGAATGCGGCGCTCCTGCATCCGCTTGTAGTTATGAATCGTCTGCTGCAACAGAATGGCATTGGAGCAGACGATCTGCTCGCCGCTCAGGCTGCGGATGCGGGTAGTTTTAAGTCCAATATGTTCGATTGAACCGGCAACGTCGCCGAAAACGATAAAGTCGCCGATTTCAAACGGCTTGTCGATGCCAATCGCCAACGACGCGAAGACATCGCTCAGCACCGTCTGGATCGCCAGCGCCACCGCGATGCCGCCGACGCCTAAGCTGGCCACCAGCGCGGTGATATTGACGCCCATGTTGGAGAGGATCGCCAGCAGGATAATCGCCCAGATAAATACCCGCAGCATAATGCCAAGGATCACCATGGTGACCGGGTTGCGTACGTGCGTTGGGTCGCGCAGCATATTGCGCAGCCAGAGGCGCACGCCGCAGTCGAGCCAGAGCGCGAACTGAAAAATCAGCGCGATAAACCAGCCGTGATCGACGGCGCTGCGCCAGGTGGCGGGCAAATCGATAAATTTAATGGCGATCAGCAGGGAGAAAATAAACAGCAGCAGCCGGCTGGTGGTGCGCAGCATTTCAACGGCGATATTGTAAAAGCGCGATGAGTGATGCTCGCTGAAGCGCCCCAGGCGGGTGCTGATAAAGGCAATCAGCGATCGCAGCACCCAGTAGATGATCAGGGTGCCGCCCACGACGATAGCGGTGTTGATCCAGAATGACTGATTGGTGAGTAGCGACAGCGTCTGATCGGAAAGTATGTCCTCCATCAGGGAGTATCTCCTTACGGTTGATCGGGCAAAAAAATCAACTGTAAGCCTGGCTCAGGGCTATGCCGTTTGCCAGGTCGATGGAAAGCCGTGTTTAACGGAAGCGCATCGCTTTTTCGCGCGCCGCGCGTTCAAGGGCGAAGATAACCTGTTGCAGCTGGCGCTCCTGTACGGCGCTAAGCGAGGTGAAGCGGAAGCTCAGACGCGGCGTGTGAATCGTCTCATTCTTGCTGCTAACGGTGGTGCGCGTTCCCACATGCAGCAGCTGGGCGTCCACCTGCATCTCGCCATATTCGCCCATATCCAGCCGCAGGCCACGCCAGATATCGCCGCTGGCGACGTTTTCCGGCAGCTTGCTCTCCACCAACACGCCCACGCCGCCTAACGACAGATCCTGTAAACGGAAACGCGCTCTGCCGCCGCCCGGCCAGGTGGCGTGACAGTAAAAAACCGGCGCCAGCGGCGCGCTGATGCGGAAATATTCGCGCCGCTGGATCTGTAACAGTTCCGACGGCAGCGGAGCGCTGAAGGCGGGCAGGCCATCGAACTGGGTAGGGTTCAGCTGCGGCAGGATAAATTCCACTTTGGCGCCGCGCATTTCCGCCGTTACGGTCAGCGCGCGCATCTCCAGCGTTACCTGGTTGTCGTAATCGTTGCTGCCATAATCGATAATCATCTGCTCTTTATCAACAAACAGCACGCGGCTAATAAACTGGCCACGCGCGTGGGCGACCATTACCGGCGTATCTTCACGCTCGATATCGCGCAACACGCCCAGCACAGCCAGCGTACCGCGCTTGTAAAACTGTTCATTGTCGGTGTCTTTCACTTACTGCTCCAGCGCTTGTCAAAAAAAGTTACAGTTACTGTTACCTCAGGATTATCGGCAGCGCCGCCGGGAGGTTTACGGCGTCGGTAATATTTTTCGGTAATTTTTTTCTGGAAAGTTTTGCCTGAAATCACAGAGTTAGAAATTTGTCCTATACTTGTTGCCAGAAGTGAGTTGAGCAGGATGGCCGCTAACGTTTCAGGAGGGCAGGTAATGTTTTCGAAAAAAGATACGCGCGACAGCCTCGAATATGCGCAAGATCGCACCCGTGAAGCAGGTAGCGGTCTCTGCTGTGGAATGAACAACGCAACGCATCAGGCGTGTTCGTATGTGAGAAGTAACCCCTGGGCAGGCGTTGGCGCCGGCGCCGTAGTGGGATTTATCGTTGGTATGTTAATTAGCCGTAAATAATAAGGAGCTACAGATGGGAATTCTGTCATGGATCATTTTTGGTTTAATCGCCGGTATCATCGCTAAATGGATCATGCCTGGTAAAGATGGTGGTGGTTTCATTATCACGATTATCCTCGGCATTATCGGTGCGGTCGTCGGCGGCTGGATCAGTACGCTGTTCGGCTTTGGCAAAGTTGACGGCTTTAACTTCGGCAGCTTTGTGGTCGCGGTTATCGGCGCCATTGTGGTGCTGTTTATCTACCGTAAAGTGCGTCACTGATTATCGCGCATAATAAAAAGGAGGCTTCGGGCCTCCTTTTTTATGTGCGCCGTTCTGGTTTTTGCCGCTGCTGCTGAATAGCCGGAAAGCGATGTTCCAGCCAGTCGGTTAGCGCCAGCACATGCTCGCTCGCCTCGCGGCCCAGCGGGGTCAGGCGGTATTCCACATGCGGCGGCACCACGTCATACGCTTTTCTCACCAGCAGGCCATCCTCCTCCATATAACGCAGCGTCTGCGCCAGCATCCGTTCGCTGACGCCGCCGATGGCGCGGCGAATCTCGCTAAAGCGCAGCGTTTGATCGCGCAGCGCCAGCATCACCAGCATCGTCCAGCGGCTGGTAATGCGTTTCAGCAATTCGCGCGAAGGGCAGTCAGGATTCAGCAGCTCGCCGCGTAGCGGAGACGCGTCGGTAAAGGCTAAGTGATTTTTTTCCATGCTAACATTCCTGTAAGTACTTACTTTTAGAAAGTGTATCTTTTACGCTGCTTTTCTACCACCGTAGATTGAAAGGGAGAAAAGAAGATGATTGCAATTACCGGCGCGACCGGCCAGCTTGGCCGTTTGACCATTGAAAGCCTGTTAAACGACGTCGCTGCTGAAAAGATCGTGGCGATAGTGCGTAACCCGGAGAGTGCGCGCGATCTGGCGGCCAAAGGCGTCACCGTGCGCCAGGCGGATTATAACGACTCCGCTGCGCTGGAGCAGGCGCTGGCGGGCGTGGATCGCCTGCTGCTGATCTCCTCCAGCGAAGTGGGGCAGAGGGTGGCGCAGCATCAGGCGGTGATTGATGCGGCGAAGAAAAACGCTGTGCGCTTTGTCGCCTATACCAGCCTGCTGCACGCCGATCGTTCTCCGCTGGGTCTGGCGCAGGAACATTTGCAAACCGAAGCCGCGCTGCGCGAGTCCGGTCTGGCGTTCGCGCTGCTGCGCAACGGCTGGTACACCGAAAACTATGCGGCCAGCATTCCCGCCGCGCTGAAATTCAACGCCTTTACCGGTGCGGCGGCGGAAGGGCGCATCTCCTCTGCGGCGCGGCGCGATTATGCGCAGGCGGCGGCGGTAGTTATCTCGCAGGCGACGCCGCAGGAAAAGGTTTATGAACTGGCTGGCGACAGCAGCTACACGCTGGCGGAATTCGCGGCGGAGATCGCCAGTCAGAGCGGCGTGCCGGTCGCATGGCATAATCTGCCGCAGCAGGCGTTTGCCGAACTGCTGATCGGCGCGGGACTGCCGCAGGGCCTGGCGGAGATGCTGGCCGATTCCGACGCGGGCGCGGCGCAGGGCGGCCTGTTTGACGAAAGCCGCACGCTGAGCCAGCTGATTGGTCGCCCCACAACGCCCTGGCAGGAAACTATCGCCGCCGCGCTGGGCGGCTGAACATACCGGTAGCGTACTCATAAAAAAGGAGGCGAATGCCTCCTTTATTATGCGACTCACGCGCGGGCTTTAGCTAAACAGATGGCCGCCAGATAAAGGAGGCGAATGCCTCTCTTATCTTTAGCGCATCAGAAATCGTAGCCCACGGTCGCCACAACCGAACGCTCTGCGCCCCAGTAGCAGTTGCCGGTGCCGTAACAGGCGGCGACATAATCGCGATCGGTCAGGTTATTGGCATTCACCTGCACCCAGGCGCCTTTCAGCTTGTTATTCCAGACGCCGAGGTCGGCGCGCACCGAGGCATCCAGCAGCGTTGTCGATGGCAGACGAGTGGTATTTTCATTATCCGCCCACTGTTTGCCGATATAGCGCACGCCTGCGCCGGCGCTAATGCCATAATCGAACTTATAGTTGCCCCATAGCGAAGCGATCTGATTCGGCGTCACGTACGGCGTGTGTCCATCGTTGCCGTCAACGCTATCTTTCATGCGCACGCGCGTCACCGAATAGTTGGCGATGGTACTGAAGCGCGGCGTAATCTGATTACGCGCTTCCAGCTCCAGCCCGCGTGAATGCACCTTACCGGCAGGCTCATAATAAGAGGTATTCACAATACGGTTGCCGACATCTTTCTGCGTCAGATCGTAAACCGCGATGGAGTACATATCGGCGGTGCCGGTCGGCTGATACTTCACGCCTGCCTCATATTGTTCGGCGGTGGTCGGCTTCAGCAGATCGCCGTTCGCGTCCGGCAGGCTCGAAGGGGTGACTGCCTGGCTGTAGCTAACGTAAGGCGACACGCCGTTATCGAAGGCGTAGAGCAGCGAGGCGCGACCGCTGATATGGTCATCGGAGCGACGGCGGCTGGTGTCGGTGGTGTCGTTGGTGCTTTTCGCCACCAGGCGATCGTAGCGGCCCGACAGGGTCATATGCCACTTATTCCACGCCATTTCATCCTGTAAATAGACGCCCGTCTGGTGGTAGCGGCGCGTTTGTTCATAAGCGTAAAGGCCGGCGATGCGGTCCGCGTCAGGGTTTGCAGGATCCCATGCCCGCTGCCAGAAGCGCGAGCCGCCTTCGCCAGTGCGGGCGTTCAGCGGATCGACATAAGCGCTGGCGTCCCACAGGCTGTCGCGATACTGATGGTAATCCGCGCCCAGCACCAGCGTATGTTCCACTTCGCCGGTGGTGAAATCAGCTTCCAGTTGGTTATCGATAGCAAAGGCGTCCAGCGAAGAACGCTCGCCGGAGTAGTAGCGATCCAGCAGGTCGCTATCGCCGCGCCAGCCAATCTGATAAACCTGATCCAGATCGACGTTGGAATGGGTATAGCTGGCGTTGGAGCGGAAAGCCCAGGTGTCGTTAAAACGATGTGAGAACTGGTAGCTGTAAATCTGTTCGCGGCGCTTGAACTGGTCGATGGCGCTTTCACCGTCATAGAAACCGTTGCTGAGCTTTTGGCCATTGTGCGCCGTGATGCTGCCTTCGCCCGGCACCGAGCCGTGATAGCCGCCGGACGGATCTTTTTGCAGATACGCTTTCAGCAACAGCGAGGTGTCGCTGTCAGGCTGCCAGAGCAGGGAAGGCGAAATCGCGTAACGTTCTTCACGCGTGTGATCGTACTGGGTATCGCTGTGGCGGGTGATGCCGGTAAGACGAAACGCCCACTGTTCGTTTATTGCGTTGGTGTAGTCGAAGGCGGCGCCGGTGGTGTTGTTATTGCCCGCCATCAGACGGAAATGGCCTTCCTGCTGAAACTGCGGCCGTTTCGAGGTCATCATCACCAGGCCGCCGGGCACCGTCTGACCATACAGAGCGGAAGAGGGGCCTTTAATCACGTCGATACGCTCAAGGAACCAGGGATCGACCTGCAACGCATTATAACTGCCGCCGTCAGTCATCAGACGCAGACCGTCGAGGAACGTATTATCAACGTCGCCGCCGTGGAAGCCGCGCAGCGAAACCGTGTCGTAGCGTGTGGCCGCGCCGGCGAAGTTGGTAAAGACGCCGGAGCTGTAGTTCAGCGCCTGGTTAACATCCATCGCGCCCTGATCTTCGATCTGCTGCCGCGTCACCACCGAAACGGACTGGCCGGTGGTAATCAACGGTCGATCGGTTTTTGTCGCGCCGGCGCTGGTTTTGGCGGTATAGCCAGAGGTCGGCGAATCGGCGGTTTCGGCTGGCTGCGCGGTGACCACCAGCGTATCGGCGGCAATAACGAAACCCGGTACGGCAAGCGCCAGCGAGCAGAGCAGCGCGGAACGTTTCAGGTTGAAAGGCATTCCCATCTTATATCCCTTAAACAGAGCGAAAAGGCCGCTTCGGCGACAGCACGCGGCCGGAAAAGGTAAATGAGAGGTTAATCTCATGTAATTGCGAAAACTAATGAGAATTATTATCTTTCTCTCTTGATGATTCAAGATGTAATTTATCCGATTATTTCCAGATAAATGGTGTGGTTTCAGAGGATTAAGACGGGGGAAAGCCAGCCTGGCCACGTCGCCAGGCTGTTATTCATTACTGCGCTTTCTTCAAATCACCGACGTTATTACAGGTCACGCCTTTCGGACAGTACATATCCATCAGCTTCAGGGTGACGCCGTTGGTCCAGCCGAAGCCATCCTGTAACGGATATTCGCCGCCGCCGCCGCCGCCCAGATTGCCTTCAACCACATATTTTTCCACCAGCTTATGCTCGCGGTCATAGGTAGCCTGCACGTTATCCAGGAAGCGGATGCCGATCTCTTTCGCCAGCGTCTGCTTGCCGTAGTTGTTCAGCCCTTCGACCGCCACCCACTGCAACGGCGCCCAGCCGTTCGGCGCATCCCACTGCTGGCCGTTATGCACGGTGGTGGTCACCAGACCGCCCGCTTTCAGCAGCTGTTTTTCCACCGCATCGGCGGTTTTCGCCGCGCGATCGTCGGTTGCCGCCTTCATATAGAGCGGGAAGAGGGCGGCTGCCGTCAGCTGCGTGCGTACGCTGTTGCGTTTCCAGTCATAATCCGCATACCAGCCGCCTTTTTCATTCCACAGATAACGGTTGATCGCTGCCTGACGTTTCTTCGCCAGTGCTTCATAGCGTTGGCTCTCTTCATCATTGAGCGCCACCTTACTGGCGTGCGCCAGGGTTTTCTCCAGATGGAACAGCAGGGCGTTCAGATCCACCGGTACGATTTCCGTGGTACGGATCGTAGAGAGATTTTTCGGATCGTCGAACCAACGTGAACTGAAGTCCCAGCCGGACGCTGCGCCGGAGCGCAGGTCGCGATAAAGATCCGCTTTATTGCGCTGGGTCGCTTTTTCCGCCGTGGCGATATCATCCATATAAGATTCGGTGCGCGGTACGTCGCGCGCATCCCAGTAGCGGTTCAGCACCGTGCCATCTTTCAGCTTAACGACGCGCTTGCTGGCGCTGCCGGATGCGACACTTTGCGCATCCGCCATCCAGTATTTGTACTCTTTTTGCAACTGCGGCAGGTATTTGCTGTAGACGCTCTCTCCCTCATGCTGGGCCAGCAAATTGACCATCAGGCTGAAGAAGGGCGGCTGCGAACGGCTGAGGTAATAGCTGCGGTTGCCGTTGGGGATATGCCCGTAGACGTCCAGCTCGTGAGCAAAGTTATCCACCATATCCCGCACGCGATCCCAGTGGCCGCTTTCCGCCAGTCCCAGCATCGTGAAGTAACTGTCCCAGTAATAGACTTCACGGAAGCGGCCGCCTGGCACCACGTAGGGTTTCGGCAGCGGCAGCAGCGAATCGTACTGGTTTACCTTATCGGTAGTGCGAGTCAGCACCGGCCACAGGCCATCGATATGCTCGCGCAGGCTCTGATTAGCGGGCGGCACGTAAGCTTCGCCTTTGGCGGGCAGGGTGAAATTACTGTCGACAAAACGGCGCAAATCAAAATTGCGCTGATTTTTCTGCATCTGCCAGTCGGCAAGAATCGATGCCGGATTAAATTTCGGCACCGCATCCGCAAAGGTTTTCTGATCCGGGAAGAACTTAGCCGACTGCACCGCATGATAAAGCGGCCCAAGGCGTACATCCGGCGGCTGCGGCGCGTGCTGCTCTTCCGCTGCTTGTACATAAAACGATCCCGTTGTCAGCGCGCCGGCGATCAGCATCGGCAGTACCAGTGCGCCTTTCCATTGAGTGGTTGCGGCCTTTTTCGTCATCAGTATTCTCCTTGTCCAGACCAGACATAGCCTGTAAGTGTTTGACCCTTCAAAAAACATTAGACGAATTTTAATAGTTTGCTTGTAGTCAGGGTGGGAAATGTGAGTTGGATTAGGGTTTATACCTGAACTTTTGTCCAGGTCTTGCTTTCATGCCATTCTGCTTACCCCACAGAAGCTACGTCCTGGAAAGTTTCCGCCTTTCGTCAATAAATCGCGGAGCGTCTTAAACGGCAATGTTTATCCGCTTTAAACAAAAAGTATTCAATAAAGGATGAAGGTGATGCTGCCAACTTACTGATTTAGTGTATGATGGTGTTTTTGAGGTGCTCC
>OKNF01000155.1_pt1 | contig 15598 bp, 10 predicted proteins | sample 1613121 | NCBI WGS metagenome assembly OKNF01 (sample SAMN04436838, study PRJEB24849) | human gut metagenome | biome: human gut; feature: NICU; material: stool | host: Homo sapiens | place: USA: Saint Louis, MO | collected 2011-09-08
AGGCAGGTTAGTGCCGGTATTGATCGCCACCGCCAGCAGTTCGAACTGCTGCAGGCTAATAGCGCCGCTGGTGAACGCGTGTTTCGCTTCGTTGATATAGACGGAGCCGACGAATACATTATCCGAGATGGAAGAGAGCAGGCCGTTAAAGATGTAGAACCAGGTCAGCTGCATGCTCGCCTCCGCCTGTAACACGAAGTGGATCAGCGGGCTGAAAAGATCCTGTTGCACAATCACCGCGACAATGGCGAAAAAGACCGTCAGCAGCGCGGTAAAGGGCAGCGCTTCGGAAAAGGCGCGACCAATCACATGCTCGTCGGTGATACCGCACAGCGAGGTGGCCAGAATAATCACCGACAGGCCAATCAGCCCGACCTCCGCCAGATGCAGCGCCAGCGCGCAAATCAGCCAGACGGCGATTATTCCCTGAATCCAGAGATTCAGCCGCTCCTGGCGGGTGCGCTTCTGCTGCGATTCGCTATCGTACGCCATTAACACTACACGCACTTTTTCCGGCAGCGGTTCGCCATAACCGAACAGACGAAAGCGTTCCAGCAGCACGCAGGTTATCAGGCCGCAAGCCAGTACCGGAACGGTCACCGGCGCCATACGCAGGAAGAAGTCGACAAAATCCCAGCCGGCCGCCTTGGCGATAATCAGGTTTTGCGGCTCGCCAACCATGGTCATTACGCCGCCCAGCGCCGTGCCCACGCCCGCCTGCATCATCAGGCTGCGCAGAAATGAGCGGAACTTATCCAGCGTCTCACGGTGTTCTTGCTCATTGGTCAGTCCGGCCGTCGCGTCGCCTTCAGAGAGCACGCGATGGTAGATATCGTAAAAGCCCGTCGCTACGCTCAGCACGACCGCGACGACCGTCAGCGCATCCAGGAAAGCGGACAAAAAGGCGGCGGCCAGGCAAAATGAGAGGCCCAGCCAGACCTTTGAGCGGATCGACAGCAGCAGGCGGGTAAAGACGAACAGCAGCAGCTGACGCATAAAATGAATGCCGGCGACCATAAAGATCAGCAGCAGCAGCACCTCAAGGTTGTTGGCCAGCTCTTCTTTAACCTGCTCCGCGCTCGCCATGCCGATCGCCACCGCCTCCAGCGCCAGCAAACCGCCGGGCATCAGGGGATAGCATTTCAGCGCCATGCCGAGAGTGAAAATAAATTCCGCCACCAGCAGCCAGCCGGCAAGAAAAGGGCTCACAAAAAAGAACAGCAGGGGATTGATTACCAGAAAGCCTAACAGCGTTAGCTTATACCAGTCGGGGGACTGCCCAAGAAAATTGCGCGTAAAGGCGCGTCCGGCGGAAATATCCATATGCAATGATATCCTCATACAGGATTAAAAAATTTAAGATGCAAAGGGTAAACGGCGCTTCTGGCGCTGGCAATGCGCTTCCCGTTTATCTGACCGAGATTTCCTCGATATTTGCGCCAGGTTAAAGTTTTAAACGCAGCGAAGCTAGGTGATGCCTGGGGCCTCTGGTATGATGAGCTGCATATTGCCTAATGATGAAGCAACGAGAATATAACGCTATGGTTATAAAGGCGCAGAGCCCGGCCGGGTTCGCGGAAGAGTATATCATCGAAAGTATCTGGAACAGCCGTTTCCCTCCTGGATCCATCCTGCCCGCCGAACGCGAGCTTTCTGAACTGATTGGCGTAACGCGCACCACCCTGCGTGAAGTGCTTCAGCGTCTGGCGCGCGACGGCTGGTTGACGATTCAGCACGGCAAGCCGACGCGGGTGAATAATTTTTGGGAAACGTCCGGCCTGAATATTCTCGAAACGCTGGCGCGCCTCGATCACGACAGCGTGCCGCAATTGATTGATAATCTGCTCTCCGTGCGCACCAATATCTCCTCGATTTTTATTCGTCGCGCCATTCGTCATTTCCCTGACCAGGCGCGCGAAGTGCTGAAAAGCGCCGACGACGTCGAAGATCAGGCGGACGCCTATACCGAGCTGGACTATCGCATTTTCCGCGGGCTGGCTTTCGCTTCCGGCAACCCGATTTACGGCCTGATTCTCAATGGTCTGAAGGGGCTCTATACCCGCGTCGGCCGCCACTATTTTTCCAACCCGGAAGCGCGCGCGGTGGCGTTGCGTTTTTATCAGCAGCTGCTGACCTTCTGCGACGGCACCGAACCGGAAAACATCGTTATCGCCGTGCGCGATTACGGTCGCCGCAGCGGCGAGATCTGGCACAGCATGCATAAAACCATGCCGGACGATCTGCAGCGTCGCTAGCGGAACTGGCAACAATAAAAAAGGCCGGATAGCTATCCGGCCTTTTGCTTTTCCGCTTCCGCGTCAACTACAGAGTACCAGGACGCGGGGGGCAGCGTTCGAGGATCTCCACGCTGCCATCTTCATTCTGCTGTTCCAGATGCACGTCAAATCCCCAGAGGCGATGCACATGTTTCAGCACCTCGCGGCGGCTCTTATCCAGCGGCGAGCGCTGGTGGGGAACATAGCGCAGCGTCAGAGAACGATCGCCGCGCAGATCAACATTGTAGACCTGAATATTCGGCTCCAGGTTGCTCAGGTTATACTGCGCAGAGAGCTGCTGGCGAATGGCGCGATAGCCCGCTTCATCATGGATCGCCGCAATTTCCAGATAGTTGTTGCGGTCGTCGTCCAGCACGGTGAACAGACGGAAGTCGCGCATCACCTTCGGCGACAGGAACTGGCTGATAAAGCTTTCGTCCTTAAACTCGCGCATGGCGAAATGCAGCGTTTCCAGCCAGTCGGAGCCAGCGATATCCGGGAACCAGTAGCGATCCTCTTCGGTCGGCGACTGGCAGATGCGTTTGATATCCTGAAACATGGCGAAGCCGAGCGCGTAAGGATTGATGCCGTTATACCAGGGGCTGTTGTAGGCGGGCTGAAATACCACGTTGGTGTGGCTGTGCAGGAACTCCAGCATAAAGCGTTCCGTCACTTTCCCTTCATCATAAAGATGGTTCAGGATGGTGTAGTGCCAGAAAGTCGCCCAGCCTTCGTTCATCACTTGGGTCTGCTTCTGCGGATAAAAATATTGGCTCACCTTACGCACGATGCGCAGGATCTCACGCTGCCAGGGCTCCAGCAGCGGGGCGTTCTTCTCCATAAAATAGAGTAAGTTTTCCTGCGGTTCAGAAGGAAAACGCACTTTCTCCTGATGCACTTCCTCTTTCTCCCGCCGCGGCAGGGTGCGCCACAGCGTATTGACCTGGCTTTGCAGATACTCCTCACGACTTTTCTGCCGCGCTTTCTCTTCCTGCAATGAAATCTTCTGCGGACGCTTGTAGCGATCGACGCCGTAGTTCATCAGCGCATGACAGGAATCGAGCAACCGCTCGACCTCTTCGACCCCGTAGCGCTCCTCGCATTCGGCGATATAGTTTTTCGCAAACAGCAGGTAATCAATAATCGAACTGGCGTCGGTCCAGCTGCGGAACAGGTAGTTATTTTTAAAGAAAGAGTTATGCCCGTAACAGGCATGGGCAATTACCAACGCCTGCATGGTGATGGTATTTTCTTCCATCAGGTAGGCGATGCAGGGATTGGAGTTAATCACAATCTCATAGGCCAGCCCCTGCTGCCCGTGCTTATAGCGTTGTTCGGTTTCAATAAATTTCTTGCCGAAGGACCAGTGTGCGTAGTTTATCGGCATACCGACGCTGGAATAAGCATCCATCATCTGCTCGGAGGTAATGACTTCAATTTGATGCGGGTAGGTCTCCAGACGGTAATGTTTCGCCACGCGATCGATTTCCGCCAGGTAGGTGTCAAGTAGCTCAAAGGTCCAGTCGGGTCCGTCACTGAGTCGTTTGCTGTCCTTAACCGGATCGTCAAATATTGTCGCCATAGCGCACTCCTCGTTGATGAATCTGAACGTGCGGCATCCGCCGCGCAGATTCCTGTTGTTTAAGGCTCATCCCGAACAAGACAGCCCAAAAAACTGAGCGAACACTGTTAATGATAGTTCACTGTTTTCCATCCGAAACCGGAATGCAATATGAAACTGCAATACAAAATAAAGCAGCGGGGAAAAACGAACTTTTAAATAATGAATGATGCGATTAAAGGAATGTTTTGCAGAATATAATATCGTTTATTTCTTTTTTATATGACGCAGATAATTTCTGCTGAACGCCGTATCTTTTCCCGATGCCGACATCACTTGCTGCTGATTTTCCTGCAAACACACTATTTTCCACCAAAATTACCCTGCCAGCTTGTTTTTACTTATCGGTGAGGTAAAAAAGATGTGAAATATGTCACCGTTATGTAGGCTCGGATGCTGCAAAATTATCATCCGTCATATCGGCCTGTCTTCAGTATATTGTTCTTAATGGTTTGCCGCGGGGGAGTTATGCGAGTTGTCATTCTGGGAAGTGGAGTAGTGGGCGTCGCCAGCGCATGGTATCTGGCGCAGGCAGGCCATGAAGTCACGGTCGTCGATCGTCAGCCTGGGCCGGCGCAGGAAACCAGCGCCGCCAACGCCGGGCAGATCTCGCCGGGTTACGCGGCGCCCTGGGCGGCGCCGGGCGTGCCGCTGAAGGCCATGAAGTGGATGTTTCAGCGCCATGCGCCGCTGGCGATCCGTCTTGACGGCAGCCGCTTCCAGCTGGAGTGGATGTGGCAGATGCTGCGCAACTGCGATATCCGTCACTACCAGGAAAACAAAAGCCGTATGGTGCGTATTGCGGAGTACAGCCGTGACTGCATCAAAGCGCTGCGCGAGCAGACCGGCATCGGTTATGAAGGACGACAGGGCGGCACGCTGCAGCTGTTCCGCACCGCGCAACAGTATGAAAGCGCCAGTAAGGATATCGCCGTACTGAAAGAGGCGGGCGTGCCCTACGAGCTGCTGGAGGCGCAGCAGCTCTCCCGCGTAGAGCCAGCGCTGGCGGCGACCTGTCATAAGCTGACCGGCGGGCTGCGCTTGCCGAACGATGAAACCGGCGACTGCCAGCTGTTTACTCAGCGGCTGGCGGAGATGGCTGCGCAGGCGGGCGTCACTTTCCGCTTCAATACCGCCGTCGATCGGCTGCTGCGCGAGGGCAATCGTATCGCAGGCGTGAAGTGCGGCAATGAAGTGTTGACGGCGGACAGCTATGTGGTCGCTTTTGGTTCCTGGTCCACCGCGCTGTTGAAAGATATCGTGTCAATTCCGGTCTATCCGCTGAAAGGCTACTCGCTGACCATTCCTCTGCGCGATGAGGCGGGCGCGCCGGTCTCTACCGTGCTGGATGAAACCTATAAGGTCGCCATTACCCGTTTCGACCAGCGCATCCGCGTGGGGGGCATGGCGGAAATCGTCGGCTTCAATACCCGGCTGCTGCCGGCGCGGCGCGAAACGCTGGAGATGGTGGTGCGCGATCTCTATCCCAACGGCGGCCATATCGAGCAGGCCAGCTTCTGGACCGGCTTGCGCCCGATGACGCCGGACGGCACGCCGATCGTCGGCGCTACGCCGCTGAAGAATCTTTACTTGAATACCGGTCACGGGACACTCGGTTGGACGATGGCGTGCGGTTCAGGTCAGCTGCTTTCTGATATTATCTCTGGCAAAAAGCCGGCTATCGCCGCAGATGACCTGTCGGTACTGCGTTATCTGCCCGGTTTTTCGCCGGTAACCCACCAGCAGCTGCATAACGCTAACGTTACACGTTAACGAGTTACAAGGAGAGGTTATGTCACGTCCAATTGTCGCAACCATACATAGTGCTGCGTTGCGGCAAAACCTGGCGATTGTTCGCCAGGCCGCGCCCCATTCCCGCGTCTGGTCCGTTGTAAAAGCTAACGGCTACGGCCACGGCATCGATCGTATCTGGCAACATCTTGCCGATACCGATGGGTTTGCCCTGCTGAACCTTGAAGAAGCGATTCTGCTGCGCGAGCGCGGCTGGAAAAAACCGATCCTGCTGCTGGAAGGCTTTTTTCACCGCGATGAGCTGGAACTGCTGGATCGCTATCGTCTGACCACCAGCGTTCACAGCAACTGGCAGATTAAGGCGATCGCCGAGGCGCAGCTGAGCGCGCCGCTGGATATTTATGTGAAGGTGAACACCGGTATGAACCGGCTGGGTTTTCTGCCGGAGCAGGTGCATAACGTATGGCGAAAGCTGCGCGCGCTGGACAATGTCGGCGAAATGACGCTCATGACCCATTTCGCCGAGGCGGAAAGAGAAGAGGGCATTGTCGAGCCAATGAAGCAGGTCGAACGGGCGGCAGAAGGGCTGAACTGCCCGCGCTCGTTATCTAATTCGGCGGCGACGCTCTGGCATCCCGAAGCGCACTTTGACTGGGTGCGCCCCGGCATTGTGCTGTACGGCGCGTCGCCAAGTGGTCAGTGGCAGGATATCGCCGGCACCGGCCTGAAACCGGCGATGACCCTGACCAGCGATATTATCGGCGTTCAGCCGCTGAAGGCGGGCGCGGGCGTCGGTTACGGCTATCGTTATCATGCTCAGGCGGAGCAGCGCATCGGCGTCGTCGCCTGCGGCTACGCCGATGGTTATCCGCGCCATGCGCCTACCGGCACGCCGGTGATGGTGGACGGCGTGCGTACGCACACGCTGGGCGCGGTATCGATGGATATGCTAATGGTCGATTTGACGCCCTGTCCGCAGGCGGGCATTGGATCGAAGGTCGAACTGTGGGGCGATCAGATCAAAATTGACGAGGTGGCCAGCAGCGCCGGCACCGTTGGCTATGAGCTGATGTGCGCGCTCGCGCCGCGGGTGCCGGTTGACGTGCAATAAGCGTTACAGCGCGGTGAGCGAGCCGCGCATCTTTTTACTGCAGCGCCACGCCAGAAACGTGAGCGCTGCGCCCGCCAGCATCATCAGCGCCAGCGCATCTTTTTCTGCCAGCGGCAGCGCCATCATCAACAGACTGGCGGACGATCCGCCCGCCATCTGAATAAATCCCGCCAGCGCGGATGCGACGCCAGCCTGCTGCTGATAAGGCTCCAGCGCATAGCTGGTAGCCGGTCCGACGGTAAAGGCGAGCCCGGCAACAGAGATCGCCACCGGCAGCATATAGAGCGCCCAGTGCGTCTGCAGATGCGCAGGAAACAGCATCTCGCCAGCGAACAGCAGCGCGGCGCCCAACAGCATCGCCAGCGTGCCGATCGCCAGACAGAGCGGGCGGCCCACCTTACGGATCATCTTATTCACCAGCACGCTGACCAGCATAATCCAGAAACCGTTAGCGCCGAAGGCGATGGAAAATTGCAGAGCGCTCAGGCGGCCTTCGGTCATCAGCACATGCGGCGCCAGCGAGACATAGGTCAACACCATACCCAGCGCGCCTGCATTGGCGAAGGCGAAAGCCAGAAAGCGCGGCTCTCGCAAAATGGCGCCGTATTGACGCAGCGGCAGACCTTTAACCTTGCGCGTATCCGCCGGACGCGTTTCCGGCAGCAGCAGGCCGATCAGCAGGCTGATAAACAGCGCGTAGCAGACCAGGAACCAGAAGGGCGCTCGCCAGCCGAACGCTTCCGCCAGAAAGCCGCCCAGCATCGGCGCCAGCGCCGGGACGATATTCAGCGCGCCGTTCAGAAAGCCGTAGGCCTGCGCCGCTTCATCGCCCGCCAGCCGATCGCGCACGCCGCTGAAGGCGACGACCGCGGTGCAGCAGACGGCGCAGCCCTGCACCACGCGCGCCAGCAGAAACATTGGCCAGTTCAGCGCGCAGGCGGCCAGCGCGCTGCCGCAGATATAGAGCAGCAGGCCAATCATCGCGATTGGCTTACGGCCAAAGTTATCGACCAGGGGTCCGGCGATGATTTGCCCCAGCCCCATCACCAGCAGGAAGATGGGAATGGTAGTCTGCACGATAGCGACAGGCGTCGATAATCCCACGGCAATATCAGGCAGCGTCGGCAAATAGAGATCGATGCCCAGCGGCGCCAGCAGCACCAGACTCAACAATAAAAGGGTAAATTTTTGCATTAAGGAAGTTAACATCCTGTATTTTTTTGAGCTGCACAGGGTAGAGAGAAGTAAAGAAAAAGGAAAGCGGAAACTCAAAAATCAGGAGCAGCCTGGCGACTGCCCCTTTAACCCACCCGTTAGTTGAGCGCGGACAGAATCGACGCTGTCGCTCAGGCGGGTTTTTTTAAAATCCAGCGATCCTGCTGCTTATCGTAATGCCCGATCTCAAGATCTACCGGCTTGCCGTCAATCCACGCGGGAACGCTGGTCTCTTCATCCCAGCCGTCAAGCTGGTAGCTAAGACCGGGATTGGTTTGACAGGGAATACTGATGGTATCAGCCGTTTCAGCATTCAGATCTGCATCAATAATCTCGTAGCGACCAATTTTGACTACATGACCCATGGGTTATTTCCCTCCAGGAAAGACGTGAACTTTAAGCGTAGTCGTTCTGGCGGGAATTTCGAGGCGCTGCGCCCAGGATTATTCCTTCTCTTCCGGCACGCGCACGCCAATTTTGATCACCTGATTATCCTCTTTCTCCGCTACGGTCCAGATCAGCGCATTCCATTCCACCTGATCGCCGACAACCGGCGCGCCGCCCAGCATGCCCAGAATCAGCTGCCCCAGCGACTGTTGATCGTTGGTATCTTCATTCAACTCCAGACCATAAATCTGCGCCACGTCGCGCAACCGCGCGTCGGCGTCGAGAATAAAGTCGCCAAAGAAGCGCTGATCGAGCGCCACCGGCGGCGACTGGCTGAACAGCCTGCCGAGCGCGGGCAGATCGCGTTCGCGGCCGATAACGCACAGCACGTCGCCTTCGCGCAAACGCGTATTGCCGGTAGGGTGCATCAGCACATTGTTGCGGAACAGCGCGGCGATACGGGTTTCACGCGGCATCTGCAAATCGCGCAGCGCGGCGCCGACGCACCATTTATCCGCGCTCAGCTGGTACACAAACTGTTCCCATGGGTTTTCAGGATGGATATCAAGCCCGGCGCGGCTAATGGGCGAGGCGGTAGGCGGGACGATAACCTTCGCCTTTTTCGCGGCGAAACCGAGCGAGGTGCCCTGCAACATCAGCGAGACCAGCACCACGAAAAAGGCGATGTTAAAAAATAGCGAGGCGTTTTCCAGCCCGGCCATCATCGGGAAGACCGCCAGAATAATCGGCACCGCGCCGCGCAGGCCGACCCAGCTGATAAAGACGCGCTCACGCAGCGTGAAACTACGGAAAGGCAGCAGGCCGACAAATACTGAAACCGGACGGGCAAAGAGGATCAGCCACAGCGAAAGCAGCATCGCCGGCACGGCGATATGCCAGAGATCGGAAGGCGTCACCAGCAGGCCGAGCACCAGGAACATGCCGATCTGACTCAGCCAGGCCATGCCGTCGAAAGTCTGTAAAATGCCGTGGCGGTTGCGGATCGGGCGATTGCCTAACAGGAAGCCGCACAGGTAGACGGCGAGAATGCCGCTGCCTTCCAGTACGGTAGTCAGGGCGAAGACCAGAATGCCGCCGCTGACCGCCAGCAGAGGATAGAGGCCATTTGCCAGCGAAATACGGTTGATCAGCTGCTGAATAGCCCAGCCGCCGCCCAGGCCCAGCACGATGCCCAGGCCGAACTGTTGAATCAGATGAACTACGAACATCCAGCTTAGCCCGGTTTCGCCCTGTTGAATCATCTCAATCAGCGTAATGGTCAGAAACACCGCCATCGGATCGTTGCTGCCCGATTCGATCTCCAGCGTCGAGCTGACGCGCTCGTTCAGCCCTTTGTCGCCCAGCAGTGAAAACACCGCGGCGGCGTCGGTCGAGCCGATAATCGCGCCGATCAGAAAACCCTGCATCATATCAAGTTGAAACAGCCAGGCGGCGGCCACGCCGGTCAGCCCTGCGGTGATCATCACGCCGACCGTCGCCAACGACAGCGCCGGGCCCAGCGCCACGCGCAGCGAACTGGCGCGGGTGCGCATGCCGCCATCCAGCAGGATCACCGCCAGCGCCAGGTTAGAGACCATATAGGCCAGCGGATAATTATCAAAGGCGATGCCGCCGATGCCGTCCACGCCGGTCAACATGCCGAGCGCCAGAAAGATCACCAGAATGGGAATGCCTAAGCGAGAAGAGAAAGCGCTGAGCAGGATGCTTGAAGCCACCAGCACGGAACCAATAATGAAAAGACTGTAAATGGTGCTGGCATTCAAGGCGGACTCTCCTCGCGATACAGGATAACAGGGGGCGATGCAGGTGTGGCTCTACTATAGCCGTTTTCAAAAGATAATGCTTTATCAATAGCTTGTCATAAGCGGACAAAAAAGTTTTTCATTTTCCTTGTAACGCCTCGCAAATCTGCGTTGATTAAAAAAAATACTGGATATCCACACAGTAATCAGTATACTATTTGTACTCCCTCACGGGGCTGTTGCTATTTGCAAGTAAATGGTGAAGCTATGATGATTTCAACTGAGAGCCTGAACGCTCTTCATCAATCCGTCACAATGAGTAGCCGTGAAATCGCTGAGATGACCGGCAATACCCATGGCGAAGTGAAACGTCTGATTAAAAGTCTGGAAACCGCGCAACGGCTGTCGCAGCCGCTGACGGCATGGGATTATGAAGCCGACGGAACGGTGCGACAGGAGTATCGTCTTAACAAACGCGATTCGGTGCTGGCCGTCGCGCGCCTGTCGCCGGCCTTTACGGCGGAAGCGCTCGATCGCTGGCAGGAGCGGGAAAAAGTGGCGCATCTGCCCGATTTCACCAATCCGGCCGAAGCGGCGCGCGCCTGGGCTGAGCAGTTCGAGCAGCGCCAGAAAGCAGAGCAGCAGCTGGCGCTTTTCGCCCCCAAGGCGGAATTCTTCGACCGTTACGTCACGGTTGAAGAGGAATCAATGGGCTTCCGTCAGGTATGCAAAATGCTGAAGGTGAAAGAGCCCGATTTTCGTCAGTTCCTGCTGGAACGAAATATCATGTACCGTATGAGCGGCACCTTAACGCCGCATCAGCAGCATCTCAACGCCGGACGTTTCACTCTGCGCTCCGGGGTAGGCGAAAATCAGCATGCCTTTTCACAGGCGCGCTTTACGCCGAAAGGGGTTAAATGGGTCGCCAGCCTGTGGGCAGGCCACCTCGCATCACAGCCTAAGGGCGCAGCGGCCTGACGGTTAAACAGGATAAGATGATGAAAGGATGCGACAGAGAGTAAAAAGCCGGTCAACGACCGGCTTTTTTGTTGCTCGCGTTCCGCCTTTTACGAATGCGGCGAGAGTGGAAAGCGCTGCGGCGGTTTTCCGCTGAAGATGCAACGTCGTCCGTTCTCTCTCAGGACAGCGCCAGTCAGGCAACGAGTTCCAGGACAGCTAGCTCTCTGTCGCCTGTTTGTGAAACAGCTCGCGGAATACCGGGTAAATATCTTCCGGTTCACGAATATGCTGAATGGCGAAGTTATCAAACGACGCCTGCAAATGTTCATATTCACGCCACAGGGTTTGATGGGCGCGCCGGGTGATTTCAATATAGCTGTAGTAGCGCACCACTGGCAGAATATTCTTCGCCAGGATTTCGTGGCACAGCGGCGAATCGTCCGCCCAGTTATCGCCATCAGACGCCTGTGCGGCATAGATGTTCCACTGCGTCGGGTCGTAACGCTCTTTCACCACCTCATCCATCAGCTTCAGCGCGCTGGAAACGATGGTGCCGCCGGTCTCCTGTGAATAGAAAAACTCCTGTTCATCCACCTCTTTCGCCTGAGTATGGTGACGGATATAGACCACCTCAACGTTTTTGTAAGTCCGGCTCAGGAAGAGATAGAGCAGAATATAAAAGCGTTTCGCCATATCCTTGGTGGCCTGATCCATCGAGCCTGAAACGTCCATCAGGCAGAACATCACCGCCTGGCTGGACGGCTCAGGCCGTTTTTCAAAGTTTTTATAACGCAGATCGAAGGTATCGATAAAAGGCACGCGCTCAATGCGCGCGCGCAGTTCGGCAATCTCTTTACGCAGCCGCTCTTCTTCCAGCAGCTGCGCCGGCTCCGCTTTCTCTACCGTTTCCAGCGACGCCTCCAGCTCGTGCAGCATACGTCGTTTGCCCGCGGTCATGGCGGTACGTCGCGCCAGCGAGTTCTGTAAAGAGCGCACCACGCTGATATTGGCCGGCACGCCATTAGAGGTGAAACCGGCGCGGTGCGTTTTATACTCGTTCATCTGCCGCTGCTGCGTTTTGCGCAGGTGCGGCAGCGCCAGATCTTCGAACAGCAGGTCGAGATATTCATCTTTTGAGATATTAAAGACAAAGTCGTCCTGACCTTCGCCATCCTGGCTGGCGTTGCCCTGACCACTGCCGCCGCCTCCGCCGCCTCCCTGAGGACGCTCGATGCGATCGTTTTGCACAAAGTGATCGTTACCAGGATGAACGCGATGGCGCGTGCCGCCGCGTCCCTGATGAAAAATGGGTTCGTTGATATCGTCTACCGGAATAGAAACAGACTCACCACTCTCAACGTCGGTCACCGAACGTTTATTAATGGCCTCGGAGATCGACTGTTTGATTTGCGACTTATAGCGGCGCAAAAAGCGCTGACGATTGACCGCGCTTTTGTTTTTGCCGTTGAGTCGCCGATCGATGAAATAGGCCATAGCTCCCCCAAACAACGTTACAAGCAAAGTCGGGCGCAACGCCCGACCTCTTTACTTTCGCTTCCGTTACGCGTTTATGTGCTTACATGACTTAACTCGATTTGCGCACGCGCAAATACCATTCGCACAGCAGACGCACCTGCTTGCGGGTATAGCCTTTCTCCATCATACGGTCGACAAAATCATCATGTTTTTTCTGTTCGTCGGTTGACGTTTTCGCGTTAAACGAGATAACCGGCAGCAGCTCCTCAGTATTCGAGAACATTTTCTTCTCTATAACCGTGCGCAGCTTCTCATAGCTGGTCCAGTTGGGATTTCGCCCGTTATTCTGCGCACGCGCGCGCAGCACGAAGTTGACGATTTCGTTGCGGAAATCCTTCGGATTGCTGATGCCCGCCGGTTTTTCGATCTTCTCCAGCTCGGCGTTCAGCGCCTCACGGTCGAACAGCTGACCGGTATCGGGATCGCGATACTCCTGATCCTGAATCCAGAAGTCCGCGTAGGTAACGTAGCGGTCGAAAATGTTCTGTCCATATTCGGAATAGGATTCCAGATAGGCAGTCTGGATCTCTTTGCCGATAAACTCGGCGTATTTAGGGATCAGATAGCCTTTGAGGAACTCCAGATATTTCTCCGCCAGCTCCTGCGGGAACTGTTCGCGCTCAATCTGCTGCTCCAACACATAGAACAGATGAACCGGGTTCGCGGCCACCTCGGTGTGGTCGAAGTTAAACACGCGCGACAGGATCTTAAAGGCGAAACGCGTCGAAAGCCCGTTCATCCCTTCATCCACGCCAGCATAGTCGCGATACTCCTGATACGACTTCGCTTTTGGATCGGTATCTTTCAGGCTTTCGCCGTCATAGACACGCATCTTGGAATAGATGCTGGAGTTTTCCGGCTCTTTCATGCGCGACAGGATAGAGAAGCGCGCCAGCGTTTCCAGCGTACCGGGCGCGCAGGGCGCGTGGGTCAGCTCGCTGTGGTTAAGCAGCTTCTCGTAAATCTTGATCTCTTCCGAGACGCGCAGGCAGTAAGGCACCTTAACGATATAGACGCGGTCGAGAAACGCCTCGTTGTTCTTATTGTTGCGGAACTGCACCCACTCCGATTCGTTCGAGTGCGCGAGGATAATGCCGTTAAACGGCAGGGCGGAGATACCTTCGGTACCGTTGTAGTTGCCTTCCTGCGTGGCGGTCAGCAGCGGATGCAGCACTTTGATCGGGGCCTTGAACATCTCGACAAATTCCATGATGCCCTGGTTGGCGCGGCAGAGCGCGCCCGAATAGCCATAGGCGTCGGGATCGTTCTGGGCGTGGTTTTCCAGCTTACGGATATCGACTTTGCCTACCAGCGCGGAGATATCCTGGTTATTTTCGTCGCCAGGCTCCGTTTTGGCGATAGCCAGCTGTTCCAGAATAGAAGGCCAGACTTTTACTACCTTGAAGCGGGTAATGTCGCCACCGAACTCGTGCAGGCGTTTGGCCGCCCATGGCGACATGATGGTGCCCAAGTAGCGGCGCGGCACGCCGTACTCTTTCTCCAGAATATTGGCGTCTTCCTGCGGATTAAACAGGCAGAGCGGATGGTCGTTTACCGGGCTGCGTTCGCCGTCGGCGCTCAGCACATAGATGGGAACGCGCTGCATCAGTGATTTTAACCGTTCGGCCAGCGATGATTTACCGCCCCCGACCGGACCTAACAGATACAGGATCTGTTTTTTCTCTTCCAGGCCCTGAGCGGCATGCTTCAGATAGGAAACAATCTGCTCAATGGCTTCCTCCATCCCATAAAACTCTTCGAACGCCGGATAACGTGCGATAACACGGTTTGAGAACAGGCGGGAAAGGCGAGGCTCCTGGGCAGTATCGACCATGACTGGCTCACCGATAGCCATCAATAGTCTTTCTGCCGCGTTGGCGTATGCACTGCGATCCTGCTTACAGGTGGTCAGGAATTCCTGCAGTGTGAACTCTTCGTCCTTGGCAGCTTCATAACGCTGACGATAGTGATCGAATATATTCATAGCGATGCCCGTCCTTTCGTTTTTAGCACAGGTAATGGAAGCGTTATAAAAGGTTTATCAGCTTCCGGAAGGTATTCTCTTGGGAGTACAGCAACCCTTATGCCAACCTGACGTATTTTTATCGGGGTACACAGATTTGATGGTTACTCTGCTCGAACGAATCATTTAGCCTACTTTTAACTGTAGATGGCATTTCAGGAAATTTCTTTAATGCTATTTAATTTCAACAGGAAAGTCGTTCAGGTAATAACGGGTGCCCTTGCGGGGCGCGGCCTGTAGCGTTTTTGTAAATAAGCGCCTGCATTTCTTTTGCGGCGCGGCGTGGCGTGTGGTTCCAGATACGTCAAAATGTATAAAGATTTAAACCTGTCGCGCAATAGCGTTAAACTACCTCTCTGATTGTTATATTTATGGAAGAAATAAATTGTGAACCAATTCAAAATTAGCATCCTTGCTCTGCTTCTGCCGATTTGTGGTTTGGCTCAGGCTGATGATGCCCATCCGCTTACGCTGGGCGCCTCGGTGATTTACGCGCAAAGTCCTTATAAAGGTGGTCAGGATCGTTATCTGCCGGTGCCGGTCATCAACTATGAGGGCGACGATTTCTGGCTGCGCACCTTACAGGGCGGCTACTACCTGTGGAAAGATCAGCAAGACCAGCTCTCCCTGACGCTGGCCGGTTCAGCGCAGGAGTACGATCCGGGCGATAACGATCTGGGCAATATGAAAGGCCTGGACAAACGCCGTATGACGTTGATGGTAGAGTATCGCCATATCGCCGACTGGGGGATTGTGCGCACTAACCTGTTAGGCGACGTGCTGGGCAAAAGCGATGGCATCGTCTGGGATCTGACCTATCTTTACCGTTTCGACTTCGGCGATTTCAGCCTGACGCCTGGCATCGGCGCCACCTGGACCAGTTCCAATCAGAACCGTTACTATTATGGCGTTTCCGGTCATGAATCAGCACGCACCGGTATCAGCCGCTATCAG
>OKNF01000156.1_pt1 | contig 15127 bp, 16 predicted proteins | sample 1613121 | NCBI WGS metagenome assembly OKNF01 (sample SAMN04436838, study PRJEB24849) | human gut metagenome | biome: human gut; feature: NICU; material: stool | host: Homo sapiens | place: USA: Saint Louis, MO | collected 2011-09-08
CAGTTTGTCTTTGCTATGCGGCATAAGTTCCAATAATTTTTCGTGGATTGCAACCGCAGATTGGCGCGCTATTTCCGGGGACATCCATAGGTGCATATTATATTGCCCGTGATGATGATGCTCATGCGCTGCATCATGATGATCGTCATCGCCGTCATGATGCTCATCTTCCTCTTCAGCGCCGGTAATAAGTAGCGGTTTTACCGTCGGTAAACTGGCCAGTTCAAGATTTTTCTCAGCGGGAAATGCGCTGGCGGTTTTTCTGATAAAGGCCTCCATTTCCGGCCCTATCCAGACCACGAGATCCGCGCCCTGCAAGCGTTTGACGTCAGACGGACGAAGCGCGTAGTCATGTTCGGATGCGCCGTCGGGCAGTAAAACCTCCACCGGCGTCACGCCATCGGCGATGGCGGCGGCGATAAAGCCGAGCGGCTTGATGGAGGTAACAACCGCTGCGCTGGCGGGCGCGCTAAGCGAAGCGGCAAAACCGAGGGGTAATAACAGGGAAAATAATGCCTTTTTATTCTGTAACATAATGCTTCAATCCATCGTGACAGGGTTATGGATTGTGATATTATAACATTCGATAACTTCTGCAAGTCTTAATAATTATGAGCTCACTGATTAGTCTGGAAAATATTTCAGTCAGTTTTGGCCAGCGCCAGGTATTATCCAATATCTCATTATCGCTGGAGCCGGGACGGATTCTGACTTTGCTTGGCCCCAACGGCGCCGGAAAATCGACGCTGGTGCGGGTGGTGCTTGGGCTGATCGCGCCTGACAGCGGCACGCTGAAACGCGATGCAAAACTGCGCATCGGTTATGTGCCGCAGAAGCTGCATCTCGACGCGACCCTGCCCCTGACCGTCGAGCGCTTTTTGCGTCTGCGCCCCGGCGCGCGTAAGGCGGATATCCTGCCGGCGCTGAAACGCGTACAGGCCGGACACTTGCAGCATGCCCCGATGCAAAAACTCTCCGGCGGCGAGACGCAGCGCGTACTGCTGGCGCGCGCCCTGCTTAATCAGCCGCACGTGCTGGTGCTGGACGAACCGACGCAGGGCGTTGATGTGAACGGCCAGGTTGCGCTGTATGATTTAATCAATCAGCTGCGCCTTGAGCTTAACTGCGCGGTGCTGATGGTGTCGCACGACCTGCATCTGGTGATGGCGAAAACCGATGAGGTGCTCTGCCTGAATCACCATATCTGCTGCTCCGGCACGCCGGAAGCGGTCTCCCGCCATCCAGAATTTATCGCCATGTTCGGCCCGCGCGGCGCGGAGCAGCTGGCGATCTACCGTCATCACCATAACCATCGTCACGATTTGCAGGGACGAATTGTTTTGCGTAAAGGACAGGGACAATAATGCTCGAACTCTTACTTCCCGGCTGGCTGGGCGGCGTGATGCTGGCGCTGGCGGCCGGTCCGCTCGGTTCATTTGTCGTATGGCGCCGCATGTCCTATTTCGGCGATACGCTGGCGCACGCTTCGCTGTTGGGCGTCGCCTTCGGCCTGCTGCTGAACGTCAATCCTTTTTATGCGGTGATCGCCGTCACGCTGCTGCTGGCGCTGGGTCTGGTCTGGCTGGAACGACGCCCGCATCTCGCTATCGACACCCTGCTGGGGATTATGGCGCACAGCGCGCTGTCGCTCGGTCTGGTGGTGGTCAGCCTGATGTCCAACGTGCGCGTCGATCTGATGGCTTATCTGTTCGGCGATCTGCTGGCTGTGACGCCGGAGGATTTAGCGATTATCGGCGGCGGCGTCGCGCTGGTGCTGGCGGCGCTCGCCTGGCAATGGCGTCCGCTGCTGTCGATGACCATCAGCCCGGAACTGGCGCAGGTGGACGGCGTGAATATCGCCCGCACCCGTATGCTGCTGATGCTGATCACCGCGCTCACGATCGGCGTGGCGATGAAATTCGTCGGCGCGCTGATCATCACCTCGCTGCTGGTGATCCCGGCAGCCACCGCGCGACGCTTTGCCCGTTCGCCGGAACAGATGGCGCTCCTCGCCATCGGCGTCGGCATTATCGCAGTAACCGGCGGTTTGACCTTCTCCGCCTTTTACGATACGCCAGCCGGCCCGTCGGTGGTACTGTGCGCCGCGCTGCTGTTTATTTTCAGCCAGCTGAAGCAGCCGCCGACGTAACTTTTTGCTGATATTCGCCCATAAAAAACGCCAGCCGCAGCTGGCGTTTTTTTATGGGCTGCGCCGCAGACCGCAAGGAACGCGGCACGGCCCCCACACCTGTCGGCGAGGTTATGTCTCGCGGCTAATGCCGAAGTGCTTATAGGCGTGCTGCGTGGCGATGCGGCCGCGCGGCGTGCGCTGAATAAAGCCCTGCTGGATCAGATAAGGCTCCAGCACATCCTCAATGGTTTCGCGCTCTTCGCCAATCGCCGCCGCCAGGTTATCAAGACCGACCGGGCCGCCGGTGAATTTGTCGATAATCGCCAGCAGCAGCTTGCGGTCCATATAGTCGAAGCCTTCGTTGTCGACGTTCAGCATATCCAGCGCCTTCGCTGCCACCTCGCCGTTCATCACGCCTTCGGCGCGCACCTCGGCGAAGTCGCGCACGCGGCGCAGCAGACGGTTAGCGATACGCGGCGTGCCGCGCGCGCGGCGCGCCACTTCCAGCGCCCCTTCCGGGCTGAGATCCAGACCCAGACAGGCGGCGCTGCGGCCGACGATATGCTGCAAATCTTTCACCTGGTAGAACTCCAGGCGCTGCACGATGCCGAAACGATCGCGCAGCGGCGACGTCAGGGAACCGGCGCGCGTCGTGGCGCCAATCAGGGTAAAGGGTGGCAGATCGAGCTTAATCGAGCGCGCGGCCGGACCTTCGCCAATCATGATATCCAGCTGGTAATCTTCCATCGCCGGATAAAGCACCTCTTCCACCACCGGCGACAGACGATGGATCTCATCAATAAACAGCACGTCATGCGGCTCAAGGTTGGTCAGCATCGCCGCCAGGTCGCCCGCTTTTTCCAGCACCGGACCGGAGGTGGTGCGCAGATTGACGCCCATTTCGTTCGCCACGATATTCGCCAGCGTCGTTTTACCCAGCCCCGGCGGGCCGAAAATCAGCAGGTGGTCCAGCGCGTCGCCGCGCATTTTGGCCGCTTTAATGAAAATCTCCATCTGCTCGCGCACCTGCGGCTGGCCGACATATTCTTCCAGCAGGCGCGGACGGATGGCGCGGTCAATAATCTCTTCTTCGCTGACGTTGCCAGGGGAGACCAGGCGATCGGCTTCAATCATGGTTTACCTCAGAGCGCGGCACGCAGCGCTTCACGGATCAGGGTTTCACAATCAGCATCCGGGCGGCCCACTTTGCTGACCATCCGGCTGGCTTCCTGCGGTTTATACCCCAACGCCACCAGCGCGGCAACCGCTTCGGCTTCGGCATCGTTGCTTTCCGGCGCCGCGTTTTCGCTGGTCAGCGTAAAGGTTGCGTCGCCGCCGAACAGATCGCCATGCATGCCTTTAAAGCGGTCTTTCATCTCCACCACCAGGCGCTCGGCGGTTTTCTTGCCGACGCCAGGCAGCTTCACCAGCGTCGCCACCTCTTCGCGCTCGACGGCGGTGACGAACTGCTGCGCCGACATGCCGGAGAGGATCGCCAGCGCCAGCTTCGGCCCGACGCCGTTCACCTTGATCAGCTCGCGAAACAGCGCGCGTTCCTGCTTGCTGGTGAAGCCGTAAAGCAGCTGGGCGTCTTCGCGCACGATAAACTGCGTGAAGATGATCGCTTCCTGGTTAAGTTCCGGCAGCTCGTAGAAGCAGGTCATCGGCATGTGGACGTCATACCCCACTCCGTTCGCTTCAATTAACACCAGCGGCGGTTGTTTTTCCAGAATGATGCCTCGCAGACGACCTATCACAGTAGCTTCCTTTGATACAGGGGGGAGAAAGTGTCAGAGTTATAACATAAAAAAGGCTGGATGAATATCCAGCCTGATAATGGGTTACGAACGCAGCCTGCCGCGCGCCAGGTTCAGTCGGGTGTCGCTCAGCTTGCTGGCGTTCTGACTGACGTGGCAGTGGGTAATGGCGATCGCCAGCGCATCGGCGGCGTCCGCCTGCGGATTAGCCGCCAGCTTTAGCAAGGTGCGCACCATATGCTGCACCTGGCTTTTTTCCGCGCTGCCGATGCCGACCACCGTCTGCTTCACCTGGCGCGCCGCATATTCAAACACCGGCAGGTCCTGATTGACCGCCGCGACAATCGCCGCGCCGCGCGCCTGTCCCAGCTTCAGCGCCGAATCGGCGTTTTTCGCCATAAACACTTGTTCGATGGCGAAAAAGTCAGGCTGGAACTGCGTGATAATTTCACTGACGCCGGCGTAAATCAGCTTCAGACGGGTCGGCAGATCGTCGACCTGGGTGCGGATGCAGCCGCTGCCCAGGTAAGTTAGCTGTCGTCCCACCTGACGAATCACGCCATAGCCGGTGATCCGTGAGCCTGGGTCAATGCCCAGAATAATCGCCATCAGGCTACTCCGTCAGGTTGGCGGTCGCGATCGCCCTTACAGGGTGGCCGCGACCTCGTCGGAAATCTCACCGTTATGGTAAACTTCCTGCACATCGTCACAATCTTCCAGCATATCGATCAGGCGCATCAGCTTCGGCGCCGTCTCCGCATCCATATCCGCTTTGGTGGACGGAATCATGGTCACTTCCGCCGTTTCCGCTTTCAGACCGGCCGCGTCCAGCGCATCTTTCACTTCGCCAAAGGTTTCCCACGGGGTGAAGACGTCGATCGCGCCGTCGTCATAGGTCACCACGTCGTCCGCGCCCGCTTCCAGCGCCGCGTCCATCACCGTGTCTTCATCCAGGCCCGGCGCATAGGAGATCACGCCTTTTTTGGTGAACAGATAGGCGACGGAGCCGTCGGTGCCGAGGTTGCCGCCGCATTTGGTGAAGGCGTGACGCACTTCAGATACGGTGCGGTTGCGGTTGTCGCTCAGGCATTCCACCATCACGGCGGTGCCGCCGGGGCCGTAGCCTTCATAAATGATGGTTTCCATGTTGCTGTTGTCATCGCCGCCAACGCCGCGGGCAATGGCGCGATCCATGGTGTCGCGCGTCATGTTATTGGACAGCGCTTTATCCATCGCCGCACGCAGGCGCGGGTTAGAGGCCGGATCGCCGCCGCCCAGCTTGGCCGCGGTGACCAGCTCACGAATAATTTTGGTAAAAATCTTACCGCGCTTGGCATCCTGTGCCGCTTTGCGGTGTTTGGTGTTGGCCCATTTACTATGCCCTGCCATAACTCTGCTCTCTCCAGTTTGACACCGGTCAGACACCTCAAGATCAGCTTCCCCGCGGGAAACGTGCGCCTGATGCCTGACGCTGTTGATTTCGTATCAGTCAGTGACTGACGGCTTCAGCGCGCTCGCCGGGTAACGGCGATGCACTTTGCAGTGCGGCGCGCGGCTGTCGGCAGCGGTTAGCCGACGAATTCTTCAATCGCCTGGCGATTACTCCAGGACTTGGTAAGACGGGCGGCCTCAGGGGCGTCCAGCCATCGCCAGGCGAGGTGCTCGCTGAGAACAATGCTGCGCTCGCGCGGCAGCGCCAGGCGAAACCAGTGCTCGGTATTATGCGTGACGCCGGGCGCGTAGCGGTGACGAAAGTGCGGAAAAATTTCAAATTCAATCTGACGCCGGCAATCCTCCAGCGTCAGCCCTTCCGCCGCCACATCAATGGCCAGCTCCTCTCCCACTTCGCGCCGCGCGGCCTCTGCCGGCGTTTCACCTCTTTCCAGGCTGCCAGTGACCGACTGCCAGAAATCGGGATCGTCGCGCCGCTGCAGCATCAGCACCCGCCCGGTATCCTGAGCATAAATCACTACCAGTACCGAAACGGGATGCTTAAAGCTCATCTTACAGACTCTCTGGCTTATCCTTTTTCACCACCTGAATCGCCAACTCTTCCAGCGAAGCCGGATTGGCGAAGCTCGGCGCCTCGGTCATCAGACAGGCGGCGGCGGTGGTTTTCGGGAAGGCGATAACGTCGCGGATATTGTCGGTGCCGGTCAGCAGCATCACCAGCCGATCCAGACCAAACGCCAGGCCCGCATGCGGCGGCGTGCCGAACTTCAGCGCGTCGAGCAGGAAGCCGAACTTCTCGCGCTGTTCAGATTCAGTGATGCCGAGAATGCCGAACACCGTCTGCTGCATCTGGCCGTTGTGGATACGCACGGAACCGCCGCCCACTTCATAACCGTTGATCACCATATCGTACGCGTTGGCGATAGCGGTTTCCGGCGCGGCTTTCAATTCTTCCGGCGTCATATCGCGCGGCGCGGTGAACGGATGGTGCATCGCCGTCAGACCGCCTTCGCCGTTGTCTTCAAACATCGGGAAGTCAACGACCCACAACGGCTTCCACGCTTTGTCGTCGGTGATCTTCAGATCGCGGCCCAGCTTCAGACGCAGCGCGCCCATCGCATCCGCCACCACGCCCGCTTTATCGGCGCCGAAGAAGACCATGTCGCCATCCTGCGCGCCGGTGCGCTCAAGGATCGCTTCGACGATCGAAGCATTCAGGAACTTCGCTACCGGGCTCTGGATGCCTTCCAGACCCTGCGCGCGCTGGTTGACCTTGATATAAGCCAGCCCTTTCGCGCCGTAGATTTCAATAAACTTGCCATATTCATCGATCTGCTTACGGCTCAGCCCTGCGCCGCCCGGTACGCGCAGCGCCGCAACGCGGCCTTTCGCATCGTTCGCCGGACCGGAAAAGACCTTGAACTCCACCGCTTTCACCAGATCGGCGACATCCACCAGCTCCATCGGGTTGCGCAGATCCGGCTTATCGGAGCCGTAGCGGCGCATCGCTTCGGCGAAGGTCATCTGCGGGAACTCGCCGAGGTCGACGCCTTTCACTTCCAGCCAGAGCTGACGTACCATGCGCTCCATCACTTCACGCACCTGCGGCGCGGTCATAAAGGAGGTTTCCACATCGATCTGAGTAAATTCCGGCTGGCGATCCGCGCGCAGGTCTTCATCACGGAAGCACTTAACGATCTGGTAGTAACGATCGAAGCCGGACATCATCAGCAGCTGTTTGAACAGCTGCGGCGACTGCGGCAGCGCGTAGAATTTGCCTTTATGGACGCGGCTCGGCACTAAATAGTCGCGTGCGCCTTCCGGCGTGGCCTTGGTCAGCATCGGCGTTTCGATGTCGAGGAAGCCGTTGTCATCCATAAAGCGACGCACGAAGCTGGTAATTTTCGCGCGGGTTTTCAGACGCTGCGCCATTTCTGGACGACGCAGGTCGAGATAGCGGTATTTCAGGCGCGCTTCTTCGCTGTTTACCTGGTTGGAGTCGAGCGGCAGCGGCTCAGCGCGGTTGATGATGGTCAGCTCGGTCGCGAACACTTCCACTTCACCGGTGGCCATATCGGGGTTTTTATTGCGCTCGTCGCGCGCGCGCACCACGCCGGTCACCTGAATGCAGAACTCGTTGCGCAGTTCAGAGGCGCGGTTAAAGGCCTCCTGACGATCCGGATCGAAAAAGACCTGAACGATGCCTTCACGGTCGCGCATATCGATAAAGATCAGGCTCCCAAGATCGCGGCGACGGTTAACCCAACCGCAGAGAGTCACTTGCTGACCAACATGAGACAGATTGATCTGCCCGCAATATTCTGTACGCATAACGCTATCCTTTTAACTTCGCCGCTGCAGCATGGGCAGCCTGGTTGTGTCGTCGTGTAGTGAGATTATCCGGCGGATAACCGCAGGCAGACGCTGCCGCAAAAAGGCAGGCATTATAATGTAAAAAGCAAGGCGCGATAAGGGGGAACGGCGCGCGGCGCGTAAAGCGCGCGCATTTGTTATCCATCGCAGGCTAATGTTAGCGCTATGCACATATAAATTCACAAAATTCATGAATTAACGACATTTTTCCCCTTGCCTGCCATCGGTCCGCTGGCCCAGGCTTAACCTCTTTTTTTCGCGGAGAGCAATATGAAACTTAATCCCACATCGACCGCCCTGGTGTTAATCGATTTGCAGGAGGGCATTTTGCCTTTCGCCGGCGGGCCGCACAGCGCTGAACAGGTGGTGTCAGGCGCGGCGCAGCTGGCGGCGAAGTTCCGCGCCGTCAACGCGCCGGTGGTACTGGTGCGCGTGGGCTGGTCGCCCGATTTCGCCGACGCGCCGAAACAGGAAGTGGACACCGCGCTGATGCACGGCGCGCTGCCGGATAACTGGTGGGATTACCCCACCGCGCTGGGCGTCGACTCAGGCGATCTGCACGTGGTGAAACATCAGTGGGGCGCCTTTTACGGCACCGATCTGGAGCTGCAGCTGCGCCGTCGCGGCATCGATACTATCGTGCTGGGCGGCATTTCCACCAATATTGGCGTAGAATCTACCGCGCGTAACGCCTGGGAGCTGGGCTTTAACCTGGTGATTGCTGAAGATATTTGCAGCGCGGGCAGCGTGGAGCAACACAACAGCAGCCTGGAATGGATTTTCCCGCGCATCGCGAAAGTGCGTCGCGTCGAAGAGATTATCGCCGCGCTGTAACCTCATTCGGACGGGTTCGCCCGTCCGCTACGGGAGCAACATGTCGACATTTCGTCTGGGATTGCCGCAGTGGCAACATCCCCACTGGAAACGTTACGGATTGGAAACGCTGGCCGACTATGCGCGCTACTTCAACTGCGTCGAGGGCAACACCACGCTCTACGCTCTGCCAAAGGCGGAGGTGGTGCTGCGCTGGCAGGCGATGACCCACGATGATTTCCGCTTCTGCTTTAAGTTTCCTGCCAGCATCACCCATCAGTCCGGCCTGCGCCACTGCGACGATCTGGTAGAGGAATTTTTCCGCACGCTCGATCCGCTCAGCCCGCGCATCGGCCAGTACTGGCTGCAAATGCCCGCCGCCTTTGGGCCTGATTCGCTGTCGGCGCTCTGGGCGTTTCTCGATAAGCTTCCCGCCGCTTTCCGTTACGGGGTGGAAGTGCGTCATCCTGCTTTCTTCGCTAAAGGCGAGGCGGAACGCGCGCTAAACCGCGGGCTGCATCAGCGTGGGGTTAACCGCGTGATCCTCGACAGCCGTCCGGTGCATGCGTCCACCTCCACCAGCCCGGCGTCGCTGGACGCCAAATCTAAAAAGCCGAAGGTGCCGCCGCACGCCATCATGACCGCCAGCGATCCAATGGTGCGCTTTATCGGCAGTGATTCGCTGCGGGAGAATCAGGCCTGGTTTGAGGACTGGCTCAGCAAACTGCCGGGCTGGCAGGCAAACGGCACGCCCTGGCTGTTTCTGCATACGCCCGATATCGGCGAGGTGCTGGATCTGGTGCAGACGCTCTGGCCGCGTCTGCAACAGGCGTTGCCCCAGGTCGGCCCACCGCCCGACTGGCCGCAACAGAGCGCGCTGTTTTAATCAGTAATGATGCAGCGCGCCGCGCTTTCTGACAAAATATGCGCCTTTCCGTAGTTGACCGGATTTACCCCTATGTCTAATCGAGATACGCTGTTCTCCGCGCCTATTGATAAACTGGGCGACTGGACCTTTGACGAGCGCGTAGCTGAAGTTTTCCCCGATATGATCCAGCGCTCGGTGCCGGGTTATTCCAATATCATCTCCATGATCGGCATGCTGGCCGAGCGCTTCGTCACGCCGAATACCCAGGTGTACGATCTCGGCTGTTCACTCGGCGCCGCCACGCTGTCGGTGCGCCGCTCGGTGCAGGCCGACGGCTGCAAAATCATTGCGGTCGATAATTCCCCGGCGATGGTTGAACGCTGCCGCCGCCATATCGACGCCTTCCGCGCCAGCACGCCGGTAGCGGTGATCGAAGCCGATATTCGCGATATCCCCATCGAAAACGCGTCAATGGTCGTGCTGAACTTTACCCTGCAATTCCTCGCGCCCGCCGATCGGCTGACGCTGCTGGCGCGCATTTATCAGGGCCTGAATCCGGGCGGCGCGCTGGTGCTGTCGGAGAAATTCAGCTTTGAAGACGCCGACGTCGGCGAACTGCTGTTTAACATGCATCACGATTTCAAGCGTGCCAACGGCTACAGCGAGCTGGAGATCAGCCAGAAGCGAAGCATGCTGGAAAATGTGATGCTGACCGACTCGGTGGAAGCGCATAAGGCGCGTTTGCGTCAGGCAGGCTTTGAACACAGCGAACTCTGGTTTCAGTGCTTTAACTTCGGCTCGCTGGTGGCGCTGAAGGCGGGTGCGGCATGATCGATTTCGGTAGATTTTATCAGCAGATCGCCCAGGGCCCGCTGGCAAGCTGGCTGGAAGTGCTGCCAGCGCAGCTGGCGGCATGGCAGCGCGAAAACCTGCACGGCCATTTTCGCCACTGGCAGAAGTCGGTGGACAACCTGCCGCTGCTGACGCCGCAGCATATCGATTTAATCAACAGCGTCACCGCCGACAGCGATACGCTCAGCGAGCGTCAGCGTCAGGGCATTGAAAAGCTGCTGCGCAACCTGATGCCGTGGCGCAAAGGCCCCTACTCGCTTTATGGCACTTATATCGATACTGAGTGGCACTCCGACTGGAAATGGGATCGCGTGCTGCCGCATATCTCTCCGCTGACCGAACGCACAGTGCTGGACGTCGGCTGCGGCAGCGGCTATCACATGTGGCGCATGCTCGGCGCCGGCGCCAGGCTGGTCGTAGGCATCGATCCCATGCAGCTGTTCCTGTGCCAGTTTGAAGCGGTACGTAAACTGCTGGGCGACGATCGGCGCGCGCACCTGCTGCCGCTGGGCATCGAGCAGCTGCCGGAGCTGAAAGCGTTCGACACCGTCTTTTCCATGGGCGTGCTTTATCACCGCCGTTCGCCGCTCGATCATCTCTTTCAGCTGAAAAACCAGCTGGTGAGCGGCGGCGAACTGGTGCTGGAAACGCTGGTGATTGAGGGCGACGAGCATGATGTGCTGGTGCCGGGCGAACGCTATGCGCAAATGCGCAACGTCTGGTTTATCCCTTCCGCCGCCGCGCTACAGTGCTGGCTGGAAAAGTGCGGTTTCGTTGATGTGCGCATCGTCGATTTTTCCCGCACCAGCACAGAAGAACAGCGCCGTACCGACTGGATGACCACCGAATCGCTGGCGGACTTCCTCGATCCGCACGACAGCGGCAAAACGCTGGAGGGCTATCCCGCCCCGCTGCGCGCCGTGCTGGTGGCGCGCAAACCGTAATCTGACAAGGGCGCCCGACGGCGCCCTTTTTGATCAACGCCGCGACAGCGCCAGCTTCGCCGCAAAGCCGATAAATACGCAGCCGGTCAGACGATCCATCGCTTTCATTACCGCCGGGCGCCGCAGCTTCTCGGCGAAATAGCGCGTCCCCATAATCAGCATCCCGCTCCACAGCAGGCCGATCAGCGCGTGCGTAAAGGCCATCGCGCTGCTCCAGAGCGCCACCGACGCATTAGCGGGGATAAACTGCGGTAAAAACGATACGTAGAAAATTCCGACTTTCGGGTTAAGCAGATTGCCGAACAGTCCTTTAACGAACAGCGCCATCCAGCCCGGCGGCGTTTCCAGCGCCTGACTGCCAGGCAGCGCGCTGCGCGGACGCAGCAGCAGCCCGACGCCGAGCCAGAGTAGATACGCGGCGCCGGCCCATTTCAGCAGGTTATAGGCCGCCTCTGACGCCAGCAGCAACGCCCCCAGCCCGAAGCTGACCGCCACGCCCCAGACGAAACAGCCGCTGGAGACGCCCAGCGCCGAGGCGAAAGCCCGACAGCCGCCATGCGCCGCCGAGGTGCGCAGCACCAGCGCGGTGTCAAAACCGGGCGTCAGCGTCAGAATGACAATCGCGACCAGAAAAGCCAGCAGAGAAGAGATCATAACGCGTTCCTTTTTGATGAAGCGGACTATTCCTGACCTGACGACAGACGGCGCGGCATGCGTCGGTCGTCATCTAGTCATCGCGCCTCCTTGCAGAAACGCCCTGGCGTCAGGCCTGTGTTAAGCCGCCCAGTGTAAAATCATTGTAAACAAAATGAAATCCTTGCCTGCTGACCTCTGTTCTGCCGCAGGAGCGCGTTACGCTAACTTCCTCCGCAGCGGCTAAACTTATCGCAGCGGCCGCAGGAGGAAGAATGAGAGAATTTGATTATCAGCAGGACTTCAGCCAAATCGATTTTCGCCAGCATCCAGAGCTGTACCAGGTGGGACGCGGCGAACAGGGCGTGCTGCTCGTCGAGCCTTATAAATCGGAAATTTTGCCGCACTGGCGTTTTCGTACCCCGGCCATCGCCCGCGAATCGGCGGAGAAAATTATGGCGCTGTTTGAGGAATACCGACAGCAGGATGATTTCGTCGGCATGGATATGGCGCGCAAGTTTATTCAGATGGGCTTTACCCGCGCGCGTCGCTACGCCAATCATCCCGGCGGCAAAAAATATGATGCCCAGCGTCAGGTGCTGCCGCAGCAGCTTGACCCGGAAAAGGTGGAATCGGCAACGATCTTCAAGGCGTACTGGGATAAAATCCGCGCAGACGCCGATTATCTGCGGCGTAAAAAAGCCCATCAGCAGCGCTATGGCTAACCGCCCTGCGCAAGAATTTGCCTTTTCCCCACGGATCATCAAGCCAGCCCGCAGAAACCTGCCAGGCTTTAAGCCATCACGTAAAACCCGTAGCTTAAAGGAGAGCTGGTATGAGTAAGTTTGTTTTTTCCTCACCGCGAAAATATGTTCAGGGCGCCGGCGTGCTGGCCGAACTGGGCACGTACCTGAAAGAACTGGGTGACAGCGCCTTCCTGATCGCCGATGAGGTGGTCTGGGGGTTAGTCGGCGAGCAGGTGCAGAATACGCTGCGGCAGGCCAACGTTCAGCAGCGCTACGAGAAGTTTAACGGCGAGGCCTCCGGCAATGAAATCAGCCGTCTGGCAAGCGTCGCTCAGGAAAGCGGCTCCGCCGTGGTGGTGGGTCTGGGCGGCGGTAAAACGCTGGATACGGCAAAAGCGGTCGCCGACGAGCTGCATGCGCCAGTGGTGATTGTGCCCACCGCCGCCTCAACCGATGCGCCCTGCAGCGCGCTGTCGGTGATCTATTCCGACAGCGGCGTGTTTGAAAGCTACCGTTTTTATAGCAAAAACCCCGATCTGGTGCTGGTGGATACCTGGGTCTGCGCGCAGGCGCCGGTGCGTCTGTTCGCCTCTGGCATCGCCGATGGTCTGGCGACCTATGTCGAGGCGCAGGCGGTGCTGCGCTCTCACGGCAAATCGATGGTGAACGGCGATCCGACGATTGCCGGCATGGCCATCGCCCGCGCCTGCGAAGAGACGCTGCTCACCTGGGGCTACAGCGCCTGGACCGCCGTGGCGCAAAAGCGCGTGACGCCAGCGGTGGAAGCTGTGGTGGAAGCGAACACGCTGCTTTCCGGCCTGGGGTTTGAAAACGCCGGGCTGGCGGGCGCGCATGCCATCCACAATGGCTTTACCGCTATTGAAGGGGACATTCATCACCTCACCCACGGCGAAAAAGTCGCCTATGGCACCCTGACGCAGATGGTGCTGGAACAGCGGCCCGATGAGGAGATCGCACGTTATATCCGCTTTTACCGCGCCATTAATATGCCGACCACGCTGGAAGAGATGCACCTGGAAAACGAAAGCTGGGAGAATCTGGTGAAGGTGGGCGCGCTGGCCAATAGCGAAGGGGATACGTTGAAAAACCTGAATCCTGGCCTGACGCCGGAAGCGGTGGCGAACGCCATTCTGGCGGTAGACGCGTTTAGCAAAACGGTGAAATAATGTTCAGGCGCCTGCGGGCGCCTGTTACTCCGTTTTCGCCGCACTGTCCCAGTATTCAAATCGGTAGGCGGTGCTGAGCTGGCGCTGTACCGTTTCCTTACCGTCGGTTTCCGTTTCTTGCGAATAGCTGAGCGTGCAGTTTCCCACGTCATCCCAGCTTTGACACTCATCCAGCGTCACCGTCGTGCCGTTGCGGTTGTTGCTTACCGCGCGCAGACCTGATTCGCGCTGCTGTTTATCATAGCTGTAACTTTCTTTTCCCTGCTCCGAACTGCTGCCCAGCAGCAGGCCTTCCGGGCTCCAACGGTAGTGATATTCGCCGTTGGTCAGCGCGTCCGAACCGCGCGATACGCTGCTGCTCAGGCGCAGGTGTTTATCATACTGGTAGGTGGTTTCCGTGAAGCCTTTATTGCCCATCAGGATAAAGCTGTCGCTGGCGCTGATGATATTGCCTTTTTCTCCCACCATATAGCTGATAACGCCCTGCTTATTATTTACCTCTACCAGCGCATTCTCCTTCCTTACGCTAACAGAGATCTGGTATTGCGCCAGCCAGCCATGACTGACGCGCGCTACATGCTGCTCCATCGCCAGCACCACGTTCCGATCGTCTTTGTCGTAGCTGATATCGGCAACGGTAAGCTGGCCGCAGCGGTTAAACTGCCCCAGCACGCGCTTTTGCGAATTGACGTTTTTACCGAATTCTCCCATCACGACCTGCTTAATCTGCCCTTTCGCCGTGCCGCCTAATAAGATCACGCTGTTGCTGTTATTGATCGCATCGCCGACGCGACGGCAGGTTTCTGCCGCCAGCGCCGCGCCGCTGCTCCACAAGCCAGCCGCGCCGATCAGTAACAGCAAATATCCAGGCTTCATCATCTCTTCTCGTGAAAATATATCGGCACACGACATAAATCGGCCTTCCGACAGAAGCGGAAGGCCGCTGGCGTCAGGCAGGGGTTACCGAACCGGTAGTTTCCAGAGCAGCCCAGGGCGCGGTCGCCGAACTGCCTGTGGCATAATAATAGCGTAGCTGTTTATTCGCGTCATAGCCCAGCACCATTTTTCCGGTCACCTTGCCGGTGGTATTAATGGCACCGTCCCTGGCCGCCAGCTGCGCCTGCGAGTAGATGAAGCCGCTGTTGATGCCGACGTTATCGTTAACCAGCCAGGCGATATTCGGCACATCGCCCGCTTCCCTGGCAACGGGGCTGCTGGTGCCTTCCCTGGCGCTGTAGCGCAGACCCAGCAGAACATCAGTGTTCATGTTGTAGCAGTCATTTAGTACAAACTTTTCTTTGATATCCTGAAGGTCAACGGCGAGTTTTGCCGCTCTCAGACCGCTATTCGCGATATGCACATTGGCCAGCT
>OKNF01000157.1_pt1 | contig 15049 bp, 12 predicted proteins | sample 1613121 | NCBI WGS metagenome assembly OKNF01 (sample SAMN04436838, study PRJEB24849) | human gut metagenome | biome: human gut; feature: NICU; material: stool | host: Homo sapiens | place: USA: Saint Louis, MO | collected 2011-09-08
GGGCTGAAAGAGCGGGCGCAGGCGTGGATAGCGACCATTAAAACCGCCACCGCCGGGCGTCTGTTGACGATTTATCTGCTGGTGCGCGAAGCGACGGCGGCGCTGGGGCTGACCAGCCTGGGCGGACATCCGCAGATGGTGCGTCCGCTGCTGGCGCCGATGGCGGAAGGGGCGACGGAAAACCGCTACGGCGAACTGCCGGAAGCGGTGCGTTACCGGCTGCGCGCCATGTCCGCCGCGACCGATAATGTCGGATTGTTCTTCGGCGAAGATATTTTCGTCGCCTTCGGCGCCATTATCTTTATGCACAATTTTATGCTGGAGTCGGGCGGCATTCAGACCGAGCCGCTGCATATCGCGCTGTGGGGCATTCCTACGGCGGTATGTGCCTTCATTATTCACGCTCTGCGCCTGCGTCGACTCGACAAGAAGCTGACGGCTGAGCTTAGCGCGCTGAACCATGCGGCGCTGCAACAGAAAGGAGGCCGCTAATGTTTCAGCAACAGTATCTGTTTTACCTGGCCGGCCTGATCCTGCTGGTGGTAGCGCTGATGTCGTGGCGCGACAAAGCGAATCCGCGACGTTTCACCACCGGACTGTTTTGGGGACTTTACGGGCTGATGTTTTTTATCGGCGACTGGGCGTATCGGCTGGCGGAGCAGTTTATGGGCGACGGCGAAGCGGGCGCGCGCGGCCTGCATATCGTGGTCGGCGCGCTGGTGGTGCTGATGGCGCTGATCGCCGGTTTTGGCGGCGTGCGTCTTGGCCGCTATCATCAGCGCAGTGAAACGGAGCGGCAGCAGGCTGCCAGCCGTCTCGGCAACCGCCTGTTTTTGCCCGCGCTGGCGATCCCGCTGGTGACGGTGGCTGGCGTACTGGCGTTTAATCATATTCCCGGACTGCAAGAAGGGCTGTTTGGCGCAGGCAATCACGCCACGCTGGTGACGCTGTTTTCCATGACCGTCGGCTGCTTCGTCGGCTGGCTGGTGGCGCTGAAAATGAGCCGCGAGAAACCGGCGCAGTCGCTACAGGAGGCGCGCCGCCTGTTGGACGCCATCGGCTGGGCTTTTATTCTGCCGCAGATCCTCGCCACCCTGGGCCTGCTGTTTACCACGGCGGGAGTAGGATCGGCCATTGCCCACCTCACTGAACACTCCCTGGCAGTCGATAACCGCTTTATCGCCGTGGCGGTGTTTGTGCTGGGCATGGCGCTGTTGACGATGATTATGGGCAACGCCTTCGCCGCTTTTCCCATCATTACCGCTGGTATCGGCATTCCTATTCTGGTTTTACAACACGGCGGCAATCCAGCCGTGATGGCGGCGATCGGGATGTTTTCCGGCTACTGCGGCACGCTGATGACGCCGATGGCGGCCAACTTTAATATTGTGCCAGCCGCGCTGCTGGAGTTGCCGGATCGCAACGCGGTGATCAAGGCGCAGATACCAACCGGCGTGCTATTGTTAATTGTTAATGTATTCCTGCTCTATTTCCTGATGTTCCTGTGAGGCGATAATGAGAACTGTACTGATTACAGCGTTCGCGCCTTTTGGCGGCGAGCAGATTAACCCCTCATGGGAAGCGGTGCGCCAGCTCCATGAGCGGATGGTATGCGGTTGTAAAGTCGTCGCTAAAGAGCTGCCCTGCGCTTTCGGCGATGCGCTGACTGCGCTGTACGCCGAAATGGAGGCGCTGCAACCGGAGCTGGTGATCGCGGTAGGGCAGGCGGGCGGGCGGGCCGATATCACCGTGGAGCGCGTCGGCATCAATATTGACGATGCGCGCATCGCGGATAACAACGGCAATCAGCCGATCGATGAGCCGATCGTTCCCGACGGACCGGCGGCCTATTTCTCTACGCTGCCGATCAAAGCTATCGTGGCGGGCATTCGCGAAGCGGGCATTCCCGCGTCGGTCTCGCAAACCGCTGGCACCTTCGTCTGCAACCATGTGATGTATGGCCTGCTGCACCGTCTCGCCCAGCAGGGCAATAACGTGCGCGGCGGGTTTATTCATATTCCTTATCTGCCGGAGCAGGCGGTAAATCATCCCGGCGAGCCCAGCATGGCGGCACAAACCGTCATACTGGCGCTGGAAATGGCGGTTACCATCGCGTTACGAACGGAACAGGATCTGCGCCAGGCAGGCGGCGCGACGCACTAACAGGATAACGCTATGCCAGAAGGACCAGAGATTCGCCGCGCGGCGGATCGGCTGGAGGAAGCCATTGTCGGCAAACCGTTGACGGATGTGTGGTTTGCCTTTACGCAGTTGAAAACCTATGAAAAGGCTCTGATCGGCGAGACGGTCACTGCGATAGAAACGCGTGGCAAGGCATTGCTGACGCACTTCTCCAACGGGCTGACGCTCTACAGCCATAACCAGCTGTATGGCGTCTGGCGGGTGGTGGAAACCGGCAGCGAAGCGCAGACGCAGCGGGTGCTACGGGTGCGCCTCGCCTGCGTGGACCAGACGATTCTGCTCTACAGCGCATCGGATATTGAGATGCATAACAGCGATACGCTGGCGGCGCACCCGTTTTTACAGCGTATCGGCCCCGATGTGCTGGATATGCGCCTGACGGAGGAGGAGGTGCGCGAGCGTCTGCTTTCGCCGCGTTTCCGGCGGCGTCAGTTCAGCGGTCTGCTGCTCGATCAGGCTTTTCTGGCGGGGTTGGGCAACTACCTGCGGGTGGAGATTTTGTGGGAGGCGGAGCTGGCGCCGCAGCATCGCGCGCAGGATCTGACCGAGCCGCAGCTGCGGCGTTTATCGCAGGCGCTGCTGGCGATTCCACGCCATTCCTACCGCATGCGCGGCACGATGAAAAGCGCGCACCACGAGGCGGCCTTTCGCTTTAAAGTTTTTCATCGCGCGGGTAAAACGTGCGAACGCTGCGGCGGCGTCATTGAAAAGAGCACGCTCTCTTCGCGCCCCTTTTACTGGTGTCCCGGCTGCCAGCTTTAGCGCGGTTCAGACAATAAAAAAGGGCCCGCAGGCCCTTCAGACGCCGATGCCTAAGCGCGGGAGACAAGGACCGAAGAGCAAAGCGTCCCGCGCCAGGGAAGGCGCGGGACGAGCTGGCAGGGATGCCGTCTTTTGCGTCTTTGCGAACGGACCTTGTCTCCCGCGCGATCGCCTGAAAATATTTAAGGGCCCGCAGGCCCTTTTTCTTTGGCAGAAAAATTATTTCTGCAGCTGGGATTCGAACTCGCGCTGTTCGTAACCGGTATAGAGCTGACGCGGGCGGGCGATTTTCATGCCTTCGTCATGCATCTCTTTCCAGTGCGCAATCCAGCCGACGGTACGCGCCATGGCGAAGATCACGGTAAACATAGAGGACGGAATTCCCATCGCTTTCAGAATAATGCCGGAGTAGAAATCGACGTTCGGATAGAGTTTGCGTTCAATGAAGTAGGGGTCGTTGAGCGCAATGTGCTCCAGCTCCATCGCCACTTCCAGCAGATCGTCCTTCATGCCCAGTTCATTCAGCACTTCATGACAGGTTTCACGCATCACGGTGGCGCGCGGATCGTAGTTTTTATAAACACGATGGCCGAAGCCCATCAGGCGGAAAGAGTCGTTTTTATCTTTCGCGCGACGCACGAATTCCGGGATATGCTCTTTATGGCTGATCTCTTCCAACATACGCAGGCAGGCTTCGTTCGCGCCGCCGTGCGCCGGTCCCCACAGCGAGGCGATGCCCGCAGCGATACAGGCGAACGGGTTGGCGCCGGAGGAGCCTGCGGTACGAACGGTAGAAGTAGAGGCGTTCTGCTCATGGTCAGCGTGCAGGATCAGAATACGATCCATCGCGCGCTCCAGCACTGGGTTTACCTGGTATTCTTCGCACGGGGTGGCGAACATCATATGCAGGAAGTTGCCGGCGTAGGAGAGGTCGTTGCGCGGATAAACAAACGGCTGACCAATCGAGTATTTGTAGCACATCGCAGCCACGGTCGGCATCTTGGAGAGCAGACGGAACGCGGCGATTTCACGGTGGCGCTCGATGTTAACATCCAGTGAGTCGTGGTAGAACGCCGCCAGTGCGCCGGTTACACCGCACATTACCGCCATCGGATGAGAGTCGCGGCGGAAGCCGTGAAACAGACGGGTGATCTGCTCATGAATCATGGTATGGCGCGTAACGGTGGTGCGGAACTCTTCAAACTGTTCCTGGGTCGGCGCTTCGCCGTTCAGCAGGATATAGCAGACTTCCAGATAGTTAGAGTGGGTGGCGAGCTGATCGATAGGATAACCGCGGTGGAGCAGGATACCCTCATCACCGTCGATATAGGTGATCTTCGATTCACAGGACGCAGTAGAGGTAAAACCGGGGTCGAACGTGAATAAGCCTTTTGAGCCGAGGCTTCGTACGTCAACAACGTCCTGGCCCAGCGTGCCGTGTAGCACGTCCAGTTCGACAGGAGCTTCACCGTTCAGGGTTAGCGTCACTTTTTTATCAGACATTTACAGTCTCCTTAGCGCCATATTTGGTGGATCTTTGACACCAAAATTACCATCATGCTGCGGATTGCGTGAAAGAATGCAGACTATCAACTCTGTGGCATGTTGTCGCGTGCAGGGTACAGAGTGACGGGCGCGGTTGGAAGCTTCCGGCAAACATGATGCTAATGCGTTCTGCGGTTGTTAAAGATCCGTTCTGGTCATTATAGAATTTTAACTAATAACCTGATGCATTTAGCAATTTATTTAATCACTGTTACATAACTTGTGTTTAGGGGAAAGTGTATCCCCATAACTTTTGCGCATCATAGGACTTTTGTGCGTTAGTTTGTAACTGAAATGTTGAAGTTTTGTCAAATCAGATAATTAAATTTGTTTAAAATGTGAAATTTGAGAGATCGATCACTGTTCTGCCTAAATGTTTCCAAAGCGTTTGTAGGGGAATTGTAATAAGAATGTGATCGTCCTATACTGCCGCCAGGTCTCCGGAATACCCTGACACCAGGAGCCACCCAGCGTTTTTATCGCTTCAATTAACACTGGATGTTGCTGTTTTGGTGCCGGTGCGCAGTCTGACCACGCCCGTGATCGGCTTTCACCTTCAGGACCGGAGGAAGCAAAATAAGAAAGGCTGTGTGGGCAAAACCGTGAAAAAACAAAGACCTGTCAACTTGGATCTCACTACGATCCGGTTTCCCGTTACTGCAATTGCGTCCATTCTCCACCGCGTTTCCGGCGTCATCAGTTTTGTGGCCGTCGGTATTCTGCTCTGGCTACTGGGTCTCTCGCTCTCCTCACCCGAAGGCTTCCTGCAAGCATCTGCCGTAATGAACAGCTTTTTCGCTAAGTTCATTATGTGGGGCATCCTTACCGCACTGGCCTGGCACACTGTCGGCGGCATTCGTCACATGCTGATGGACTTCGGTTATTTGGCTGAAACCCAGCGCGTCGGCAACAGCTCTGCGCGCATCGGCTTCGGCATTACTATCGTGCTTTCAATTCTGGCTGGAGTCCTCGTATGGTAAGCAATGCTACTGCACTGGGGCGCAATGGCGTTCAGGACTGGCTGCTGCTGCGCGCCACTGCAATCCTCATTACGCTCTATACCCTGTATATCCTCGGCTTCTTTATTATGTCGGATACCCTGACATACGATATCTGGCGCGCCTTCTTCGCCTCTTCCTTTACCAAGGTCTTTACGCTGCTGACGCTGTTCTCCACCGTCATCCACGGCTGGATCGGCATGTGGCAGGTATTGACGGACTACATTAAGCCGCTGGCGTGGCGCCTGCTGTTGCAGCTGGTGATTGTCGTCGCGCTGTTGGTCTATGCGATTTATGGAACTGTTGTGGTGTGGGGTGCGTGAGAATGAATTTGCCAGTCAGAGAGTTTGATGCCGTAGTGATCGGGGCAGGCGGCGCAGGTATGCGCGCGGCCCTACAGATTTCCCAGGCGGGGCAGAGCTGCGCCCTGCTGTCTAAAGTTTTCCCTACCCGTTCCCATACCGTGTCTGCGCAGGGCGGTATCACCGTCGCGCTGGGCAACAGCCATGAAGATAACTGGGAATGGCACATGTACGATACGGTGAAAGGTTCCGACTATATCGGCGACCAGGACGCGATCGAGTATATGTGTAAAACCGGCCCGGAAGCGATTCTGGAGCTGGAGCATATGGGCCTGCCGTTCTCCCGCCTTGACGACGGCCGCATTTATCAGCGTCCGTTCGGCGGCCAGTCGCGCAACTTCGGCGGCGAGCAGGCTGCGCGCACCGCGGCGGCAGCCGACCGTACCGGCCATGCGCTGCTGCATACCCTGTATCAGCAGAACCTGAAAAATAAAACCACTATTTTCTCCGAATGGTACGCGCTGGATCTGGTGAAAAACCAGGATGGCGCTGTGGTGGGCTGCACCGCGCTGAGCATTGAAACCGGCGAAGTGGTCTACTTCAAGGCGAAAGCCACGGTGCTGGCCACCGGCGGTGCGGGCCGTATCTACCAGTCTACCACTAACGCGCATATCAATACCGGCGACGGCGTCGGCATGGCGCTGCGCGCAGGCGTGCCGGTGCAGGATATGGAGATGTGGCAGTTCCACCCGACCGGCATCGCGGGCGCGGGCGTACTGGTGACCGAAGGCTGCCGCGGCGAAGGCGGCTACCTGCTGAACAAGCACGGCGAGCGCTTTATGGAGCGTTACGCGCCGAACGCCAAAGATCTGGCGGGCCGCGATGTCGTGGCGCGTTCGATGATGATTGAAATTCGTGAAGGCCGCGGCTGCGAAGGCCCATGGGGTCCGCACATTAAGCTGAAGCTGGATCACCTGGGCAGCGAAGTGCTGGAGTCGCGTCTGCCGGGTATCCTGGAGCTGTCGCGCACCTTTGCCCACGTCGATCCGGTAAAAGAGCCGATTCCGGTTATCCCGACCTGCCACTATATGATGGGCGGCGTTCCGACCAAAGTGACCGGTCAGGCGCTGACCCTGAATGAAAAAGGCGAAGATGTGGTGGTGCCGGGCCTGTTCGCCGTCGGTGAAATCGCCTGCGTATCGGTGCACGGCGCCAACCGTCTCGGCGGCAATTCGCTGCTGGACCTGGTGGTCTTCGGCCGCGCCGCCGGCCTGCATCTGCTGGAATCTATCCAGGAGCAGGGCGAGCTGCGCGACGCGACGGCGGATGACATCGATGCCGCGATGGCGCGCTACCGCCGCTGGGATAACAACACCACGGGTGAAGATCCGGTTGAGATCCGCAAAGCGCTGCAAAGTTGCATGCAGAATAACTTCTCGGTATTCCGTGAAGGCGACGCAATGGCGAAAGGGCTGGAGGATCTGAAGCAGATCCGCGAGCGCCTGAAGCACGCGCGTCTGGACGATCGCTCCAGCGACTTCAACACGCAGCGTGTTGAATGTCTGGAGCTGGATAACCTGATGGAAACCGCTTTTGCTACCGCCGTGGCAGCCAACTACCGCACGGAAAGCCGCGGCGCTCACAGCCGTTTTGACTACCCGGATCGTGACGATGAGAACTGGCTGTGCCATTCGCTCTATCTGCCGCAAACCGAAAGCATGACGCGCCGTGAGGTGAACATGCAGCCGAAACTGCGCGCCGCTTTCCCGCCGAAAGTGCGTACCTACTAATTTGCGGAGAAAAAACGATGAGACTCGAATTTTCCATTTATCGTTATAACCCGGATGTGGATGACGCGCCCCGTATGCAGGATTACACCCTGGAAGCGGAAGACGGACGCGACATGATGCTGCTGGACGCGCTGATTAAGCTGAAAGAGAAAGATCCGTCGTTGGCGTTCCGCCGCTCCTGTCGTGAAGGGGTGTGCGGCTCCGACGGTCTGAACATGAACGGCCGCAACGGGCTGGCGTGCATTACGCCGGTTTCGGCGCTGGGCAACGGCAAAAAGAAAATTGTCATTCGTCCGCTGCCGGGCCTGCCGGTAATCCGCGACTTAGTCGTGGACATGGGGCAGTTCTACAAGCAGTATGAGAAGATTAAGCCTTACCTGTTGAATAATGGCGAAAATCCGCCCGCGCGCGAGCATTTGCAGACGCCGGACGAGCGTGCGCATCTGGATGGACTTTATGAGTGTATCCTCTGCGCCTGCTGCTCAACCTCTTGCCCGTCGTTCTGGTGGAACCCGGATAAGTTCGTTGGGCCTGCGGGACTGCTGGCTGCCTATCGCTTCCTGATTGACAGCCGCGACACAGAAACCGACGCGCGTCTGGACAACCTGAGCGATGCTTTCAGCGTATTCCGCTGCCACAGCATCATGAACTGTGTCAGCGTTTGCCCTAAAGGGTTAAACCCTACAAAGGCAATCGGCCACATTAAGTCTATGCTGTTGCAACGTAACGCGTAACGAAAATGCCGTCCGGGAACTCAGGTTCCCGGATGTTTTACGGAGACCCCGGTAAGGTCTGTCAGGGCGAAAATGCGCCGCCGCGACAAACCTTACCAAGGTTCCCTTACGGGCCAGGGCATCGGTTGCCCACAGCGCTCGTATCGATGAACTGGATCTGGCTGTGCCGCGCGCCTCACAAGCAGGCGCGGGACGCAGCGTTGGGCAAGCCGGTAATCCGGCAACAATGAAACCTCGAAAAAAGCATGAAATGCTTAAGGGATCACAATGCAGAACAGCGCAATGAAGCCCTGGCTTGACTCCTCCTGGCTGGCCGGCGCGAACCAATCTTACATAGAGCAGCTCTATGAGGATTTTCTCACCGATCCTGAATCTGTTGATGCTGTGTGGCGCGACATGTTCCAGCAGCTGCCCGGCACCGGGCTCAAGCCTGAGCAGTTCCACTCCTCGACGCGCGACTACTTCCGTCGCCTGGCGAAAGACACCTCACGCTATGCCGCCTCCGTTGGCGATCCCGATGCCAATGCCAAACAGGTTAAAGTCCTGCAGTTAATCAACGCTTACCGCTTCCGTGGACATCAGCACGCTAACCTCGATCCGCTGGGCCTGTGGCAGCAGGAGCAGGTGGCGGATCTCGATCCCGCCTTTCACGGCCTGAGCGAAGCGGACTATCAGGAAACCTTCAACGTCGGCTCCTTCGCTATCGGTAAAGATCGTCTGCCGCTTGGCGAATTGATCAACGCGCTGAAGCAGACCTACTGCGGTTCGATCGGCGCGGAATATATGCATATCACCAATACCGAAGAGAAGCGCTGGATCCAGCAGCGTATCGAATCGGTAGTGGGCCACGCCGCCTTCAGCAACGAAGAGAAAAAAGGTTTTCTGAAAGAGCTGACCGCGGCGGAAGGGCTGGAACGTTATCTGGGCGCGAAATTTCCCGGCGCGAAACGCTTCTCGCTGGAAGGCGGCGACGCGCTGGTGCCGATGCTGCGCGAAATGATCCGCCACGCCGGTAAAAACGGCACCCGCGAAGTGGTCATGGGCATGGCGCACCGCGGCCGTCTGAACGTGCTGATCAACGTGCTGGGCAAAAAGCCGCAGGATCTGTTCGACGAGTTCGCCGGCAAGCATAAAGAGCATCTCGGCACCGGCGACGTGAAATATCACATGGGCTTCTCCTCCGACGTAGAGACCGAAGGCGGCATGGTTCACCTGGCGCTGGCGTTCAACCCGTCGCACCTGGAGATCGTCAGCCCGGTGGTGATGGGCTCGGTACGCGCGCGTCTCGATCGTCTGGATGAGCCGGTCAGCAATAAAGTGCTGCCGATCACCATTCACGGCGATGCGGCGGTTATCGGCCAGGGCGTGGTGCAGGAAACCCTGAACATGTCTCAGGCGCGCGGCTATGAAGTGGGCGGTACGGTGCGTATCGTGATCAACAACCAGATCGGTTTCACCACCTCTAACCCGAAAGACGCCCGTTCCACCCAGTACTGTACCGATATCGGCAAAATGGTGCAGTCGCCGATCTTCCACGTCAACGCTGACGACCCGGAAGCGGTGGCCTTCGTCACCCGTCTGGCGCTCGATTTCCGCAATACCTTCAAGCGCGACGTCTTTATCGACCTGGTTTGCTATCGCCGCCACGGCCATAACGAAGCGGACGAGCCGAGCGCCACGCAGCCGGTGATGTACCAGAAAATCAAAAAGCATCCGACGCCGCGTAAAATTTACGCCGATCGTCTGGAAGCGGAGCAGGTGATCAACCTGGAAGACGCCACTGAGATGGTCAACCTTTACCGTGACGCGCTTGATGCGGGCGAATGCGTGGTGCCGGAATGGCGTCCGATGAGCCTGCACTCTTTCACCTGGTCTCCTTATCTCAACCACGAGTGGGATGAGAGCTACCCGGAGAAAGTAGACATCAAACGTCTGCAGGAACTGGCTAAACGCATCAGTCAGGTGCCGGAGTCGGTGGAAGTGCAGTCGCGCGTGGCGAAAATTTACAATGACCGCGCCGAAATGGCGGCGGGCAATAAGCTGTTCGACTGGGGCGCCGCGGAAAACCTGGCCTACGCCACGCTGGTGGACGAAGGCATTCCGGTGCGCATCTCCGGCGAAGACTCCGGTCGCGGCACCTTCTTCCATCGTCATGCAGTGATCCACAACCAGGCGAACGGCTCGACTTACACCCCGTTGCAGCATATTCACAACGGCCAGGGGCAGTTCAGGGTCTGGGACTCCGTGCTGTCGGAAGAAGCGGTGCTGGCGTTCGAGTATGGCTACGCCACGGCGGAACCGCGCACCCTGACTATCTGGGAAGCGCAGTTCGGCGACTTCGCCAACGGCGCGCAGGTGGTGATCGACCAGTTCATCAGCTCCGGTGAGCAGAAATGGGGCCGGATGTGCGGCCTGGTGATGCTGCTGCCGCACGGCTACGAAGGGCAGGGGCCGGAACACTCCTCGGCGCGTCTGGAGCGTTATCTCCAGCTTTGCGCAGAACAGAATATGCAGGTGTGCGTGCCGTCCACGCCGGCGCAGGTTTACCACATGCTGCGTCGTCAGGCGCTGCGCGGTATGCGCCGTCCGCTGGTAGTGATGTCGCCGAAGTCGCTGCTGCGTCATCCGCTGGCCGTTTCTTCGCTGGATGAGCTGGCGAACGGCAGCTTCCAGCCTGCTATCGGCGAAGTCGACGACCTCGATCCGAAAGCGGTGAAACGCGTGGTGCTGTGCGCCGGCAAGGTCTACTACGATCTGCTGGAGCAGCGCCGCAAAAATGAACAAAACGATGTCGCCATCGTGCGTATTGAGCAGCTCTATCCGTTCCCGCATAAAGCGGTGCAGGAAGCGTTGCAGCCTTACGCGCACGTGCATGATTTCGTCTGGTGTCAGGAGGAGCCGCTGAATCAGGGCGCCTGGTATTGCAGCCAGCACCACTTCCGTGAAGTGGTTCCTTTTGGTGCTTCTTTACGTTATGCCGGTCGTCCGGCTTCCGCTTCACCTGCTGTAGGTTACATGTCCGTACACCTGAAACAGCAGCAAGACCTGGTTAATGACGCGCTGAACGTTGATTAAATAAGGAAAGATAATGAGTAGCGTAGATATTCTCGTTCCCGACCTGCCTGAATCTGTTGCTGACGCCACTGTAGCAACCTGGCATAAAAAACCGGGCGATGCGGTAAGCCGCGATGAAGTGCTGGTTGAAATCGAAACGGATAAAGTTGTTCTGGAAGTGCCTGCTTCCGCTGACGGCGTGCTGGAAGCCGTACTGGAAGACGAAGGCGCCACCGTGACCTCGCGTCAAATCCTGGGCCGTCTGAAAGAAGGCAACAGCGGCGGCAAAGAGACCACCGCCAAAGCGGAAAGCAACGAATCGACTCCGGCGCAGCGTCAGTCCGCGTCGCTGGAAGAAGAGAGCAACGACGCCCTGAGCCCGGCGATCCGTCGTCTGATTGCCGAGCACAGCCTGGACGCGACAGCCATTAAAGGCACCGGCGTCGGCGGCCGCATCACCCGCGAAGATGTGGAAAAACATCTGAAGCAGCAGCCGGCTGCGGCGAAAGCCGAACCGAAACAGGATGCCGCTCCGCAGCAGCCGCTGGCGGGCCGCAGCGAGAAGCGCGTACCGATGACGCGTCTGCGTAAGCGCGTCGCTGAACGCCTGCTGGAAGCGAAGAACAGCACCGCGATGCTGACCACCTTCAACGAAGTGAACATGAAGCCGATCATGGATCTGCGCAAGCAGTACGGCGACGCCTTCGAGAAGCGTCACGGCGTGCGTCTGGGCTTTATGTCCTTCTATATTAAGGCGGTTGTGGAAGCGCTGAAACGTTACCCGGAAGTGAACGCCTCTATCGACGGCGACGATGTGGTTTACCACAACTACTTCGACGTCAGCATCGCCGTTTCTACGCCGCGCGGTCTGGTGACGCCGGTGCTGCGCGATGTCGATACGCTGAGCATGGCGGATATCGAGAAGAAAATTAAAGAGCTGGCGGTAAAAGGCCGCGACGGCAAGCTGACCGTTGAAGAGCTGACCGGCGGCAACTTTACCATCACCAACGGCGGCGTCTTCGGTTCGCTGATGTCCACGCCGATCATCAACCCGCCGCAGAGCGCTATTCTGGGCATGCACGCCATTAAAGATCGTCCGATGGCGGTCAATGGTCAGGTAGTGATTCTGCCAATGATGTATCTGGCGCTCTCTTACGATCACCGTCTGATCGATGGCCGCGAATCCGTCGGCTATCTGGTTGCAGTGAAAGAGATGCTGGAAGATCCGGCGCGCCTGCTGCTGGACGTCTAATCTTGCCGGGCGCGGTTAAGCCGCGCCCAACGTTATTAATCTTTTCAGACCTGAATGGATAGAACATCATGAACTTACACGAGTACCAGGCGAAACAGCTGTTTGCACGGTATGGCTTACCGGCACCCACCGGTTACGCCTGCACTACGCCACGTGAAGCAGAAGAAGCGGCCTCTAAAATCGGCGCAGGCCCGTGGGTAGTTAAATGTCAGGTTCATGCCGGCGGCCGCGGTAAAGCGGGCGGTGTGAAAGTGGTTAAGAGCAAAGAAGAGATCCGCGCCTTTGCTGAAAACTGGCTGGGTAAACGTCTGGTCACTTACCAAACGGATGCGGAAGGACAGCCGGTAAACCAGATTCTGGTGGAAGCTGCAACCGATATCGATCAGGAACTCTATCTGGGCGCCGTGGTAGACCGCAGCTCGCGTCGCGTGGTGTTCATGGCCTCTACTGAAGGCGGTGTAGAGATTGAGAAAGTGGCGGAAGAAACGCCGCACCTGATTCATAAAATGGCGCTCGATCCGCTGACTGGCCCGCAGCCTTATCAGGGACGCGAGCTGGCGTTCAAGCTGGGTCTGAGCGGCAAGCAGGTGAATCAGTTCACCAAAATCTTTATGGGCCTCGCCACCATGTTCCTGGAGCGCGACCTGGCGCTGGTTGAGATCAACCCGCTGGTTATTACCAAACAGGGTGATCTGATCTGCCTGGACGGCAAACTGGGCGCTGACGGTAACGCCATGTTCCGCCAGCCGGAACTGCGCGAAATGCGCGATCCGAGCCAGGAAGATCCGCGCGAAGCGCACGCGACGCAGTGGGAACTGAACTACGTTGCGCTGGAAGGCAACATCGGCTGTATGGTGAACGGTGCCGGTCTGGCAATGGGCACCATGGACATCGTGAAACATCACGGCGGCCAGCCTGCTAACTTCCTTGACGTGGGCGGCGGCGCAACCAAAGAGCGCGTGACCGAAGCGTTTAAAATCATCCTGTCTGACGACGCGGTGAAAGCAGTATTCGTTAACATCTTCGGCGGCATCGTACGCTGCGACCTGATCGCCGACGGCATTATCGGCGCGGTAGCCGAAGTGGGCGTCAACGTGCCGGTCGTGGTGCGTCTTGAAGGGAACAACGCTGAGCTGGGCGCACAGAAACTGGCGGACAGCGGACTGAACATTATTGCAGCAACCAGCCTGACCGACGCGGCCCAACGCGTTGTTGCTGCAGCGGAGGGTAAATAATGTCCATTTTGATCGACAAAAACACCAAAGTTATCTGCCAGGGTTTCACCGGCGGCCAGGGTACATTCCACTCTGAGCAGGCGCTGGCCTATGGCACGCAGCTGGTTGGCGGCGTGACGCCGGGCAAAGGCGGCACCACCCATCTCGGTCTGCCGGTGTTTAACACCGTGCGCGAAGCGGTGGAAGCCACCGGCGCGACCGCCTCTGTGATCTACGTTCCGGCTCCGTTCTGTAAAGACGGCATCCTGGAAGCGATCGATGCGGGCATTAAATTGATCATCACCATCACCGAAGGTATCCCGACGCTGGATATGCTGACGGTGAAAGTGAAGCTGGATGAAGCGGGCGTGCGCATGATCGGCCCGAACTGTCCGGGCGTTATTACTCCAGGCGAATGTAAAATCGGCATCATGCCGGGTCACATTCATCAGCCTGGCCGCATCGGCATCGTTTCTCGCTCCGGCACGCTGACCTATGAAGCCGTCAAGCAGACCACCGACATCGGCTACGGTCAGTCCACCTGCGTGGGCATCGGCGGCGACCCGATTCCGGGCTCCAACTTCATCGATATTCTGGAGATGTTCCAGAACGATCCGCAGACTGAAGCCATCGTCATGATCGGCGAAATCGGCGGCAGCGCCGAAGAAGAAGCGGCCGCTTACATCAAAGAACATGTCACCAAACCGGTTGTGGGCTACATTGCGGGCGTGACTGCGCCAAAAGGCAAGCGTATGGGCCACGCTGGCGCCATCATTGCGGGCGGCAAAGGTACGGCGGATGAGAAGTTCGCTGCGCTGGAAGCGGCTGGCGTAAAAACTGTTCGTAGCCTGGCAGACATTGGCGACGCTGTAAAAGCTGTTCTCCCTCTCAACTAATCTGTGTCAGATTATTCAGCCTATTGGCCACCTTCGGGTGGCCTTTTTTATGTTCCCGTTGAGTGTCCTGCGCCTGCTGCTTTAATGCTCTCTGTTATTTCCCGTTAACGCTTAGCGTGTATAGGGTGCGTCTAACCGTTTTACCTTCATTGTCCAGATTTTTTGTTAATAAAGGGTAATCAACAGGCTAATAAGTGTAAAAATTAAATATTTTTAATTAACATTAATAGCCGGGAAATAATAAATAAAAGGCTTATTAAGAATGATTATTTCTGGGTTTTTATTAAGGACTCACTGGTC
>OKNF01000159.1_pt1 | contig 14593 bp, 10 predicted proteins | sample 1613121 | NCBI WGS metagenome assembly OKNF01 (sample SAMN04436838, study PRJEB24849) | human gut metagenome | biome: human gut; feature: NICU; material: stool | host: Homo sapiens | place: USA: Saint Louis, MO | collected 2011-09-08
ATCCAACTTCATCGATCTCAGTCATTCTATCATAATTACACAATTCAAATATCTTAAATTTCATAGAACACTCAATTATATACCCAGATAAATAATACAAACTTAAGACAAGGAATTTGGCCTCATCAGTTTCTAATTCACCCTCATCATACCCATCTATTTTTTCTTTTATAATTCGACAGGTATGATTATGTTTCTTAGCTGAGAATAAATATTCCGTATATTTCATATTATATGCCAACCCCACTTTTAGCATGATGGAATAAGTATACTTTAATAAATCGCGTGAGCCTAGTCTTCACAAAGTTTAGTTTTTTGTACTCATGGCCCACCAAAAATTATAACATGCCCCAAAATAACTTTTTTTTCAACACAATAACTTACTGTATATATATACAAGTCACATACCGCAGAATCAACTTGTTGATTACATAGCAGCTCGCTAACTGGCATGATTCGATAAGTACTTGATTGCATTACATAAATCCACAATAAATTAAAACCCAGCCTTTTTCCAATCCCTTGAGAGATGTACCTGATTGTCTTTAATGTTCGATTGCCAAGCTTATCGTTATGATTATTACGTTGAATTTATGGCGCAATCAGTAAGGGCAGCTAGGATAAATTTTGATGTTAACATTCAGGGACTTGTTCGGATTGATAAACGGTAGTAGCTATCAGTGTTAATTAGGCAGTTTGATTACTAACAGACACATCGAACATGTAGATGACAGATATTAAGTAGTTCGGTGCAGGGTTATCCTCTCAGATAATATCCTCTATGGTTAAAGGGTGCCCCCGGCATAGAGATTTGCTCCATAACCACCTAAGGCATCGCTTGGGCATTAAAAAGAGTTTATAAGCCTCATACCCAAGCCGGTTTCCTTAGCCCAATAAGGACTCTGTTATCGACATGCCTATAAACCCTACCCTCTAAAAGTCGAAGGCGGCCGCATGTCGAGTCAGATATAATCATGGATTCGTTCCTCCCAAGGCAGTAAGGGCCCGCAAATATCAGTCAGTCCAAAAGATAGCTAACTATCCCGGCGGAGTTAAATCATTGGGCGCTTAAGGCCTCGCTCAACGCACAACATGCATAGTTCACCCTTCGAGTAATATGGGCGGCCCTCAGGATAAGCCGAATCCAGTCCCAGCAGCGCCAGTAGTACTCGCGTACGGTATTGCAGGAAGCCTAACGCTTTACGGCCTTGAGGGGTCCTTGAGTCTATAGCTGGTCTGCCAGCCATCACAGGGGTCTTCATGTTAGTGGCTCCCCTGCTTCATAATTGAGGCGGCTGTAGGGTGGTACAACTTGCGCTTGGTGGCCTGCCAGTTACGACTCCTCACAGACCCTCTGAGTTTTTTCAGTTGAGCGTGAGCATAATCACGGTCAGCATTGGTGTGGCGCTCCAAAAACTCTGCTTCGGCTTTATGGCTTAACTCGACCATTTTATTAGCTACCACAGCGGCAACTTCAGGAATCGCAAGAATAGCCTCAAAAGCTGCATAGACCATATCTTCAAACTCAGGAGAAACCCATCCGGCATACTTCAGGGTTACCTGCTTATCTGCAAGAATGCGAGAAGTAACACCCTGACCTAATGACCGCATTTTTTGCGGGCATTCAGAGAAACGCTTAGCCTCCTTGGTTCGCCACTCGGACGGCGACTTGCCGCGTTTCAGCTTCAGGACTTTCCAGATTTCCGTCAGGTTCCACATGCCAGCCTCACTGGCCTTAAAGTGATGGTCATTAATGATGATTACTGCGTTAGCGTTAATTGAAGTTGTCATAGTCGTTATTCCTTTTATGGTTGCGTCCTCATGTCACACCCACTACCAGCCAACCAGCCCCACTACAGGGAACTGGTAGCGGCATGAAGGCGCATACATAAAGAGACTGGTTAATGTTGATGGAAAATTTTGGGGAGCCGTGTGAAGGCTTTAATCTGGTCTTTTCGGGGCGGCAGAAAGGGATGCTTATGCATCGCCCTCGCGAGCTTAGCGACACTCACGACTATTAACTTCAGCGTGGATGTGGATAAACAAGAAGCGAGGAGTAACCCGGAGTAGTATGTCGCTACCGGTACGGGTTAACTGTTTCTTCCATGGGGATAGTTTTTCGTAACTATCTTCCTATAGTGAGTCGTATGGAATCCAGAGCGACAGGAAGAAGTGCAGCGGCGTGAACCTGAAGAAGTTCATCAAGTATCTCACTGCTTGATGGTAATCTTCAGGCCTCCCACCGTTATCCTTTAAGAAAGGATATATTATTATATAAATAATCTCTTACTCCATGGCCATCAGAGAGAACCAAGGATTCCTTTAAATAATAACATTAAGGTACTACTTTGAGTTTCCGCCCTGTGAGCATCAACTCATGTTGCTATTTTCATAGCATATCTCTTCACTCATCCAGCTCTGTTAGCCACTAAAGAAGAACCAAATATTGGTCCGTGTGGTGTCTACTGTTACCCGCCCTGAAAGGTATGATGAATTACGTTAATAAGATGCTCACTGATGCTGGTCTGGTTAAAAGCGTGGCGCGTGTCGAGGTGGTTTCCAATCAGCCCTCAGTGGCCTACAGCATAACGAACGGTGATACTGGCGATGCCAGCGTGGAAATACGAAAGGTGGTCAAGGCGTGTAACTAATAATATTTTTTCTTGGGCCTCTCCCTATAGTGAGTCGCATCAAAACACCTTGACTTTATAAGAATATGTTTTACTAATTCATTTTTCGATAGCTGTTATAATTTGACCTAAAAAACTTACACAGCGGAAACCACTGACGGTATTAGCAGAACTTATTGACCTAATAAATTCAAAGAACTTACTGCCAAAGTGAGTACCTAAGATTAGTTTGAAGAGGATGGTAATTATATTATTTAATAACCAGCCATCCCGGCATCTACTTTAAACTTTAGTTCTTAGCGCCCTTCCTTTGTTCCAGAAGTCTTCCTCAGCCGTTACTTCAAATTAAGCGCGCCCAAGATGCTCAAAGAATAATAATTAAGAGTCACCATGTCATGTGCCGCCCGATTATGAGTAAACCTTACTGTAGTACGTTCTTCACCTACTCTATTCTGTATTCTACGAAATAAGGATTTCGACCCATGCGGTGTCTATCGTTATCTGCTCTAAGAGTTGCGGTAAGTTACGTTAATAGCACGTTCATATGGTCATAACTGTTCTGGTAAGAGCACGGCATTTATAAAATATGATTTCCAATCGCTCCTTGATGATCTACGGTTATGCATGAACGCAGTGAGAGTGTGCAGCTTACTCGCTGACGGGAAAGCGAACAAATATGCATGTGGAAGATCGCATTATTAATTTTACATCTCAGATCCTCCTTATAGTGAGTCGAATGAAATCATCCCAGATAATTTTGGCTGAGTTATGTCGTAGTAGTCCCCTAAGTAACTCCTAACAAGTTAAACGGTTATTAAACGAGACGCTCCCTGTAGAGTTTATGCAAACTTATCTGCGAACGGCTGGCCTTTCGACGTAGTTAACTTAGTAATATCATAATGACCAGCCTTACGGATTGATAGCAAAGTCGTCTCAACAAAAGAAGCTGGCTCGCTAACCACTAACGGAGTTGCTTCACATTGTTGATGTTACCGTTGAGAATTGCTCAAGGTTGCTAATGGAGGTTAAGCATTAGGCTTACATTTTAGACCTTCTGTTTCAGCTTTTAATTCAAATAACCCTCTTTCAAGGTCAGCTACTTCTTCGTAAAAGGATTGCAACTCTTCTTCAAGAAGCGATCTTTGATATTGTAATTTAGCCATTTCTTTGAAAGCAGAGAAATTTCCATTGTCGGATAGTTTTTGTAAATTTTGAATATATTCATTATCTTTCATTTTTTTCAATTGAGCATTTAGTACTTCTTGCTTCGCCTTCACGCTTTCTAAAATTTTCTCAATAGTTGCCTTTTTAAACGTCAACTAAAATGCGTGCAATCCTACTCAATTCACACAAAGGGAAAATCGCCAGTTTTTCTCCCACTGCAATACTAGCTATTTTATCAACGCCTTTTGCAAAGCTACAATCATTAAGTTCACACTTTTGGTCTTACCGTAAAGGCTAAACGTAATGGACTGATTTGTATGACCTAAGACATCCTGAGCGGTACTCTCAGCGACCCCAGCGTGTTTCAGCAAGGTAGCCATAGTGTGCCGTAAAGAATGAAGCACAAGGTCACCTGAGCGGTTCTCTATGGCCTTCGGCAGAATGACCTCATTGAACCATTTGGATGCAACATCGCGGGACATCCTGAAGACCGATGAGTTTTCTTCAGGGAGCGAAGCGACATACTCACGGAATTCCTCAGAGCGGAACCCAAAGGCTCCATCAATCAGAGGAACCACACGGGCACTCGCTTTGTTCTTCAGGGTCTTCCCGTTGTTAGCGTTGATGTCGATACATAGCAGGCCATTATCACCATTCTCATAAATATCAGCCTTTGTAAGCTGAGTGAGTTCCCCGCAACGAGCGCCTGTGATGACCGCCAGTAGACCAAAGAATCTCTTAGCCGCATTGGTTTCCTCGTGGATAGTGGTAACCACCTTACTCAGTTCATCCTCTGAGAATGCCCTACGTGTACTTTCAATGTTCTTCAGCTTCAGGCCCTTCGTGTAATCATCCTGAATGTGACCATTACGGCAGGCCCAAGCAATAACCGTAGACAACCGTGTCAGCAATTTGTTGACCGTAGAAGGCGCAAGGTTGGCTGCTATCATTGCATCCCTTATCGCGCTAACCTCTGGTCGCGTATAGGCCCTGAAGTTTATCCCTGTCGCAAACCGCCCGACTGCCTTATGGGTCGAGATTAAATCCTTCTGATTGCGTTCAGTCTGATTTACTTTGTGTTCTTCTCTATAGGCTGATGATAATTCATCCCAATACAAAGGCTCACTAATAGCTTCGTTACCCTTTTGACGCTCCCTCGTGAATTCTGACGGGCTACCACCCTGCTTTCCTTCCAGAATCGACACACCGTGACCATCATGATCATCGCCGCGTTCACCTTGAGGCCCAAGAATGTCTAGTAGTGGTCCAGTGTCGCCTCCATTGACCCGTTGCTGTGCCGCAGAGATTAACTTAATGGCTTCTCTGATATGCTTCTGCTGGTCAACAGATAGTGCCTGAGTAGCTGCTATCTCTCGTAAGTTAGCCTTAGCATCATGAAGGTGCGCTACTTCGACCCCATCCCAGTAATCGTTAGTGGCATCAGTAAGGAAACATTCAGCCATCCATTTAAGATGCTTTCGCAGCTCCTCAGCGGTGACCTCAGGATTATCCAGCAAGAAGGCTTTAGCGGTGGCTGAGAGTTCATTTAAACGGGACATGGCAAGGCTCCTGACTGTGGTCTTCAGACCGATACTGATGATAGGCGCGGTACTTCCTACTTTACGAAGGCGCATAGTGTAACGCCCGGATGCTTTGCGGCGAATCAAATTAGGTTTCGCTAAAGTAGCCAGTAAGGTGACTTTGGGCGCTTGTGTCAGTATTGTATCAATCAAGAGTGTCATTAACGGCCCCCTTGAAGGCTGATACAGATAGGGGCTGGCACATAACAATGAATAAATAAGCAGAACATCTTAGCATTAACGAGCATTTGTGACCCTCAAAGTGAATACCTATGCTTCACTTCAGGTCCTCATACCACACAAGGAAAACCCATGACCCGACGTCTCAGAAGAACCAAGATCGTTACCACTTTAGGCCCTGCTACCGACCGCGATAACAACCTGGAAAAGATTATTGCCGCCGGGGCTAACGTAGTGCGACTGAACTTCTCACACGGCACGCCAGAGGATCATCAGCTGCGTGCGGATAAAGTACGCGACATCGCCGCCCGTCTGGGCCGCCACGTCGCCATCCTTGGCGACCTGCAGGGACCGAAAATCCGGGTGTCGACCTTTAAAGAAGGCAAAATTTTCCTCAGCGTCGGCGATCGTTTTCTGCTCGACGCCAGCCTGGGCAAGGGCGAAGGCGATAAAGAGAAAGTCGGCATCGATTATAAAGGCCTGCCGGAAGATGTGGTGCCGGGCGACGTGCTGCTGCTTGACGATGGCCGCGTTCAGCTAAAAGTGCTGGAAGTGCGCGACAGCAAAGTTTTTACCGAAGTCACGGTCGGCGGCCCGCTTTCCAATAATAAAGGCATCAACAAGCTGGGCGGCGGCCTTTCCGCCGAGGCGCTGACCGAAAAAGACAAAGCGGACATTCTCACCGCGGCGAAAATCGGCGTCGATTATCTGGCCGTCTCCTTCCCGCGCTGCGGCGAAGATCTCAATTACGCGCGCCGCCTGGCGCAGGAAGCAGGCAGCGATGCGAAAATCGTGGCGAAAGTGGAGCGCGCCGAAGCGGTCTCTACCCAGGCGGCGATGGATGACATTATCCTGGCGTCCGACGTGGTGATGGTGGCGCGCGGCGATCTGGGCGTGGAAATTGGCGACCCTGAACTGGTCGGCATCCAGAAGGCGCTGATCCGCCGCGCACGTCAGCTGAATCGCGCGGTGATTACCGCCACGCAGATGATGGAATCGATGATCACCAATCCAATGCCGACGCGCGCCGAAGTCATGGACGTGGCGAACGCCGTACTGGACGGCACCGATGCGGTGATGCTCTCGGCGGAAACCGCCGCCGGTCAGTATCCGGCAGAAACCGTCAGCGCGATGGCGAAAGTCTGTCTTGGCGCGGAGAAAGTGCCCAGTATCAACGTCTCGAAGCACCGTCTGGAAGTGCAGTTCGATAACGTTGAAGAAGCGATTGCGATGTCGGCGATGTATGCCGCCAACCATTTACAGGGCGTCACGGCGATTATCACCATGACCGAATCAGGGCGCACCGCGTTGATGACTTCGCGCATCACCTCCGGCTTGCCGATCTTCGCGATGTCGCGTCACGAGCGTACGCTGAACCTGACGGCGCTCTATCGCGGCGTCACGCCGGTCTACTTCGACAGCAATAACGACGGCGTGGCCGCAGCGCACGATGCGATTAACCTGCTGCGCGACAAGGGTTTCCTGGTCTCCGGCGATCTGGTTATCGTTACCCAGGGCGACGTGATGGGCACCACCGGCACCACCAATACCAGCCGCGTGCTGCTGGTCGATTAACGCCTGCCGCCGCAAGCTTTCTTCTGCGGCGTTTTCGTTGACGCAATAAAAACGGCGCGCGATCGGTTCGCGCGTTTTTTCCTTCTTTTTTCTCCTTTTCAATGACCGCCTGCCGACAATCATTTCACTGCCCTGCTCCTTTTCCCTGCTGTTTGTAGTAATACCCCCAATAAAATGTGACATAAATCACATTTTAAATATTAATGTTGCTTATAACTCACTTGTCACAAAAATCCTATTGAATGATAATGATTGCTATTTATAATCGCATTCACATTATCAGTTGCAGCATACATGCAACATAAACGGATTTATCCTCATAAAATGGGAGGTTTACCGCTGAAAAAGGTTATCTCTCTCGCTTCGCTTTCTTGTCGGGCATTATGACTATACCGGTAATACATTAAATAAATTTAACTGATGCCGTGACGCATCAGGCGTACAGGGCCGTCATAAATTTGATGACGGCACGGGGTTCTTACGTCCAAAATAAGGTCAAGGAAATGGGATTGGTTTCCGCAACAACACAAAATAGCACGCCAGCAGATCGCAATGCCGCCTGCGCCAGCAGCGCAACATTTTTTTTCAATGAGGCGCAGCTGGAACAGTATGCACAGCAGACCCTGAGCGCGCTGGCTTTGGTCCGCCAGCAGCTGCAGCAAACTGAAAAGCCATTTAGCGGCATTTTGCCGCACGAGCTGGCGCCGGCGCTGCGCGCTATCGATCTTGATGCGCCGCTGGGCGACGAGCAGGCGGCGCTGGAAGAATTATCTGAAGTTTATCTGCGCGACGCCGTCTGGTTCCACCATCCTAAATATGTGGCGCATCTCAACTGCCCTGTCGTTCTGCCCTCGCTGCTGGCGGAACAGATCATGAGCGCGGTGAACAGCTCGGTGGATACCTGGGATCAGAGCGCCGGCGGCACGCTGATCGAGCAGAAGGTGATCGACTGGACGCTACAACGCATCGGCCTGCCCGCCGGCTCAGACGGTATTTTCACCAGCGGCGGCACCCAGTCCAACCTGATGGCGATGCTGCTGGCGCGTGACAGCTGGTGCGCGCGTCAGCATCCGGGCCACCTGATCAAGCAGCGCGGTCTGCCGCCGGAAGCCGGCAAGTGGCGAATTTTTACCTCAAAGATGAGCCACTTCAGCATTCAGAAATCGACCGCGATTCTGGGCCTTGGCTACGACGCGGTGATCGCCGTCGATCATGACGACCATTACCGCATGGACGCCGCCAAACTTGAGCAGGCGATCCAGCAGTGCCGCCAGCAGGGGCTGATCCCGATTGCGGTGGTCGCCACGGCGGGCACCACCGACTTTGGCAGCATCGATCCGCTGCGGGCGATAAGCGATATCTGCCATCACTATCAGCTGTGGATGCACGTCGACGCCGCTTACGGCTGCGGCCTGCTGGTGTCGCCGCTGCATCGCCAGCGTTTGCAGGGCATCGAACGCGCCGACTCCGTGACCGTCGATTACCACAAATCCTTTTTCCAGACCGTCAGCTGCGGCGCTTTTTTTGTGCGCGAAAGCCAGCATCTTGGTCACGTTACGGTGCATGCCGACTACCTTAACCCGCTCAGCGCGCAGCAGGAAGGCACACCCAACCTGGTGAACAAGAGTATCCAGACCACGCGCCGCTTCGACGCGCTGAAAATGTGGATGACACTGCGCATTATGGGCGCGCAGCAGCTGGGCGAAGCCTTTGACAGCGTGCTGGCGCTGGCGCAGCAAACCCACCGCCTGCTACAGGCGCATCCGGCGATTGAAGTGCTGCACGCGCCGGAGCTGACCACCCAGGTCTTCCGCTTTATTCCGCGTCCGGGCCTCAGCGACGAGATCACTGACGAAATCAACGCGCAGATCCGCAAAGCGCTGTTCCGCTCCGGCAACGCGGTCGTGGCGGGCACCAAAGTGAACGGTCGTCAGTACCTGAAATTCACCCTGCTCAATCCGGCTACCCGCGTCGCCGACATGGAAGATGTGATCGCCCTGATCACCCACTATGGGCGCGAGCTGTCGCACAACCTGTCACTCAACGCAGCGAATCAGTAAGGGCATAATGATGAACGACACCATTTATGACTTTATCGGCATCGGCGTCGGTCCGTTTAACCTCAGCCTCGCCTGTCTTACGGCGCCGCTGAATGAGATCAACGGCCTGTTTCTCGATCAGAACCCCGGCTTTGACTGGCACACAGGCATGATGCTGGAGAGCGCGCATCTGCAAACGCCGTTTATGGCCGATCTGGTGACGCTGGCCGATCCCACCAGCCGCTTCAGCCTGCTGAACTATATGAAGCAGAAAGGAAAGCTTTACAGCTTCTATATCCGTGAAAGCTTTTTCCTGATGCGCAAAGAGTATAACCAGTACTGCCAGTGGGCCTGCTCGCAGTTGGACAACCTGCGCTGGAACACGCGCGTGGAGTACGCCAGCTACGATGAAGGCCGCGCCTGCTATCAGCTGCACACCGTCGATACCCGCAGCGGCGAACGCCGCACCTGGCTGACGCGCAAGCTGGTGCTGGGCACCGGCCCGGTCTCCTGGCTGCCGGAGTGCAGCCGTCCGCTGCGCGATCGGGTGGTGCATTCCAGCGACTACCTGGTCAACAAAGCGAAGCTGCAGGCGCAGCGCTCAATCACCGTGCTGGGCAGCGGCCAGAGCGCGGCGGAAATTTTCTACGATCTGCTGAGCGACATCGACCAGTACGACTATCAGCTGAACTGGATCACGCGCGCGCCGCGTTTCTATCCGCTGGAGTACACCAGGCTGACGCTGGAGATGACCTCGCCGGAGTGGATCGACTATTTCCACGCCCTGCCTCCTGACAAGCGCGACCAGCTGAATGCGAGTCATAAAAACCTGTTTAAAGGCATCAACAGCAGCCTGATTAACGATATTTACGACCTGATGTACATCAAGCAGCTGGATGGCGACCTCAAGGTGCGGCTGTTCACCAACTCGGCGCTTACCGGTCTGCGCCGTCTGCCGAACGATGAGCTGGAGCTGTCGCTGCATCAGCGCGAGCAGGATCAGCACTATACCCGTCGCACTGAAGGGCTGGTGATGGCGACCGGCTATCACTATCAATCGCCGCAGTTTATCGAAGGCATCGCCAGTCGCCTGCGCTGGGATGAAAAGGGACGCTACGACGTGCAGCGCAACTACAGCATCGATCGTCATAACGCGGTGTTCGTGCAGAACGCTGAACTGCATACGCACGGTTTCGTGACGCCCGATCTCGGCATGGCCTGCTACCGCAACTCGGTGCTGATCCGCGAGATCGCCGGACGCGAAATCTATCCGATCGAGCAGCGCATCGCCTTCCAGACCTTCCCGGCAGAGACGGAGCTGTAACATGACGACGTTATATCAATGCACTCGTCCGGCCGGCGAATTTACCCTGCGGCCGCAGACGTCCCGCTGATCCACCGCTGGGTGACGCAGGACTACGCCCGCTTCTGGGGAATGCAGAACGATACGCTGGAACAGGTCGCCGCCTTCTATCAGCAGCTGACCGCCGACAATCCGCAGGCGGCGATTATCGGCCTCTGCAACGGCGAGCCGGTTTTCCTGATGGAATGTTATCAGGCACAGCAGGATGAGGTGGGCAAACACTATCCGGCGCGCCCTGACGATTACGGGATGCATATCCTGATCGCGCCGGCGGAAAAGCCTGTCGCACAGTTCAGCTGGCAGGTGTTCAGTACGGTAATGGATTACCTGTTCAGCCTGCCGCAGGTGCGGCGCGTGGTGGTTGAGCCGGACGTACGCAATGAGAAGATCCATCGTCTGAACCAGCGCGCCGGTTTCCGCTACCAGCACACCATCGATATGGGACATAAAACCGCGTGGCTCGCCTTCTGCCAGCGCGAAGATTATCAGCATGCTCAACAGCAGGAACAATCACCAATGACGACATCTACCTCCCTCGCGCACGGCCACCACCTTACCGGCGACAACTGGGCGCTGGCTAACCGGCTGCTGGTGCGCAAGGCAATAGCCGAGTTCGCCCATGAAAAACTGATCGCCCCGCAGCCCGATGGTCGCGACGGCTGGCTGCTGGCGGTACCGGACGGAGAAGCGGTTTATCGATTCCGCGCCCGCAGGCTGGCGCTCGATCACTGGCAGATCGACGCCGATTCGCTGGAAAAAAGCGAAAACGGCGTGCCGCACACGCTGGACGCGCTGCAATTTATTATCGAGTTCAGACAACAGATCGGCATCCCCGCCGCCATGCTGGCGATCTATATGGAAGAGATCACCAGTACGCTGTGCAGCAGCGTCTATAAGCTGCAAAAAGGTAACCCGGATAGCGCGGCGCTGGTGAAGGCGGATTTCCAGACGGTGGAAGCCTCGATGACCGAAGGGCATCCCTGCTTTGTCGCCAACAACGGCCGCATCGGCTTCGATGCGCGCGACTATCTCGCCTGGGCGCCGGAGGCGGCCGCGCCGATCCGTCTAATCTGGGTGGCGGTGCATACGCGCAACGCCCACTTCTCCAGTCTGGATACGCTGAGCTACCAGCGGCTGATGCAGGAGGAACTGGGCGACAGCACGCTGGCGGCGTTTAACGATCGGCTGCGCGCGCTGGCGGTCGATCCGCAGGATTATCTGTTTATGCCGGTGCATCCCTGGCAGTGGCAGAACAAGCTGTTGACGGTGTTCGCGCCCGATATCGCCGCGCGCGACATTATCTGGCTGGGCGAAGGCGAAGATACATATCAGGCGCAGCAGTCGATCCGCACCTTCTTTAACCGTAGCCAGCCGACGAAGCGCTATGTGAAAACCGCGCTGTCGGTGCTGAATATGGGCTTTATGCGCGGGCTGTCGCCTTACTACATGGCCACTACGCCAGCGGTCAATCAGTGGCTGGAGAGCGTCGTCAGCCAGGATGCCTGGCTGAAGCGGTGCGATTTCCGCATCCTGCGCGAAGTGGCGGCCATCGGCTACCACAACCGCTACTATGAACGCGCCATTCAGGGCGATTCCGCCTGGAAAAAGATGTTCGCCGCGCTGTGGCGCGATAATCCGGTCGCGCAGCTTAAGCCGGGCCAGCGTCTGATGACCATGGCGTCGCTGCTGCATATCGATCAGTATCAACAGCCGCTGCTGCCGGCCCTGATCGCCGATTCCGGTCTGGCCCCGGAGGCATGGATCGATCGCTACCTGACCTGCTATCTCAGCCCATTGCTGCACTGTTTCTATCAGCACGATATCGTGTTTATGCCGCACGGCGAAAACCTGATCCTGCTGCTGGAGAACAACGTGCCGGTCAGCGCGTATATGAAGGATATCGGCGAGGAGATCGCGGTGCTGAACCCGGACGCGATACTGCCGGAGAAGGCGCAGCGGCTGGCGGTAGACGTACCGGACAACCTGAAGATCCTCTCCATCTTCACCGACGTCTTCGACTGTATTTTCCGCTTCGTGTCGGCGATTCTGGACGACAGCGGCACATTGCCGGAGGCGCGTTTCTGGCAGCGCGTGGCGCAGTGCGTGCATGACTATCAGCAGGCGCATCCGCAGCTGGCGAGCAAGTTCGCCCGCTACGATCTTTTTGCGCCCACTTTCGCCCTCTCCTGTCTGAACCGGCTACAGCTGGCGAACAATCAGCAGATGATCAACCTGTCCGATCCGGCGGAAAATCTGAAGTTCGCTGGCGAGCTGACGAACCCGATAGCCGTTTACGCGCATCAAGAATAATTCATCTGTAGTATTATTTTGATCGCTATACTGACGCAACCGCGTCAGCGTGCTGACAAATTTAAAATATGGGTGACAGAGACCAGAGAGCAAAGCGTCCCGCGCCGCGGGCAGAGCTGGCATGGATGCTCTCTTTGCGGCTTTGCGAGCGGGCGATGTCACCCACGCCGCACCTTTAGCTATCATCTGACGCGACTGCCTTTTCGGTCGCGTTTTTTACATTTCTGGAGCATACCTGCATGGCTGCATATACCCCGGTTTCCCGCCTGACCTTCAGGCATTTGATGTTTCCCCTTTCGCTGGTGCTGTTTGAATTCGCCACCTATATCGCACACGATATGATCCAGCCCGGCATGCTGCTGGTGACCAGCGAATTCCATGTTGGAGCCGAGTGGGTCTCCACCTCGCTGACCGCCTATCTGATCGGCGGTATCCTGCTGCAATGGCTGCTTGGCCCGCTCTCCGATAAATATGGCCGTCGCCCGGTAATGCTGGCGGGCGTACTGTTTTTTATCGTCTGCTGCGCGATGACGCACTGGGTCGCTTCGATCGAGCAGTTCGTCGCCCTGCGTTTTTTCCAGGGCGCCAGCCTCTGCTTTATCGGCGCGGTGGGCTACGCCGCCATTCAGGAAGCCTTTGACGAAGCGCGCAGCGTGCGCATTATGGCGCTGATGGCGAACGTCGCCCTGCTGGCGCCGCTGGCCGGGCCGCTGGCGGGCGCCGCGTTTCTTACCGTGGGCGACTGGCGCACCATGTTCTGGCTATTCGCCCTTCTTGCCGCCGTGGCGCTGATCGGTCTCTGGCGCGCGATGCCTGAAACCGCAGGCGACCGCAGCGTTTCCATCAGTCTGAAAAGCCTGGGACGCGCCTATCTGGCGCTGGCGCGCGATCGGCAGGTGATGAGCGGCTCGCTGGCGATTGGCCTGGTGTTTATTCCGATCCTCGCCTGGGTCGCCCTGTCGCCGGTGATCCTGATTCATGATGAAGGATTGACGCGCATGGACTATGCGCTGCTGCAGCTGCCGGTGTTCCTGGCGATGATAGCCGGCAACCTGACGCTGAGTCGGCTGGCGAGCCGCCTGCCGATTGAAGGGCCGCTGCGCTTCGGCGCCTGGCCAATTCTTGCTGGCTTAATGCTGGCGACGCTCACCTCGATTATCGATCGTCACAGTTATCTGTGGCTGACCGCCGGGCTGAGCATTTATGCCTGGGGCGCGGGGATGGTGAACGCCGGACTCTATCGTCTGACGCTCTTTTCCAGCACCGCGGGCAAAGGCAGCGTCGCCGCGATGTTAGGCATGGTGAGCATTCTGGCGTTTGCGCTGGGGATTGAGCTGTCGAAATATGGCTATTTTCACGGCGGCGCCGCCTGGTTCAGTCTGATCAATCTGGCGAGCGGCCTGCTGTGGCTGGTGCTGGTGACCGCATTCCTGCGCGAACGCAAGCGTCGCAGCAAAATCGACCCAGCCTGATGAACTGGCGGGCGCGGGCATCACGTCTGCGCCCGCCAAAAAACAGCCGCCCGCTGGCGCAGGCAGCGGGCGTTATTTTTTGCGCGGAAACAGCTCTTTACGCTTATAGGGTTCAATTTCTCCTTCGCGTCGCGTTTTCAGCAGCTTGAGAATCCAGGTATATTGTTCAGGGTTCGGACGCACAAAAATCTCCACCTCTTCATTCATCCGGCGCGCCAGCGTGTGGTCGTCCGCCTCCAGCAGATCGTCCATCGGCGGGCGGATAAAAATATCAAGCTGA
>OKNF01000160.1_pt1 | contig 14127 bp, 11 predicted proteins | sample 1613121 | NCBI WGS metagenome assembly OKNF01 (sample SAMN04436838, study PRJEB24849) | human gut metagenome | biome: human gut; feature: NICU; material: stool | host: Homo sapiens | place: USA: Saint Louis, MO | collected 2011-09-08
GGCATCGCCGCCAGCGCATTGACCCTGAAGCCCGCGCACTTCAGCTGGCCGATCGTTATCTCGCTGCTGATTATGATGGTCGCGTCGCTGATGGATGCGCACGCCAATCCGTTGACCCGTCCGCATGATATGTACCTTAGCCAGTTTCTGCTGGGCTTCAGCAGCTCGTTCTTTATGGCGCCCGCCATGCTGTTGGGCATCGGCAGCGTCGTCGCGCAGCCGAAAAACCTGGTGAGCTTCGTGGTGCTGTTCGGAATGAGCCAGAACCTGGGCGGCCTGATCGGTTCGGCGATGCTGGGCACCTTTCAGATTTGGCGCGAAAAATATCACTCCAGCCTGCTGGGCGATCAACTTTCGCTGCTCGATCCCAACGTCACCGATCGCCTGAGCCAGTACAGCAGCCTGTTCGGCAGCCAGCTGAACGACGCCACGCTGCTCAGCGCGCAGGCGGTCGCTCAGCTGCAAAGCGTCGCCACGCTGCAGGCGAACGTGCTGGCCTGGAACGATACCTATTTACTGACCGCAGGGATGGCGTTTTGCACGCTGGCGTGGGTGCTCTGGCGCCTGATGCGTCAGCGCATCCTCACCCGGCGCCAGCAGCGACGCGACGCCGCCGCCGCGGCGCAACCTGTTACGGCAACCTCTGAAAGCATGGAGAAACAATGAGTCAGCAGGAAGAAAGTAAAGCCGCAGAGCGCGAGCGCACCAATAAACGCCGCATTCTTTCTGTCGCCGTCGGCAGCGGCATCGTGATCGTCGGCGTCCTGATTATCCTTTACGCCTGGCAGCTCTGGCCGTTCACCAGCGCGGTGCAGAGCACGGAAAACGCCTATGTGCGCGGGCAGGTCACCTTTATCAGCCCGCAGGTCAGCGGCTATATCACCGCGGTCAACGTTCAGGACCTGCAACCGGTACGCAAAGGCGACGTGCTGATGACCATCGACGACCGCATCTACCGGCAGCGCGTCGAGCAGGCGAAAGCGCAGCTGGCGATGAAGCAGGCGGCGTTAGCCAACAATCAGCAGCAGCGTCGCAGCGCTGAGGCGGTGATAGCCCGCAACCAGGCCGCGCTGGAGAACGCAAAGGCGCAGGCGGTAAAAAGCGGCTTCGACCTGAAACGTGTAGAGAATCTGGTGTCGGACGGCTCCCTGTCGATCCGTGAACGCGACGCGGCGCGCGCCGCCAACAGCCAGGCGGTGACCGCCGTGCAGCAGGCGAAAGCGACGGTGGATGTTTCACGTCAGGATCTGCAAACGGTGATTGTGAACCGCGCCTCGCTGGAGGCGGACGTCGCCAACGCCGAAGCGGCTCTGCGGCTGGCGCAGATCGATCTGGATAACACGCGCATCATTGCGCCGGAAGATGGACAGCTGGGGCAGATTTCGGTACGGCGCGGCGCTTACGTCTCAGCCGGAACGCGTCTGACCTCGCTGGTGCCGGGCCAGAAATGGGTGATCGCCAATATGAAAGAGACGCAGATGGCCAACGTGCGTCCCGGCCTGCCGGTCACCTTTACTGTCGATGCGTTGAACGGCGCGACGTTCCACGGCGTGGTGGAGTATATTTCTCCGGCGGCGGGATCGGAGTTCAGTGCCATCTCGCCCGATAACGCCACCGGCAACTTTGTCAAAATCGCCCAGCGCATTCCGGTGCGCATCAAAATCAACGGTGAGGAACAGACGCGCCTGCGTCCCGGCATGTCGGTGCAGGTCAGCATTGACACTTCCGCCGCGCCGGTGGAGGCGCAGCCATGACGGGGCGCAAACTGCAAACCCTGGCGCTGCTGATCCCGCTGCTGGCGGGATGCGCCACCGAAGTGGAAAAGGCGCCGTCCTCGCTGCCGGTGCCGCAGCAGTGGCGCAACCAGGTCGGGCCCGCCGCCGCGCCGGAGGCAAACTGGTGGCGCGCCTTCGCCGATCCCGATCTTAACCGGCTGGTTGAGCAGGCGCTGCGCAATAATCCCGATATTCTGACCGCGCGTTCCCGCGTCGATCAATATCGGGCGCAGCTACGCGCCGCGACGGGGGATAACTTCCCCACGCTGGATGTCGGCGTCGGCGCGACGCGCGCCCGCACGCTGTCGGCGGCGACCGGCGCGCCGCATGACGGCAACGTTTATCAGGGGCTGTTGCAGGCGAATTACGACGTGGATCTTTGGGGCTCGCGCAGCAGCAGCATCGACGCGGCGCGCGCCTCGCTGGCGGCGCAGCAGGCGGCGGCCGCAGCGGCCGAGCTGACCATCGCCACCTCGGTGGCGTCCGGCTATATGTCGCTCCTGGCGCTGGATGAACAGCTGCGCGTCACCCAGGCGACGCTGGCGACGCGGGAGAACTCGCTGAATCTGGCGCAGCGTCAGTTTGAAGCGGGCTATACCTCGCGGCTGGAATGGATGCAGGCGGCGTCGGAATATCAGGCGGCGAAGGCGCAGATCCCGCAGCTTGAGCATCAGATCCGCCAGCAGGAGAACGCGCTGAGCATTCTGGTCGGCATGAATCCGCGCCATATCGCGCGCCAGACGCGCTTCGCGCAGGTGATGCCGCAGCGGATGCCGTCGCTGCTGCCTTCGCAGCTGTTGCAGCGACGACCGGATATTGTGCAGGCGCAACGCCAGCTGCTGGCGGCGGACAGCTCGCTCGCCTCGTCGCAGGCGAAGCTGCTGCCGTCGCTGAATCTGACCGCTTCCGGCACGTTGCAAACCTCGGTGCTGCATCAGCTGGTGGACAATCCTTTCCGTCTGTGGAGCGTCGGCGGCAGCGTGCTGGCGCCGCTGCTGAACCGCGAAGCGCTAACGGCGCAGGTCGACGTCTCGATGGCGACGCGCAATCAGGCGCTTTATGCCTATGAAAAAGTGGTGCGCAACGCCTTCAGCGAGGTCAACGACGCGCTCGACGCTATCGAACAAACCCAGGCGCAGCTGCGGGAAGTGGAAAAACAGCAGGAGATCGCCGCGGATACGTTGCGCATCGCCCGCAACCGCTATCAGAACGGCTACGCTTCCTATCTTGATGAGCTGGATGCGCAGCGCACGCTGTTTAGCGCGCAGCTCAATGTGGTGCAGCTGAAAAACACTCTGCTGCAGGCGCAAATCGATCTCTATCGCGCGCTCGGCGGCGGCTGGCAGCCGTAACGGTGGCAGGCTGCCAGCGACCGGCAAAGGTGCGCCAGCCTGCCGGTCTTCGCCACAGAGACGCTTTCCCGTGAAACAGGTTATGTTACACTGAAAAACCGCATTGCAGGCGCAGCGCGGTAGCGCGTTTTGCCGCGATTTATTCCTGCTGTGATGATAATGAAAATGAACGAATCTTTGCCGCCCGACCCGCCAGAAAGAGACGAACCGCCGACGCTGGATGATGCGCAGTTCGCGGTGGTGGTGCTTGCGGTAACCTCATTTACGCTTATAATTTTTGTGCTGCTCGTGACGCTGTGGATGTCATAAGGTCATGAGCATGCGGTTCGGGGCAAAAAAAGGAGAAGGGTATGGAGAGTCGGGAGGACAAGCTTATCGCATTGATCGTTTTACTTTCTGCCTGCCTGATTACCGTGGTATTTCTCTTCGCTGTAACCTGGCTGAACGACGTACGCCGTTCAGCCCAGACGTTTCCTGAACCACAAGCCTGCTATGCGCCCGTCGAGGAATCCGCGTCGTCACCGCCCGCTCGTCGCTAACCCTGATTCTGCATCTTAATTTGTTGACTGCGTAACGCCAGCGCCAGCGGCTCATACAGCGTGCGGCTGCCGTTGGGATCGGGCAGGCCGAACAGCGGGCCAGGCGAGCGGCGATCGTCCGCCCACGCGGGATACTCCACCACCGGATAGATCGAAATACCCTCCATCGCCACGCCGCGCTCCAACGCCAGCTGCACCTGATCGGCCACCACGTTCAGCCAGTTCGCCCGCGCGTCGCCCTCCGCGCCGGTCTCCGCCAGCAGCATCGGACGCTGATAGCGTTGCCATACCTCCTCCAGCAGCAGGTGCAGTGGCCGCCAGGCGGACTGGGTGATGGTCAACGGCGATCCGTCGCTCAGCCACTGATTATCGGGATAGTAGTTAAGCCCGATAATATCCAGCGCCTCCGGGCTGCCGCCCAGTTCAGGAAACTGGCGGCCGCACAGCATATCCCAGGCGTCGAACTGCGCCAGATTCTGACGCGTTGCTTCCTCGCGCGCCGCCGCGCTGTCGTCGGCCGGCGCCACATGCACCAGCGGATCGGTCAGCACAAAGCGCGCCTGCGGATAGACTTCGCGGATCGCCGCGATCGCCGCCAGGCTGGCGCGCACCAGCTGCTTCTTCAGTTCCGGGCCGCGCCCGCTGGCGTACGGGTTCAGCCAGGCGACCTCCGCGCCGGCCCAGGACCAGAAAGAGATCTGATTCACCGGCGTAAAGAAAGGCTGCTCGATGCCCTCATTGCGCATCACCTCCGCCATCGCTCTGGCAAAGCGGGCAAAGGCGGTAATAAATTCGGGGGACCAGATATCGAGATGAGACGGATAGCCGAAATGCGCCACCTCCCAGATGATCTGGATCCCGTGCTGGCTGGCGGCATGCACCATCGGCAGAAAAGAGGACCAGTCATACTCGCCGGGCTTTTTCTCGATCAGATACCAGCGCGCGCCATCGCGGGCGGTCAGCAGACGATGCTGCGCCAGCGCGGCGTAGTCTTTATGCACCAGCATGTCATGGCCGCTGCTGATAATCATATCGAGGCGTTTGCCTTCGCCGCGACAGGCGGTGGAGCAGGGGAAGCTGCCCTGGAAAAAGCTGTTGAACAGCGACGGTTGATGACGCTGCGGCGACATCGGTGAAGATGTGGTTGGCATGCGGTTCTTCTCCCGTGAAAAAGGCAGGCGCGGAACGTTTCGCTAAGTCTAGACTAAATGACAACCCTGACCTGATTTTCACAGCACATATTCCCAGGGAGGAAAGATGCATAACCGATTGCGTATTATGCGGGGCGACATTACTCAGATGGAGGTGGACGCCATCGTCAATGCGGCGAACAGCAGTCTGCTGGGCGGCGGTGGAGTCGACGGCGCGATTCATCGCGCCGCAGGCCCGGCGCTGCTCGCCGAATGTCGCCATCTGGCGGCCACGCGCGGCGGCTGTCCCACCGGCGAGGCGGTGCTGACCGGCGCCGGCAACCTGCCGGCGCGGGCGGTAATCCATACCGTCGGCCCGGTGTGGCGCGGCGGTCAGCAGGGCGAAGCCGAACTGCTGGCCAGCGCCTGGCGCAACAGCCTGCGGCTGGCGGCGGAAAACCGCTTCGCCACTCTCGCCTTTCCGGCGATCTCTACCGGTATTTACGGCTATCCTAAAGCGGCGGCGGCGGAAATCGCGCTGCGCACTATCAGTGAATTTTTTCAACATCATGACTACCCGCAACAGGTGTGGCTGGTCTGTTTTGATGAGGAGATGTATCGGCTTTATCAGCAGCAATCAGAACAGTCGTATGACGCCCGAGGAATACAGGGTGAATAATAACAATCAGAACCATATAAAAAGGACAATCAATGGCTGAAGCACTTTATCCGCAGGATAACTTGACGCCTGCAGACAGTCGCACTCGCCTCGCCAGGGCAGTGACGCCCCGTACCGCTCAGCATCCCCGACACAGCGGCCTGCATCCGCTGAGCGACGGTCTTGACGCCTTCGCCGCGCGCTACTTGCTGCTGTCGATGGCCGAAGAGCGCATCGATATTCAGTACTATATCTGGCAAAACGACATGTCCGGTCGGCTGCTGTTCAGCGCGCTGCTGGAAGCGGCCGATCGCGGCGTGCAGGTGCGCCTGCTGTTGGACGACAACAATACGATGGGGCTGGATAAAACCCTTAGCGAACTGAACCGCCATCCGCAGATCGCCATCCGGCTGTTTAACCCTTTCTCCTTCCGCACGCTGCGCGCGTTGGGCTATCTCAGCGATTTTGCCCGCCTGAATCGGCGTATGCACAATAAAAGCATCATCGTCGATAACATGGTCACCATCGTTGGCGGCCGTAACATCGGCGACGAATATTTCGGCGCGGGCAAGCAGCCGCTGTTTTCCGATCTCGATGTGATGGCGATCGGGCCGGTGGTCGAAGAGGTTGCGGACGATTTCGAACGCTACTGGCACAGCGGCGCGGTAAAAACCTTTGAATCGGTGGTGGATGAGGCGAGCGACGAGTCGCAGACGGCGGTGCGCCTGCCGGAAGCCTGGCGCGACAGCGAGCAGGTGCAGCGTTATATGCAGCGCGTGCAATCCTGCGGCTATATGGCGCAGCTGGACAGCGGCGAGCTGGAGATGATCTGGGCGCCGGCGCGTCTGCTGAGCGACGATCCGCGTAAAGGATTGGGCAAGGCGCGACGCGGCACGCTGCTGCCGCAGCGCATGTTGGAGGTAATAGGGCGTCCGCAGCGGCAGTTCGACATTATTTCCGCCTATTTCGTTCCCACGCGCGCTGGGGTGGCGCAGCTGTTGGGTCTGGTGCGCCACGGCGTCAGCATCGCGATTTTAACCAACTCGCTGGCGGCCAACGATGTTTCGGTAGTGCACGCGGGCTACGCTAAATGGCGCAAAAAATTGCTGCGCCACGGCGTAAAGCTCTATGAGCTGAAGCCGCAGCATGACGGTGAAGAACGGCCGCACGATCGCGGGCTGACCGGTAACTCCGGCTCCAGCCTGCACGCCAAGACCTTTAGCGTCGACAATGAAAAGGTCTTTATCGGCTCGTTTAATTTCGATCCGCGCTCGGCGGTGCTGAACACTGAAATGGGGCTGCTAATAGAGAGCGACGTGCTGGCAGGCAATATCCATCAGCGCTTTGTCGAGGAGATGCGCGATCGCGCCTGGTCGCTGCGGCTGGATAAGTGGGGCCGCATCAACTGGGTCGAGTATGAAGGCGAGCCGGGGGAAGTGGTGCATAAACATGAACCGAAGACGCGCTTCTGGCAGCGTCTGCTGGTGCGGCTGGTCTGGCGTCTGCCGGTGGAGTGGCTGCTGTAGGCGGGCGTTTACGCCCGCCGTAAAGACAGGAGAGAAAGCCGCCGCGGGCGGCTTAATCGTTTGGCTCTCAGGGACGCGGCTTTTTGCCGGAAAACAGAAAGCGCAGCAGCGGAATGCGCAGGTGAATCTCATACAGCAGAAAGGCGATGCCGAAGACAAACGCCAGGCCGGCGACGAAGCCCAGCGCGTTGTTGTGAATGTGCGGCGTAATAAAAATGCCATACAGCAGCGTTAACGGATGATGCACCAGGTAGATAAACAGCGAGGCGTTCACCAGCCAGGTAATACGCGCCGAGTGGGCGTTAAGGAAGCGATGGCCGAAGGCGAACACCATATTGACCATCCACAGCCCCATCAGCATCGACACTACCGCATCAATCTCATACATCCAGCCTTCGCCGCTGCTGTAGCGCTGGTTCGCCATATAGGCGATAAACGCCAGCGCCGCGCCCAGCGCCGTCCAGGGATTGAACCGGATAAAGCGCGCCTTCAGCGCCGGGTTGCGCCACGCCAGCGCGCCGAGACAGAAAAAGGGCAGGTAAAACAGCGTCTGCATCACCACAAAGTTAAACAGGCCGTCGGTCAGCAGGGCGGGCTGAAAAATAAAGATCAGACGGCGCATCACGCACCAGCAGAGGCTGTAGAACACTATCGCCAGCGTTAAGGTCATCCAGCCGGGCGCCGCCGCTTCTTCGCTGGTGACGCCGACGCGCAGGCGACGGAACAGCCAGAGGCCGAGCGTGGTAAAGATCACCAGCACCAGTAAAAACCACAGGTGTGAGATGAGTTCCCAGACCAGAGTGTTGTACTTGTCGTACAGAGAGAAGTGCGGCCAGCCGGCAACCTTACCGGTCCACGCTTTCAGCATAAAAAACTGCGGCAGGGTAATCAGCGGAATGGCGGTCAGCATGGGAATGCCGACGCGCTCGACGCGCACTTTCCACCACTCTTTTGGCGCATAACGCAAGTAAAGCATGTAAGAGAAATAGCCGGAGATCACGAAAAAGACCTGCATACGGAAAGCATGAATAAAATCATTAAATATGGTTAACCAGAGGGAGGGCTCCGCGCTGTTAACGGACCACTGGTGGCTGGAATAAATAAGTGAAACATGAAAAGGGACGCCAAGAAGCATCAGATAGGCGCGAATCGAGTCAAAAAAATATTCACGCTGCTGGGTTTTTGTACGCATAATTATCCAGTTTTAGTACGTTTTTTGCTCCGGCTCACTCTGAACCTGACAAAAGTGAGCGCTTTACTTTACCGGAGCGGGAATCCATATAATATCAGCCGATTCTGTAACAGACGATCAACTAAGGTTAACGTCTGAACCGCAGGGTAAATGGGAACAAAACCGCTGATATACTGTCGGAAAACGGAATAATCCATTAATATGGATGAGATTGATTTAAGCACACGAAAGGGGGGGATGTGCTGATTACTAACAAAAATAAAACGGAACTGAAAAAACTGCACTGGTCAGGTGCGGCAGTTCTGCTTGCCTTGTATGCCAATAACAGTTGGGCTTTTAGCATTGACGATGTGGCAAACGAGGCGAAGTCGTTAGCGGGAAAAAGTTTTGAAGCGCCAAAGAGCAATTTGCCCTCTCAGTTTCGTGACATGAAATATGCTGACTATCAGCAGATTCAGTTTAATCACGATAAAGCCTATTGGAACAAACTGAAAACGCCATTCAAACTGGAGTTCTATCATCAGGGCATGTATTTCGACACGCCAGTGAAACTTCATGAAATCACCGCCAGTACGGTGCGTGAAATCAAATATAACCCAAACTATTTTAATTTCGGCAATGTGCAGCACGACCCGGAAACCATTAAAAACCTCGGTTTCGCCGGATTTAAGGTGCTCTATCCGCTCAATGCCAAAGGCAAGGATGATGAAATCACCAGTTTCCTCGGCGCCAGCTATTTTCGCGTGATCGGCGGCGGCCAGGTTTATGGTCTCTCCTCGCGCGGTCTGGCGATCGATACCGCGCTGCCGTCGGGCGAAGAGTTCCCGCGCTTCCGCGAGTTCTGGATTCAGCGTCCGAAACCGCAGGACAAGCAGCTGGTGATCTATGCGCTGCTTGATTCGCCGCGCGCCACCGGCGCCTACCGCTTTGTGCTGCGTCCGGGCAAAGACACCAATGTTGACGTGCAGGCAAAAGTCTATCTGCGCGATAAAGTGGGCAAGCTGGGCGTCGCGCCGCTGACCAGTATGTTCCTTTACGGGCCGAATCAGCCTTCTCCGATAGTGAACTATCGTCCTTCTCTGCATGATTCCAACGGTTTGTCGATCCATGCCGGCAATGGCGAGTGGATCTGGCGTCCGCTGAACAATCCGCGCCATCTGGCTGTCTCTACCTTTACCGTAGAGAACCCGAAAGGCTTCGGTCTGTTGCAGCGCGGCCGCGAGTTTAGTCAATACCAGGATCTCGACGACCGTTACGATCTGCGCCCGAGCGGCTGGATCGAGCCGCAGGGCGACTGGGGCAAAGGCCGCGTCGAGCTGGTGGAGATCCCGACCGCGGATGAGACCAACGACAACATCGTCGCCTTCTGGACGCCGGAGAATCTGCCGGAGCCGGGCAAGGAAATGAACTTTAAATATCGTCTGCACTTTACCCGTGATGAAGACCAGTTGCATTCGCCGGAAACGGCATGGGTGAAAAGCACGCTGCGCTCCACCGGCGATGTGAAACAGTCGAACCTGGTGCGTCAGCCGGATGGCACCATCGCCTTCGTGGTCGATTTCGTCGGCGAAGAGATGGGCAAGCTGGCGGATAATACGCCGGTCGCGCCGCAGGTCAGTATCGGCAACAACGGCGAGATTGTTGAACAGAGCGTACGTTATAACCCGGTCACCAAAGGCTGGCGCTTAATGCTGCGCATTCGCGTGAAAGACAATAAGCAGCCGACCGAAATGCGCGCCGCACTGGTTAACGGTGATAAAGCGCTGACGGAAACATGGAGCTATCAGTTGCCTGCCAATGAATAAATCAATGCTTACTCCAGCCGACTATATCGACGCGCTGCCGCTGACGCCGGAACGCAAAGCGGCGCTGTCGTCCAGTCTGCCCGCCCCGGAGGCGGGCGGTGACGTCTACAGTCAACTGCATCAACAGCTGGGCCAGGACGGCCCGGCTGAAGCGCGCCCTGACGATGCGCCGCTGACCTCGGTCAAAGCGCGCATCGAAATGAGCTGGCCCGATTCTGTCGACGGCGGAAAACAGTTCGGTCAGGATTACCTTGACCGCACGACGCTGAAGGCGATGCCGCCGGTAAAGCGTTCGTTGATGTTCCCGGAAGCCTGGCGCACCAACCCGCTGGCCCGCGCCTGGGATTCCCTGCGCGGCCGCAAATCAACGCCGCGCTATGCCACGGCGGAAGAGCAGCGACAGGAAGATAAATGGCGTCACGTCGGCTCCATTCGTCGCTACATTCTTCTGATCCTTACCCTGTTCCAGACGGTGATCGCCACCTGGTATATGAAGACCATTCTGCCTTACCAGGGCTGGGCGCTGATCGACCCGATGGACATGCTGAACCAGAACTGGCAGCAGTCGCTGTTGCAGCTGCTGCCTTATGTGTTGCAGACCGGCATCCTGTTCCTGTTCGCTATTCTGTTCTGCTGGGTCTCCGCTGGCTTCTGGACGGCGCTGATGGGCTTCCTGCAGTTGATGATCGGGCGCGATAAATACAGCATCTCTTATACGCTGAACGGCGATGAGCCGATCGATCCGACGCACCGCACGGCGCTGATCATGCCGATCTGCAACGAAGATGTGGAGCGCGTCTTCGCCGGTCTGCGCGCTACCTGGGAATCCGTCGTGCGCAGCGGCGAGAGCGAGCATTTTGACGTCTATATCCTCAGCGACAGCTACGACGCCGACATCGCCATGGCGGAGCAGAAGGCGTGGATGGAGCTGGTGCGCGACGTGGGCGGCGCCGGCAAGATCTTCTATCGCCGCCGCCGCCGCCGCGTGAAACGTAAAAGCGGCAACATTGACGACTTCTGCCGTCGCTGGGGCAGCCAGTACAGCTATATGGTGGTGCTGGATGCGGACAGCGTAATGAGCGGCGAGTGTCTGACCGGTCTGGTGCGCATGATGGAAGCGAACCCGAACGCCGGCATTATCCAGTCTTCGCCGAAGGCGTCGGGCATGGATACGCTCTATGCGCGTTGTCAGCAGTTCGCCACCCGCGTTTACGGGCCGCTGTTTACCGCCGGTCTGCACTTCTGGCAGCTGGGCGAATCGCACTACTGGGGCCACAACGCCATTATCCGCGTGAAGCCTTTTATTGAGCACTGCGCGCTGGCGCCGTTGCCGGGCGAAGGGTCGTTCGCCGGTTCGATTTTGTCGCACGACTTTGTCGAAGCCGCGCTGATGCGCCGCGCCGGCTGGGGCGTCTGGATCGCGTACGATCTGCCTGGCTCCTATGAGGAGCTGCCGCCGAACCTGCTGGACGAGCTGAAGCGCGACCGCCGCTGGTGTCACGGCAACCTGATGAACTTCCGCCTGTTCCTGGTGAAAGGGATGCACCCGGTGCACCGTGCGGTATTTCTGACCGGCGTGATGTCCTATCTCTCGGCGCCGCTCTGGTTTATGTTCCTGGCGCTTTCGACGGCGTTGCAGGTGGTGCATACCCTGATGGAGCCGCAGTACTTCCTGCAGCCGCGCCAGCTTTTCCCGGTGTGGCCGCAGTGGCGACCGGAACTGGCGATAGCTCTGTTCTCCACGACGCTGGTGCTGCTGTTCCTGCCGAAGCTGCTGAGCGTGGTGCTGATCTGGTTCAAAGGGGCGAAGGGCTACGGCGGCGCGCTGCGTCTGCTGCTGTCGATGCTGCTGGAGATGCTGTTCTCGGTGCTGCTGGCGCCGGTGCGCATGCTGTTCCATACGGTGTTCGTGGTCAGCGCTTTCCTTGGCTGGGAAGTGGTGTGGAACTCGCCGCAGCGCGATGACGACGCTACGCCGTGGAGCGAAGCGTTCCGCCGTCACGGTTCGCAGATGCTGCTGGGCATCGTCTGGGCGGTCGGTATGGGCTGGCTCGATCTAAACTTCCTGTGGTGGCTGTCGCCGATCGTCTTCTCGCTGATCCTGTCGCCGTTTGTTTCGGTGATCTCCAGCCGCGCGAGCAATGGGCTGGCGACCAGGCGCGCGAACTTATTCCTGATCCCGGAAGAGTACGCGCCGCCGAAGGAATTGCAGGATACCGACGCCTATCTGCAGCTGAACCGCGAACGCGCCCTGAAGCATGGCTTTATGCATGCGCTGTTCCATCCGTCGTTTAACGCGCTGGCTACCGCTCTGGCGACCTCGCGTCACCTGAAAAGCGACCTGCTGGATCACGCGCGCGACCGTCGGGTTGAGCGTGCGTTAAGCGAGGCGCCTGCGAAACTGAGCCGTGATGAGCGTCTGGTGCTGCTCAGCGATCCGGTGACGCTGGCGCGCCTGCACTATAGACTGTGGCAGGATGCGGAGAAATATCACGAGTGGCTCGATTACTATCGGACGCTGCAGCTCAATCCGCTGGCGTTAGCGCCAGCGAAGTAAGCCGCGCGGCCTGCAGGCCGCGGTGAAAAACGTCAAGCGCCGTTTCTGACGGCGCGCTAAATTCAGGCGGCCTGCGGGCCGCTTTTTTTATCCCGGCCCTTTACGCTACCTTTACCTTTGAAGCGCTGGCGGGCAGGGGACGGGCGGTTACAATGGCCTGTTTTTATAAGAGGGGAAAACGGGTGAAAAGAGGTTTACGCGGCGTCATGCTGCTGACGGCGGTGCTGCTGTTGAGCGGCTGTGGCAGTATCATCAGCCGTACAGTGCCCGGACAGGGAAACGGCAATCAATATTATCCTGGAGTGCAGTGGGACGTGCGCGACACGCCGTGGCGCTTTTTGACCATTATCGACGTGCCGCTGTCGGCCCTGCTGGACACGCTCCTGTTACCGGTAGATGCCCGACACGGCCCTTATGAGTAATCAACCGCGGCGCGGCGGTTACCAGCGGTCGGATTCGTTATTGCTGCCGCTGTCTTCCCACTCCTGCGCCACCGCTTCGCCTTCTTCAGTATCCAGCGGTGGTTCAAGCTGAAATTCGCCTTCATCCCATTCGTGCAGCGTGTTCTCCGGCATCCACTCCTGACGCAGCTCAACTTCATCGAAATCGCCGTCAAAAATCGCCTGCGCAGCTTCGCCGGTGCGAATCGGCGAGAGTTCGCCATCATCGCTTTCATCAGCGAGGAATTCCGCCTGCCACATAATTTCCCCATCCTGCATTACATATTTTTGCAGGTTGAATTGTCCTACCGATACCTCGTCATCATCCAGATCCGGGTTATTCGCCAAAAACTCTTCGCGGGCGTTATCGATAGCTTCTTCCAGCGTGCTAAACATGCTCATGGTTTCTCCTTATTCTCCTTGGGGATGGTTTCAAAAAAGGATAGACGAAGTTTTGCCGCGTCATGAGTTTGCTGAATAAAAAAAATGGCGGGCGAGAGCAAAAAAGAACCCCCTTTCGTTTCACGCTGAAACGAAAGGGAAAAGGCGATCAGTAGAGTTTTGGCTCGCCCTCAGGGCGTGTCTTAAAGCGGCGATGCAGCCACATATACTGCTCCGGCGCCATCAAAATCGACTCTTCGACGATCTGATTCATGCGCGCGGCGGTCGCCGCTTCGCTCTCGGTGGAAATGTCCTCGACGCTCGGCAGCACCACCAGCTCGTAGCCCTTGCCGTGCGGCAGACGGCGCGGCACAAAGGGGATCACCGCCGGGTTGGCGCTACGGATAAGCAGGTAGCTGCCCTTGGTCGAGGCGGCGTTCGGCACGGCGAAGAAGGGCACGAAGACGCTGCTCTTTGGACCGTAGTCGTGGTCGGGGGCGTACCAGATAATCTCGCCCGTCTTCAGCGCACGGATCATCCCCTTGAGATCTTTGCGATCGAGCATGCTTTTATTGGAGCGCATCCGCCCCCAGGTTTGCAGCCAGTCGATCACCGGGTTGTCATTCGGGCGATAAACGCCGATGCCAGGATTGAGCATGCCGAAGAAACGCGCACCCAGCTCCAGCGTCAGGAAATGCATGCCGATCAGCAGCACCCTACCCTTTTTTCCAGCAAAACCAGCTAGTGTTCCTATTCCTCCAGTTAAAAGTGC
>OKNF01000161.1_pt1 | contig 14048 bp, 13 predicted proteins | sample 1613121 | NCBI WGS metagenome assembly OKNF01 (sample SAMN04436838, study PRJEB24849) | human gut metagenome | biome: human gut; feature: NICU; material: stool | host: Homo sapiens | place: USA: Saint Louis, MO | collected 2011-09-08
GGGCTGACGCAGGGAGAATATGAGCTGTTGTTGCTGCTGGGTAATCTTCACCCGGATTATGCGCTGGCGCCGAAGAAATAGCGCGCGGCCAGCGTTGCCGATGCGGATTTTATGTTAGCGCGCTGAGCGCAAACAGGATCAGCAGCAGGCCGCCGCCGATATCCACCCATTTTCGCAATCGGTCAATGGGATACCTTTCTACTGAACGCAGCAGCAGTTGGCTGGCGATCGTCAGCCAGGCGACCATGATAGCAATATGCATCGACGCCAGCAGCAGATAAGCGCCCGTCCCGGCGGTGTTGCCGGCAAAACGGCTGACGACCGTCAGGTAGAGCAACAGCGCCTTCGGATTGATCACGTTCGCCAGCCAGGCCTGGGTTAAAGTGATGGGCTGCGTCTGCGCCGTCAGCCGCAGCGGCTGAGCCGTGAGACCGCCGCGAATCAGCCGACAGCCCAGCCAGAGCAGATAGATCGTACCCGCTATTTTCAACGCGCCGAACAATGAGGGAAACGCAGTCAACGCCGCGGTAATGCCCAACCCCACCAGCAGCGCATGGGTAAAAATGCCCAACGCCGTCCCAGCCATTATTGTTAGCACGCCCCGCGCTCCTGAGGTAAGCGCGCTGTTCATGGCCAGGGTAAAGCTGGCGCCGGGAGAAAGCACTACGGGTAGGATAGCGATAGCGAAGCCGCCAGGGTCCATGCGTTTTCTCCAGCAGAAGGGAGGCAGAGCGGTATAAAGGAGACGTAACGAGTGAAGCGGCGGCTTTTTAACAACCGCGCCATCGGCTAGCGGAGCTGGCTGTCTTTACTGCCCCGGCGATTATAGAGGCTGAGATGCTTGTGCTGTTTGTCCAGTTCTGTCTGGCAGGCAAGGCAGTAGCGTACGCCTTTCAGCGCCTGTCGCCTCGCTTCCGGGATCGCTTCTCCACACTCCTGGCAGTAATGCTCGCTTTCGCCCTGTCCCATCGCCTGACGCACGCGCGCCACGCCATCATTTACCGTACTGTCGATTTGTTCATTGACGGCTCCGTCAGAAGCCCAGCCGCTGGCCATTATTGCCTCCAGAAAAAGTTATTCAGAAGTAAATATGGTTGCTGAGCGCCCAGACTTCAAGCCGGCAAGCGATGACCGGAAGAGGGATTAGGTAAAAATATGGCTCGTTGGGAAAGTATCAGGCAGCCAGAGGGGTTAAATAGCTAACAATCATTGGGGCTTTACAGAAGATACAGACGGCGCCATGAGGATTGCGGTAAGAAACATCGAACAGGGAGATTCGGCATTGATGTCCGCTACAGCGCGAGCATCGATATTTAATCGTTAAAATAAATAATCCTTAATAATTACGTGTTATTCAGACAAGCTTATCACCCGCAGAGGCGACTGTCTGCTGTTTATTGACTTTTATTTTTTCTGCCGCCGCAGGCGACTACAGCGCATCAGAGACGGCGCCTGATACCGTTACGGCCCTGCCGCGACAAAGGTAAGACGCACGCTATTGGAATTTTTAAGCAGGCTTTCTCTCTTCACATGAAAAAGGCCACCCTGAGGTGGCCTTAATATTTATTACTTTTTTTATATTTTCTCAGAAAAGCATTGTGCGAATTTCTGGAAAGTTTTCCCTGGTATGGCAGATACGTGGCCTTTCCCTCTTTTCAGAGGAGAATTAGCGCTGTCGCCCTCTTCAGCGTCGGGCAACTTTTCAGGCTGCGGGACGTTGTTCAGGTGACGTCGCCATATTCCTTTAAAATACCTTATGTATCAACTCTCTTAAAGTACAGGTATCGCCACTTTATGCAGAGACATTGCGACGTCATTGTCGCGATAAGTCTGTACGCTTACCTGTTCCCTTTGTGCGCAGCAGGCAGGCTGTCAACCTACCCTGGCTCTACGACTGTTGAGCACATCACAGACTGTTTATGGCGCAGCATTAGCAGCGGCATCGTCATCTGCCCTCCCTCAGGCTCCTGTCTGCCCTTAGCTACCGGTCATTTGCTGTCTGCTATCGACCATTCGCCATTCGCCATTCGCCAAAATTACTTTGCCTGAAGCCGCGTTACCTCGATGGATTTATACTGCTCCAGCGCCACGCTTTTGCAGCCCTTGCGAGCCCTGTTTTGCTAACGCTATGGACTTTTTTGCCAGGGGAAAACAGTACCAACGTCATCCCCGGATGATCAGACTTATTTCATTTCGCAAAATAATCAATAAGTTAAATCATCTTATTAAAAAATACACAATTAATTAATGAATCTCAGGTAATAACAGTAATTTCTTACTATAATCTTTTTAGCGGAGTGCAAACTCGGCTTTTCAAAAAGCAGGATTTTTTTGTAATGAGTATGATGGAGCAGTTTATGGTTTGGTATGTGCTTGACTCTATTGTGAGCCCGGATTCAGATACAGCGTTTTCCCTTATTAGCTCGCCATGCAATCTAAAATTTGTTCTGTGGTACGATACGGAGCATTATCTCTCTCCTGGCGATAGCCTGGAAACGTCTGATAACGGCCTGATTGTTAATGGTCATGTACAGCCGGTCTATATCCTTGATGTTTCAATATTCCGTTCAGACTACTGGAAAAAACTTCGCGTTTACAATAAACGCTGCCCTGGCAATAACAACCAGTCTCATACCACCTGCTCCTACAAACAGCAGTGCCGCGTCAAAAAGTGCCCTTTCGTTTCCCATTAATGCTTTGATAATTTCTGACAGCATTATTGTAGCCGCCGAGATTTAACCTGATACGCTCGCAGCGGAGTTGGGTACGTGCTGTGATCATGTTAACGGTAATAAAGCACAGCCTTTATTTTTAGCTGCCTCAGTAATGAGGCAACTGGAAATGAATGGGCATTTTCATCATTAACGGAAAAAGCGCAATGCTAAAAATAATGATGTAAGGCCTGAGGTATCTATTTCAGCCGTGAGCTAAGGCCCGTTCTTCCAGACCATAAGGGCAACATTTAAAGCGGCACTCCCCTGAACGATCGCAAGACGTGGGCTTAAACGGGCCATTTGCCGGGCAATCCGTTCGGACGGATAATAACGACCAGTTTGCACGGTTAAAAGGAAACACAGAAATAATCACCATATCGCTTGCTGCGCCATTAACCAGCAGTTCTTCTCCATGGGTCGTTAATACATCTCCGGCATGAACCACCGTTTCGCCCTGATACCAGATAATCAGTTTAAGGTTTTTATGCGTAATAACGCAGGCAAAAACAGTGCCGGTTAAGGGACACATCAGCGAATCCATGACGTTATACTTCATATCTACCCTCGGTTAAACCATAAATAAAAATTACAATTTTTATGATAAGACATTTCTGATGGCTTGCAGCGATGCTTATCAATCATGGCAATGATATTTCAGTAACACATTAGCTGAAAGGAAAAGTCTTATTATTTTATTAAAATTAAGAAGCACATAGCAAACGTGACGTTTCACCAGGAAACTTTGTAAAGCTTAAATAAAGTGACATTTTCGGGCGTAAATTTACATTTTTTTGGCAACAATACTGAAAAACAAAATGATCAATTATCATTATTTATTCAAATATCCTTATACTTTTTACCTGACCACCTGGTTGTTTTTAAAGCTTAACCATTAATTAATTTAACACACCAATCTTTAACATATTATTTATTTCAAATGAATTACTAAGCATGCTAGTTTTAAGGCCATTAATAAAAAAAAAGAAACTATTAGGCAGTTATATTCCAGGAAACTGGTCATACCACACAAAAAACTCGATAAAAAAATGGAATAATCTTATTTTTCCTATATAACTTCTGCGGTGATGTTTAGTCACAAAGTAACGAATGGTGCTTTACACCGCCTCTGGAAACAAAGGGATTTCTGTTTTCAGAGGTTTTTTTTCTGTAATAAAAGTAAATGCAGGCATTACTGCTTTAACATTCTACCACCGTTTATTAGCAAATTGTTTCAATGGAGAGAAGCCGTGCATCAGGAACCCGCTATTGAAGTGCAGATTGCTGACTATTTTAAGCAGTCAGCGCCGCAGCAATTAAGTCAGGAGGAACTGCTGCGTACGCTGACCGATAATATCGCCCGCTCCAAAGAGACGCTGAAAGAAAAGGCGATCATCTCTGGCCTGCTGGAAAAGCTTGAAACGGAAAGCGACACCATTAAGCTGCAGGTCTATCGTCAGGCGCTGGAGGTATTATTGCGCAGAGATCTTCGCTGACGGCATACCTCTGTAGTCCGGTAACGTAAAACGCGCCCTGGTTTGAGATAATGTCGAACTGGCAATTTTCCCCGGTTCTCAAGTCGGTAATATCTCTTGTCAGCAGTATTCTGTTTGCCAGAATTATCCATGGTCGTTCCTGTTACCGGACCAGCTTTTTCTGAGTCAGCGGAAAGCAGCCCATTGACATCATTCAGGTGATCGATAATGCGCACTCTGTTCTCGAAAGAGATATTAAGCCGCTTATTCCGTCACTTTGCTACTTTATCCCCCTTTCGTTCTGGCTGTGCGTTTCCTTTAGCCATCAGTAAAATTTGCGCCTTTCGGCATCAGGTTTTTGGTTTGTTAAGATCAAGGTTAATCAGATTCATCGTGACTGAAGTATTAACGGCGCTCCGCAGGCACTGCGTTACTGTTTATCAGAATGTTGGCGGAAAAGAGGAATTCAGGGCATAAGGATGCAACGTTCCAGCCGCAAAGGTATGTCCTGCGTTGAATAATACCAGAAGGCATGCGCGGAAAGCGGCCGCGCTGCGGCGGTAAGCCGCGCTAAATCACTTTGTTGATCGCAAAAAAAGGCCGCCCTCAGGCGGCCTTTGCATCCATTTTCAATATCCCGGGTCGTCAGTACAAACGGCCCTATTTCACTGCGCCAGAAGGCGGCACGGTGCCGGTCGGCGGAACGGCGCCGGAGATCTGCTCATTCTGCGCGCCGGAACCCGGACGGGCTGACCCCAGCAGCGGCTCGTCGCCCAGAATTTCAGGCTTCTCTTTCGCCGTAAACTGGCCTTTGCCATCGTACGAGGGGCCTTCGCTCCAGCGGCCTTTCGGCAACGGTTTATCCAGTGAGGTGTTGAGGCAGTAATAGGAATGCTCAGACGCTTCATGCTCCTGCGGGAAGCTGTTGGGGATCGGCAGAGAGGCGTTCAGACCGCCCATATCTTCAATCACCGCCAGCCACTGCTGCTGGTGCATAGTGTCACGCGCGATCAGGAAGGAGAGGAAATCCTTCATGCCCTTATCTTCGGTCATATTGTACAGGCGCGTAGCCAGCACGCGGCCTGTGGCTTCCGCCGTCACGTTAGCCAGCATATCCGCCGCCACGTTCCCTGATGCATAGATGTGGCTCATATCAAACGGCATGCCGTTCGCATTTACCGGCAGCGCGGCCAGTCCTGATGACAGGATATGACGCGGGTTCATGCCGCCCATAATGGCGTTGACCACCGGATCTTTTGCTGAAGCTTCCTGATAGGAAAGCGGCGCGCCCTCAAGGTTCAGCGCCACCGCATAGGCCAGCATTTCGATATGACCCAATTCTTCCGTTGCGGTTGACATTAACAGGTCACGGATGCGCGCATCGCCGCGTGCGCCCATCGCCTGGAAAAAATATTGCATGGCGACGCGGATTTCGCCTTCGACACCACCGATAGCCTGCTGAAGCAGCATTGCGAATTCTGGATCGGGTTTTTCTACACGTACCGGAAACTGCATTTTTGATGAGTGATGGAACATAAATCCTCCTCTCTCGCTTGATGGGTGGAAATGCCTGATCAAGCCTGGAAGGTGTTTATGCAGAAAGCAAATAAGGATAATAACTATTATCATTTGTTAGTAACGACTCTGATCTGCCGCTCTCTTTTCTTCTGGCCTTAGCGCCCGCTATTTTCATGACGCTAACCGCTTTTTTAACCGACGATAGCAGATTTTTCCGCTGTCAGGCTTGCTCGTCTTTGTTAAACCAATACCGAAAGAAACCTCCTGATTTAAGAAATAACCTATTAAAGCGATAGATTTAATAACCGCTGCTTTATTTGTTCGACCATAGCAATTGACTGCCTTGCCCGCGCTTTTGTTAATAAAAGTTAACGAAACGCCCCCGGCAGCGCCTGGTACTCTTTGCGGTACGTTCTATGATCAGATCGAGGGCGCTTTTGAACGATGCAAACAGGACGAATAACTCACAACGCAGGATATAAAAATATGAATATCGCATGCTTAGGCTGGGGCTCGCTGTTATGGAAGCCCGACGCATTGCCAGTGAGCGGTGACTGGCACGCTGATGGCCCTTCTCTGCCGATCGAATTTTCCCGCATTGGCGACAGCGGCGAACTGGCGACCGCCGTCTGCATTAATGCGCTCCTGGTGCCGGTATTCTGGACAAAGCTGGCAGTGGATACGCTGGAACAGGCGTGTGACGCGCTGCGCCAGCGCGAACAGATCCCGGAAGAACGATCAGATGGCATCGGCGCGTTGATAACGCAGGGGTCGGCGACCGGCCCGCTGGCGGAGTGGGCGCAGGCGCGGCAGATCGACGCGGTGATCTGACGGCGCTTCCGCCGCGCATCGCGTACAGTGAAGGGCTGATCCCGACGCTTGACGATGCGGTAGCCTATCTCAGCGAACTGCAGGGTGAAAAGCGCGACCATGCGCGCCACTATCTTGAGCAGGTGCCGACGCAGATTGATACGCCCTACCGGCGCGGCATTAAGGCGCGCCTCGGCTGGGGCGTCTGACTCGTCACACGATTTACTGACGGCCCGCTCCGTTGGTCATTAGCGCCTTTCTCTTCCCGCTTGCGCATTTCAGGCGCTGGCGCCCGGCTGCGCGATGCGTCGACGGAGCGCTTTCAAACGCTGGCGGTCTTTAAGTTCTCCCGCCAGCTCAACAGCGTGCCTTTTCACCAGACGACGCGCTATTTCAAACGGGGCGGCCAGATTTCTTCCTTTTCCTTCTTCATCCTCTCCCGGCCGGGCTTTGAGGGTTTACCCTCATTAAAACGGTTACGTTTATCCCGCGCGCCTTTCTATCGTTTCGCCAGCCGCAAATGACCGGAGAACCGCGATGAGGTTACCGCACCTGCAACCGGACGTCGGCCCGTTAAGCTGAACCAACGATGTACGGCTTGATCTGGACGATGGCTTCCAGGGACAGTTTCATTGCACCTCAGGTTGTGCAGCAAAAGAGCTGAGCAACCGCCTCGGGATCATGATTGTTCGTGCCATGTTCATTGAGACAGGTCTCGTCCACACCATCAAGTCATCCCCATAATGTCTGCACACTCCGCGCAAAAATAACGTTTGCATTTATATAAGCGATCACTTACTTTTAAATTAAATGCGAAGCCAGCGAACAGCTTCTAGCTTCGGCGTCAAACGATCAGACCAAGGATTACCCGCTCCGTGTCTGCATCTATCAATCCGCGGGATACCCTTAGAGGAAATATCATGGAACGCTCGAATTTGACCGAAGCTGCGAAGAACTGGATCAACGGCAAATGGAATAACGGAGGCAAGATCAAACAGGCGGTCAGCCCTTCGACCGGTCAGCCGCTGGGCAACTACCTGGACATCGGCCCTGACGAAGCGCGCCAGGCGATCGAGGCCGCTCGCACTGCTTTCGACACGACCAGTTGGTCCAGAGAGCGCTCGCTGCGCTCTCGCGCCCTGTTCGAGTTAGCCGACGAGGTCGCCATACGAATGGACGAAATGGCCATTCAGCTCGCCCGTGAAGGGGGAAAACTGCTGGCACAAACCCAGTGGGAACTGGCATTGACGGTGGATTGGCTGCGTTATGGCGCCGCCACCGCGCTGCTACAGACCGGAGGGCGTGCCCTTGAGGCCGCACCAGGAGTGCACTTTCATTCCGATCCTGAACCTCTTGGCGTTGTGGGGGTGATCTCGCCCTGGAACTCGCCGATCATCCTGTCAGTGCGCGCTGTTGCTCCCGCACTGGCTGCCGGATGCACGGTAGTGCTGAAACTACCGCATCAAACCGCGCTTACCAATGCACTGTTTGCCCAGGCAATCGCAGCAGTCAAATCGCTGCCGCCGGGTGTACTAAACGTGATCACGGAAACCGGGAGTATCGGCGCCTCCATGCTGGTCGATTCCCCCCAGGTGAACATGATCAGCTATACCGGCAGCACCAGGGTGGGCCGCATCATTGCTGCCAACGGCGCCAAAACGCTCAAGCGGCTAAACCTGGAACTGGGCGGCAAGGCACCACTGGTCGTATTCGATGATGCCAACCTTGATGTCGTGGTACCACAGATCGTCATGGCTTTGGTCGCGATGAATGGCCAGTTCTGCTGCACCGGTTCGCGCGTGCTGATCCAGCGTGGCATTGCCGACCGATTGCGCGCCGCGCTGATTGAGGCTTATCAAAACGTTCGGCTCGGCGAAAGCGAGGATCCTCAGGCGCAGCTTGGTCCTCTGATCGATAAAGCCAGTGTTCGACGCGTCGATGCCGTGGTCGCCGAAGCAGAATCCTATGCAAATATCCTGTTGCGCGGCGGCCCAGTCGATGAGGGCCCTCTGGCCGCAGGCGCTTTCTACCGCCCCAGCCTGATCGAAGTACAGGACCTGGATACCTGTGTCATCCAGAACGAGATCTTTGGGCCAGTCCAGACTTTTGAAATTTTTGAAGACGAGGCCGACGCAATCATGCGCGCAAACGCTACCGAATTCGGTCTCGCCGCCTCGGTGTTCTCAAGCGACACGGCGCGCTGCCGACGAGTCGGCAAAGCTATCCAGGCCGGCCATATCTGGATAAACTGCTGGGGCGTCATGTCCGAGCACTTCGAACAGAGCGGCTTCAAGCAAAGTGGTATCGGCGTCCTCCGCGGGCCGTGTGCGATTGGGCAGTTCCAGGAAATTAAGGTATATGCGAGCGTTGAGGCAACGCCGACGTTACTCTGACGTTTATCGCCTCGCATCGACAGCCGTCCACTATGTCGCCAGCTTTACCTGCAAACTGAGGATGACACCCTACTGGTGTCATCCTTGTTTTACTGAATGGGATATATTGTGATAATGAAAACGGGTGCAAGCAAGCCCCAGCGTGGGCGTCCAGTAAATGAGCATGCGCGTGAAGAACGCATGACCCAGATCCTCAACGGAGCCCGCAACTGCTTTATACAACGCGGGTTTCACGCCTCATCCATTTCCGAGATCAGCGCGGCTGCAGGAGTCAGCATTGCGAACATCTACCAGTACTTCCCGAGCAAGGAAGCCCTCATCATTGCGCTTATCGAACTCGACCTGCAGCGACATCACGATCTGATAAGCCGTTTCTGGACTACCGATTTCAGTCGCAAGGCGATTGAAGAACTCCTGGCAGATATCTTCCTCACACCCGAGGGACACGCAGTGGCAGTTTTACGTGCCGAGATCGCCAGCGAAGGTGCGCGCAACGCACATGTCGCCGAACTTCTTCGCGATTCGGAGTCTGGCCTGATCAACAGTGTTCAAAACTTGATACGCGCGGCCCAGCAAAGCGGTCAGGTATCTGGCGAGCTCAATCCTGAGGCCGTTACAGCGCGCCTGTCTCTCGTTTTTGAGGGGCTCATGCGGCTGTATCTGTTTTCCCCAGCCAATGGACAGAAACTCATCGAGCAATATTACCTCCAGTTCGCCGATACGCTACAACTCAGTTCCTAGAGCCTATCCCTGGTAGAAAGAAAACTGATGGCGATGCATGGCAAGCGCGGGCAAGCCGCGCGGGTGCCATATAGCGAGCCATGAAAGGACGAGCAACGCATCGCCCTATGGTAAGACGTACCTGCAACGACGATTTTCTACCGGGAGTAAGCTCTTTGAGTGCTTCGCATTTCGGCATTTCGCCTCGCAAACGCGATTTTATCCTGCGACCTCTCCATGATCGTACTCGTCCCATGCAGTCGTGTTTACATAAGCCTGGTACCAAGCGGTACCTCATGCTCTGGCACGCAGAGGCTGACGTTTCCAGAAGCATCGTGAAACCCGGTGACCAGGCACTGGGACATGATAGGGCCAATCTGCTTTTCCGGGAAATTAACGACCGCGACGACCTGCTTTCCGATAAGCTCTTCTGGCGAATAAAGCGCTGTAATCTGCGCGCTGGATTTGCGAATACCGATTTCAGGGCCGAAATCGATTTTTAGTCTGTATGCTGGCTTTCTCGCTTCGGGAAACGCTTCAGCAGCAATAATGCGCCCAACGCGAAGCTCGACCTTCAGAAAATCGGACCATTCAATTGTTTCCATTTTTGGATTGTCTCAAGCAAGTTGTTGATGAGGTAATAAAATCATTGCGAGCCTATCATAAGCCACTATTTCCCGTCTGGAAAACAGAGCCGGAAGCGGTGCAGCAGGTGCCTACACAGCAATCGGTCGGTATGGCAGCCCAAAATACATTAATGGATGGGCGATTATAAGAGATATCGCCCTGCCCTTTTCTCTGCTCACTAACACACAGCGTTTGCGCCTGAGGCAGGTCCGCCAGTGCGTTCAGGCGGGGCTACTGCCCATCAGCTTCAGGCCGCGGTTTTTCACCGCAACCCTACTCTATCCCGGTAAGAAAAAAGACCGTCTTTCACAAAGTGGCCCTATGATTTAAGTTAGTCGACCGGTTAGTACATCAACTTACGCTCTTACAGGAGACGCATAATGAAAGCAGTAACGCTCAAGGCGCCCGGCGGTCTGGAAAACATCATCGTGTCAGAGATTGCCGACCCGGGCAGGCCCGGCAAAGGCGAAATTCGGGTTGCCATAAAAGCCAGCTCCCTGAACTATCACGATTTAATCGTTGCAAGCGGACACTTTCCTACCCAGGATGGCCGGATCTTGCTGTCAGATGGTGCGGGCGTTGTGGAGGAAGTGGGAGAAGGCGTTGAAGCGTTCAGCGTAGGCGATCATGTGGTCTCCACCTTTTTCCCTGTGTGGCCGGCAGGCAAACCTACGCCTGCGGTAGGCGGCTTTGCCCATACGCCCGGCGACGGCATTGATGGCATGGCCAGTGAATATGTCGTACGTCCTGAAAATGCCTTTACCCACGCGCCGAAAGGATGGAGCCATACCGAATCCGCGACCATCACCACTTCAGCCCTGACGGCCTGGCGCGCGCTCGTGACAGATGGCCAGCTTAAAGCAGGCGAAACGGTGCTGGTTCAGGGCACCGGCGGCGTCTCTATCGCGGCCCTGCAGATTGCTAAAGCGATGGGAGCCAGAGTCATTGCCACCTCCTCCTCTGATGAAAAGCTCGCCGTTGTGCGGGAACTGGGCGCTGATGAAACCATCAATTACAAAACGACGCCTGAATGGGGCGATAAAGTTCTCGAACTGACGCAGGGGTTTGGCGTGGATCACGTAGTGGAAGTGGGCGGCCCGGCAACCCTGCATGAATCCCTGAAATCCGTCAAAGTCGGCGGTCATATTGCGCAGATCGGCATTCTTTCAGGCGATGAGGCCGCCGTGTCCATCCTTTCCCTTCTGGCGAAGCAGGTACAGATTAAGGGCGTGATTGTGGCAAGCCGTCAGGACCAGACTGATTTTGTCAAAGCGCTGGAGGTCATGAACAGGAAGCCGGTGATTGATCGTACCTTTAAATATGAGGCGCTTAGCGAAGCCTTTGCTTACCAGCAAAGCGGCGCCCATCTGGGAAAAATTTGCGTCGAGTGGTGACAGGCCTGGCGATAAGGACGCGCTTTCCTTATCGCCACCGTTTCTCCCGGTGCGAAAAGATTTGGAGGCAGTTATGCCTCCTTCCTCTCAGCACTCTACCCATACGGAGCCGGCCTCTGCCGAGCGAACGCAATGTTCTACCCAGCGCACCCCGCTCAGGCCGGCATGAACATCGGGATACCAGAAGTTGCTGAGGAACGCGGTATCATGACGATCGGTGGCATCCATCGCCAGCGCGAAGCGTCGGTACAGGTTTGACCAGGCTTCAAACAACCCTTCGGGATGTCCGCCTCCGATACGGTCATCCTCAAGCGCGCGCGGATGGAGATAATCCATGCCCCGTTCAAGTATGCGCACAGGCTCGCCCTGCACTTCATAGCGCAGCTGATTCGGCTGCTCATCCCACCATTCGAGGCTCGCTCTGGAGCCCACGACCCGAATTTTTTGACCGTGCATCGAGCCGCAGTTCACTGCGGAAACCCACATGCTTCCCACTATGCCTTTATCAAACTCCATCAGCACGTAAGCGTTATCTTCCAGCGGCGCCCTGCTTTCGACAAAGCTCTGGCGTGCGCACAGCAGGCGTTTGACCTGCAGGCCTGGCACCATGGTTTCGGCGATAAATAAAGGATGCGTAGCCAGATCGCCCAGCACATAGCTGGGCCCGGCAAAACGGGGATCGACGCGCCAGCGGGTGCTCGGGTTCTTCATCTCTACGGCCTCATGATGAAAGCCATGGGCGAACTGCATATTAACGATCCGGATGTCGCCCAGCTCGCCCGCGGCAATCATTTCCCGCGCCTGATGAATCAGTTGATGACCGGCATATCCGTATGCCACGCCGATAATCTTGTTTTTTTCTATGCTGAGACGCTCAAGCTCATCGGCTTCCTGCGCGGTAAAGCAGAGCGGTTTTTCGCATACCACATGCAGACCGGCCATTAACGCCGCCCGGCAAATGGCAAAATGCGTGTTGTTAGGCGTCGCAACCGAAACCGCCTGAATGCCGTCTGCACGGGCCGCTTCCGCAGCAAACAGGCTTTCGTAGTCGGGATAACAGCGTTCAGTCTGTACGCCGAGCGCGGCGCCGAACGCCTGTCCGCGTTCGGCATCGATATCAAAGGCGCCTGCCACCAGCGTAAAGGTGTTGTCCCGCAGCGCGGCTGAACGATGGATATAGCCAATCTGGCTGGTTCCGCCGCCGCCGACCATGCCCCAGCGCAGCGAATATTCGAGCGGTTTAATGCCGTTAATCATTTTGTTCTCCTCAGAAACCTACCGACTGCAGATAGCGCAGGCTTGCCGTTACGTCGCGCAGGCTGGTGTCCGCATTGCGCGGATCCCTTTCCTGCTCAATCGTGATCCAGCCCCGATAATGGCGCTGACGCAAGAATTGATATATTTGCGGATAATCAATCGCCCCGCTTCCAAGCGGGCACATGACGCCACGGGCGCAGGCAGAGAAAAAATCCACCTCTTCGGCAATCACCTCTTGCCAGATCTGCGCATTGATATCCTTAAAGTGAAGATAATCGATGCGGTCCCAGTATTTATCGAGCGCCGCGATCGGGTTCATGCCGGAGTAATAGAGATGGCCGGTATCAAGGCAGAGACCGGCGACCGAATGAGGAATATCCTGAACCAGCTGTGCCAGCTCATCCTCATATTCGATACATCCGCCGGCATGAGGATGTATCACCGGACGCACGCCATATTCTTTCCATGCGATGTCGCTGAGAATAACAATGTGCTTCATCATGGTTTGCCAGTCTGCGGAAGAGAGGCGAGGCGCTTTTGCAGGCTGTCCCGCCAGGGCGGCGCGCGCCGGATTACCAAAATCAATAATGACCAGATAAGGCGCCGGCTTATTTTCGCCATGCGTTTTCTCAGCACCGGGCGCGGCTTTGAGGTTACGGCAAATATCATGCGTCAGCTTTACCAGCGCCGGAAAATGAGCTTCACTGACCAAATCGTCAAAAATGGTGCCGGCAACCAGCGAGAGCTGGTGCTGATTCAACGCCGCCGTCAGTTCATCCGCCTGTATCGGCAGATAGCCCCATGGACCCAGCTCGATACTTTTGTAGCCAGCCAGCGCAGCTTCATGCAGAACCTTTTGCCAGGAGGGCAGCCAGGGATTACTGGGGTCATCCACGCCCCAGCTACAGGGCGCATTAGCGATAAGTATTGTCATGAGGTTTTCTCATCAGGTTGTACGACAGGAGGAGCTTCTTTACGCCTCGTCAGGGCAAAGTGGCCAAGCACGAGACGTTCCATATTTTCCAGCGCGACGCCTTTGGTTTCAGGCAGGTACTTGCGCACGAACCACCATGAAATCAGGCAGCAGACGGCGAAAATCAGCAGGGGGAAACCGCCGCCGAAATGCGCCGTCAGCCAGGAATT
>OKNF01000162.1_pt1 | contig 14003 bp, 19 predicted proteins | sample 1613121 | NCBI WGS metagenome assembly OKNF01 (sample SAMN04436838, study PRJEB24849) | human gut metagenome | biome: human gut; feature: NICU; material: stool | host: Homo sapiens | place: USA: Saint Louis, MO | collected 2011-09-08
ACATTCATTGATCGGATAATGCATACTCCGATGCAGTATATCAACTTAAAGATAGTGAGGTAAGAAATGCCCAGTACTCCGGAAGAGAAAAAAAAGGTACTGACACGGGTTCGCCGCATCAGAGGGCAGATTGATGCTCTGGAAAGAGCACTTGAAAATGGTGCTGAATGCCGCGCCATTCTCCAGCAAATTGCTGCCGTTCGTGGCGCATCTAACGGATTGATGGCTGAGGTTCTGGAGAGTCACATACGAGAAACCTTTGACCAGAATGACAACTATAGCCATGAAGTCAGTAAATCAGTTGACGATACGATTGAACTGGTTCGCGCCTATCTTAAATAGCAACTGACCGGTAAACCCGGTCACTGCTGGATGTCATTATGAACACCAACCGAACGGCATAGCCAGTCCACAGATACTACTCATTCCCTGACTATGTCCCAGGAGTCCAGTGTCGTTCAGCCAAAACAAATTTCTGCTTTGTATACCACTACGACAAATGCTGTCATCAGTTCAGGTGCGATAATTTCGTTATCATGCGCAGTACATACTGCCCTGAGTTTTCTGATCCAGTAATCATTCTCGGCACCAGTGTTCCAGGTGCCGCCTCACCCTACAGATATCTGTAATTGTAAACCGTCGCAAGACCGGTCCAGGCGATAGGGCAGAATCGCCCACTGTTCGGAAAACCAGTACTAACTGACAGTTCTGGTACTGGAGACTGGCCACAGCACTGTATAGGCCCATTCTGTACGGCGTTGTCACCTGACCTGTCTGAAGATATTTCCCGCACGCAACAGGTTACTACTCAGAAGTGATAACCCAAGTCCTCATCAAACATCAAAAAATATTTTCAGATAAAAATCAAGTGTTTATCTTTTTTTAATCCTTATCAACAGTATTGGTATTGCCAGTTACTATACTGCCGTATAGTATATGAAGCAGATGATGTACACACAGAAACAACAAGGCTATCAAGATTTAAAATGCCCTCTCTAATATTTAAACTGACGAAAGGATATTAACTATGAGTAATGTATTTTATATGCCGCCTGTAACCCTAATGGGACTTAATGCTATTCGTCTTTTAGGGGATGAACTTGTTTCAAGGGAGTTAAAAAAAGCGCTGATCGTCACTGACCGTGTTTTGGCTGACACGGGACTGGTTAACAAACTGACAGATGAGCTTGAGGCGCATAAAATTAGTTATGCAATATTTGATGGTGTTCAACCTAATCCAACAGAGAAAAATATTGATGACGGTTTAGCCTTGCTTGCAAAAAGTAATGCTGATTTTGTCATTTCCTTTGGTGGGGGGTCTTCTCACGATACAGCTAAAGGTATTGCATTGGTGGCCACTAATGGTGGGCATATTCGGGATTACTCGAAAGGTGTGCATCTGTCCAAAAAACCACAATTACCATTAGTTACTGTAAATACGACAGCGGGTACGGCATCGGAAATGACCGTATTTGCAATCGTCACTAACCAGGAAGATGAAACTAAATACCCGGTAGTGGATAAGCACTTTACGCCTATCATTGCGGTTAACGATTCTGAACTTATGGTCGCAATGCCTGCGTTCCTTACGGCAACTACAGGTATGGATGCCTTAACTCATGCAATTGAAGCGTATGTATCAACAGCAGCTACGCCTGTTACTGATGCTTGTGCTATCAAAGCAATTGAAATTATTGTTAATAATCTTAAAGACGTTGTAGATGATGGCCAAAACCGCGAAGCACGTGATGCCATGCAATATGGTGAATATCTGGCTGGAATGGCATTTTCAAACGCGTCTCTTGGTTATGTCCATTCAATGGCTCACCAGTTAGGTGGCGTTTATAATCTGTCTCACGGTTTGTGTAATGCGATCCTGCTGGGTGAAGTATCCCGATTTAATGCGAAAAAGGTTCCCGATCGTTTTGTTGAAATCGCCCGGGCAATGGGGATTGATGTCTCAACAATGACTCAGGAGCAGGCCATTAATTCTGCTATCGAAGCAATTGAGATGTTGTCGCAAAAAGTCGGTACGAATCAACGCCTGGCTGATCTTGGTGTAACGGAGGATAAACTTGCATTTATGGCACAAAATGCACTAAATGATGCTTGTTCTTTAACCAATCCTCGTCAGGCAAGCCTTTCGGAGATTATTGAGCTCTACAAAGCTCGTATGTAAGCATTCTCCTTTTTACACCGTTATCTGAATTATATCTGAAGGAAAGTTGTACAAGTTCATGGTCAGAAATTTAAATCACTTCTGACCAGAGAAATTGACCATAAACATGTCTTTTTGATACTAAGAAAATCGGGTTACCAGAGGTAACCCGATTTAAACGTTAGTGAGTTTTCATCCCAGCGGCTGTCATTAGCAATTTGAATATTGTGGCAACGACCCCCAACGCCATTACACTGACAGCCCAGATAATCACCAGCCACATCAATTTTTTCCAGAATGGACGAGGTGTTTCATCAACGGTTTTCATTTAAGTTTCTCCATTGACCTCACCATTAGTGATAACCGTCGCCAGTTTTTACCTTCCCCCGGAATACATAGTAACTCCAGCAGGTGTACATCAGGATTACAGGGATAATCAACAAGCCACCTATTAGCATAAAGCCCTGACTCTGAGGAGGTGACGCGGCCTGCCAGATGGTTACAGAAGGCGGTATGATATATGGCCAGATACTGATCCCAAGACCACTGAAACCAAGGAAGATTAATCCTAACGTCAGCATAAAGGGACCAAAGCTGGATCGACGGCTATAAACACTGCGAACGATACCCCAGCAACAAACAAGGACCAGCAATGGTACAGGCAGGAAAAAGATGACATTTGGCATACTGAACCAGCGACTGGCAATCTCAGGATGAGTCAATGGGGTCCAGACACTGATAATTGCAATAACTGCCAGTAAACCAATGGTTAACGGAGTTGCAAGCTCTGACATCCTGCGGTGAAGCGAGTCTTCTGTTTTCATAATCAGCCAGGTGCAACCCAGCAGGGCATAGGCCAGTACCAGTCCCAATCCGCAGAACAGAGGGAACGGGGCGAGCCAAACCAATGCAGAACCGCTAAATGCACGTCCGGACACACTCAATCCATTTAATAAGGTTCCGACTGCAACACCCTGACTGAAAGTGGCCAGTACAGAGCCGACTATAAATGCTTTGTCCCAGATAGGTCGATGTTCCGGGATTGCTTTAAAACGAAACTCGAAGGCCACACCACGAAAGATAAGCCCAAGTAACATTGCGGTAAGCGGAATACTAAGAGCATCAATGATAACAGCGTAAGCCAGAGGAAACGCGCCGTACAATGCCGCTCCCCCCAGTACCATCCAGGTTTCGTTGCCATCCCATACCGGCGCAACGGTATTCATCATTGTATCGCGATCGACATCGTGCTTATGAAACGGGAACAAAATACCGATTCCCAGATCAAATCCATCCATCACTATATACATCAACGTAGCGAAGACGATGATGACAAACCAGATAATTGACAGATCAATACCCATTATTTGTCTCTCCCACGTGTTGCCAAACCCTCATTTACCGCTGACAGAGGACGGGCAGGTGTTCCATCCGTTACCTCCTGATGCTCCTCAGCATGTACAGGCCCTTTTTTGATCAGACGTACGAGATATATATAACCGACGCCAAAGACTGAGGTGTAAACAAGAAGAAACGCCAGTAAGCTGATTGACATATGTAAATCGCCATGTGCAGAAACAGCATCTTTCGTTCGCTGTACGCCATAAACGACCCATGGTTGACGACCTATTTCAGTTGTGAACCAACCGGCCAGTAACGCAATCAGTCCCGAAGGCCCCATGAAGAGAGAAAAATAGAGGAACGGTTTAGATGTATAGAGACGTTTCCGCCAGCGCAGCCATACGCTGACCACCCCGAGAAGAATCATCAGCATCCCTAAGCCAGCCATTACGCGGAAAGACCAGAATATGATAGTGGAGTTAGGACGATCTTCTTTAGGGAAACTCTTCAGGGCAGGCACCTGCTTATCAAGGCTGTGTGTAAGGATAATACTGCCAAGATAAGGGACCTCTATTTTGTACTTCGTCTCTTCTGCATTCATATCTGGCAGGCCAAACAGAACCAGAGGGGTTGCTTCACCAGGTTTATTTTCCCAGTGTCCTTCAATCGCAGCGATTTTTGCCGGCTGGTGCTCAAGAGTATTCAGACCATGCGCATCACCGATAACGGCCTGGATCGGGGAAACGATTAATGCCATCCACAATGCCATAGAGAACATTTTGCGAATAGCGGGAGTATCATTGCCTTTTAGCAGATGCCATGCTGCTGATGCTCCGACAAAAAAAGCGCTTGCAAGGAAAGCCGCAGTGGACATATGTAACAGGCGGAACGGGAAGGAAGGGTTAAAGATAATTTTCAGCCAGTCTACAGGGATAACAACACCATTCTCGATGGCATAACCCTGTGGAGTCTGCATCCAGCTATTGGATGACAGGATCCAGAACGTGGAAAACAGTGTCCCCAGCGCCACCATACAGGTAGCAAAGAAGTGCAGACCGGGGCCAACACGATTCCAGCCAAACAGCATGACACCAAGGAAACCCGCTTCAAGGAAGAACGCAGTCAGAACTTCGTAGGTCAGCAATGGACCGGTGATACTCCCTGCAAACTGTGAGAAGCCACTCCAGTTGGTACCAAACTGATAAGCCATAACCAGACCGGAAACAACACCCATACCAAAGTTTACTGCAAAAATTTTTGACCAGAAGTGATAGAGCTCCTTGTAAGTGTCATTTCGTGTCTTTAACCATAACCCTTCGAGCACGGCCAGGAAACTGGCCAGACCAATGGTTATTGCTGGGAAAATAATGTGGAAGGAAACAGTAAATGCAAACTGTACCCTGGCCAAATGGAAGGCATCTAATCCGAACATAGTTCACCTTAACCCCGATAATACACTGATAATTAATTATTTCTTATCAAATCAGAGCCTTGATGAGAAATTTCGACTATTGAAAACAATCATTTTTTTGTATGAGATAAAAACTCACTTGCAAGTACATTGTTAAGCACATGATTAAATGTGTCCAATAAGTTGCAATAATGTAGTGATAGATGAGGTCGATTACAAAAATGCAGGATTTTCGTTATTGTGTCAGCAACCACGATCATTCCTGATACTGCACGATACAAATAGTGTTGAGAGTAATTCTTAATAGTGGGGGGGGTTATGTGTAACTTACTGAAAAATTTAGGTGATTAGATGTTTCTGAAATATGCATACCGTCCGGTTTTAACCACTGATACACGAAAAAATCAATATGCTCGTGCATTCTACCAGGTATATTCTGGTGTCCTGGCTAAGGATATTAAATCTCATTTTTTAAACAACAAATTATTTCATATACATATGGATTAGATTTTTGCTCTGGTATCAGAAGTAGATGTCACAAACAAAGGAATAAATAATCGACAAGGAGCTGACTACCGTCGACAGACCGCGGGAGGTGTTCAGGATCAGCTGCATTGATGAGTTCCAGGCCCTACAGGCAAATGACCCCATGCTGGTTATGCCGGAATATCCGGACCCTTGAGGCGTTTTTCTGACGAGACAATTATTTTAACAGTCAGAGACCAGAGGCACTCCTCAGCTATCAGTTCAGTCCGGAGCAGGTCCAGCGCTCTCACGGAACCGGACGTGACGAGGAGTGGAACGACAGTTCCACAGGCGCTGAAGGTGGGAGTGGCATTGAGGGTCATTATTCAACATCCGGGAATTCAGCCTGCTGCGTTGTCAGATGTACTGGCCATTCTCTCAGGCATCGCTATAAGTAACTGTCTGAATCCTGTATCCTCGAAGCTGCGCTGTAAGCAATTAATTCCCATCGTGGCAAATGCACAAAGGATGATACATGCAAACGCTAAAGAGCAGACTTGAAACGGTAGTACATTGTTTTGAAAATGATTTTCGCGGATTTAAAATCAGAAACAGTAAGACCGATGCCATGAAATGGCTAATGCGATTCAATTTGCCGTACTCTGTCCGAGAACATGAACCCGGTAAATATCTGCTTCTTAATCGTGAATATAAACCTCTGGGATTTATGGCGCAGGCCGGTGGCCACGGCGCGGAATACGCTGATTACGGTGATCATCTTCTTGCAGGTGCTCCGGGATTACTCGATAGCGATATTTATTTTTATAACGACGGTTCAACCCCGTGGGAAAGCGCTAAAAACTGGACTGCATACCAGAAGGCAGTCCTCCAGTTCCTTGAAAAACTTCCAGGCTGAGTGAATTGCCCGGATAATTTAATCAGGCCGCTTCAGCGGCCTTTTTTACGTCTGCTGTTCTGGTAACTCAGGTGATTCTGCGTTCTGAAGAGGTACCCAGTCTTCCGACTCAATGAGTTTCGGATCTCAGGAGAAGAGAAGAAGGATTTTTGCAGAAGCACAAAAAAATTCTGGATAGTTGTCATTAGGGGAATATTGCATAAAAAGCAAAATTCAAGGCTGACAAAGCCAGTAATAGCAACAAAGAGGAAAGAGAAACTTTTTTCAGGTTTTTTTACAGTCCGGCCTTAAAGGCCGCATCGGATTTTCTAAATACAGTTTTACATAAGGAAAATCGTATGACTGTATTTCTAATCCTCACCGCCATCGCATATGGCATCTTCAAAGCCGGCTGCTTCATCCTATTAGTGGTCAAGGGGTATCAGGGCTGGACATTGTTCTGGAAAAACTATGACCGTCTCCCTCATATCATCCGTTCCCGCTGCCGATATCAGAGACGATTCATTTTCAGACGCATCTGGAAGCGAATCTTCAGCCACTGATAATGTTATCGAGCGGCATCCCCAGCCCAGCCAGCCAGCACAGGCAGCACCAGGTGGTGTACACCATACTGGTCTCTCCTGATTTCCACTTACGGATGGTGCGTTCGTCCACATCCAGTCGGTTAGCCAGCTGGTTGTCAGTCAGGGGGATAAATCCCCGGACCAGCAGGATTTCGGTGACTGTAGGCTTCTGCCAGTCTTCTCCGCTGACCAGCGTATAGCCATTAAATTTGTTCAGCTCAATAAGTCCGGCGATCTGTCGTGCTATTTCGTCTTTCATTGAGTTGCGAGCCCGGATGCAGAGGGAACCAGGAGGGACCGGACATCCACGGTAGCGTCACTCGTGTCGTTGTTATCAGCACCCAGCGTCAGCTCATCGATATACTTCCTAATCTGTCCTGTCTGGTGAAGGTAATAACACAGCTTAAAAGCGAATTGTGCTCTGTCTTCGGATAACCCACACCTTGAGAAAGCTCTATTCCGAAGATCTTCAGGCGTTTCAGATGTGTATCTCTTTTGGTAGATGCTCATCACCTCTGCATGAAGCTCGGCAAACTTCATTTCGTTATTCAGCTTTAAATCATTCTTATAAATCAACCGGGCAGCATCCAGGTCATTTTTTTCAAGCAAAATCCAGCCATAAAGGGTCTCGCTTGCATGTAACCCGTCCAGAACGATCCGGCCAAGTTGATTTGCATAGATGTACTCGTTAAGCAACGTTCTGAGCCGCTCTTCCAGAAAACCGAGTTTAGTACGTAGCTGTTTCTGGACATTATCAATCTTGTTATGGATCGCCAGATTCAGCGTGAGCATATAGAACAACAGATTGATATGAGCCTCGGTGACGGCATTAAAGCTGCGTTCAGACGCTCGATCATGACTACCTCCAACGCACATTTCTGCCGTAAGACGGGTTCCCTGATGTTCCAGCACCGCATAAAGATCTATACCACGTCGTTTCACCTCACCAAGTACATCCACGGAAGGCGTTTCGAAACACGCATCATACTGGTCTATAAACTGCTGATAGGCTATGCCGGCATTTTCAAATCGCTCATCCCTGATGGCGTCCAGTATCTGTGATACCTGCTGACGGACTTCCCGCTGAAAGGCCTCCACATCTACATCGTTGTAGACAAGCGTATTCGACTGCATCGCTATCAGGCAGGCCGGGAGCGTTTCAGGCACCCGCTCGTTAGAAATGATTTTCCCGGTGATAGTGTCCCTGATTAGCTGACGCGGCTGTTCCTTAACAGCCTCTCCGGCCGCAACCTTTTTCTCAATGTCAGACCGCTTGCGCAGTTGCTGGCTCATTCCTCTTTCCCTCTGTGTGGGCTTGCTATATCACGTCATTAAAACTCAAAAGAATGTCAGCCGCAAAAGAACCGCCTAAGCATCTTTTCGGATCTGCGTGGCGGGAAAACGGTAAGAAATATGATAAATAAACAAAACGCATAAAATCATACTGTGTGTGATATTTATCGTTATTCATAATAATCATATCTGATATGATATTCTACAGTTAATACATGAATCATATGAAGTATGATTTTTGACTAAACCGGACATTATCAGACGGAGCGTGCAGGATGGATGAGAAAGAAGTGAATTTTTCACTCAGCTATGAGCAGCTGACCCGGATAGCGGAAGAACGTATCCGTGAATGCGAGCTGGACAGTCAGGGCGCTAAATACATCAGCGAATCGAGTATGGCCAGCACCCTTCTGCAATTCTGGTATGAACTGGCGATTACTGGTGCGCCAATGAAAAATTACGAACAAACCAAAGCGCTCATTGACGTCGATCATCAGCGTCTCAGAAAACTCATCTGGCCGGAGACGGATAAGCAATGACACAGGCGCGACGCCCGTCACCGCTGCAGCGGCGGGTGCTGATTGTGCTGGCCGCCCTGGATTCGAAACGTCCGGGGCCGGTGGCCACGCGGGATATTGAGCGGGTGCTGGAACAGGGCGGGGACGCCCCGGTGTACGGGCCGAACCTGCGCGCCTCCTGCCGGCGCATGGAAGCAGCGGGCTGGCTGCGCACCCTGCGCGCGCCTAACCAGCAGCTGGCCGTGGAGCTGACCGGGGCCGGACGCGATGTGGCGGAACCGCTTTATCAGGCAGCCCGTGATGACGAAATCTCCCGCCAGCGCCAGTTGAAGGTGCACAGTCTGCCCTTGCGCGAGTCGACAACCGGTGAGGCGGTGGAGGGTTTTCTCGGTGACAGCCTTCACCGTATCTGTCAGGCAGCCTACGTGATCCGGCTCGACGGCTCCACCTGTCTGCAAGTGACGAATGCAGGTGGAATACGTCAGATAATGGAAGGCGATCCCCTGCAGGTGGCTGACTTGTATCAGACCTGTTATGACGCGGGTCTTCCGGTACATATCCAGATTAACGAGAGCCAGGATTAGCCTGGCAGAAACCCTTCATGCATACCGTCTTGGAGCGGACTGGAACAACGCGCCAGGCTTGCGGCTGAATTCATGTATGGATTGCTGTCCAGACAGGGCGTGATCGACACGGCTTTCGCATCGCTGACCACAAAACCGCATCTGACGCAGGATCAGCAGGCCCTGATACAGGACATTCTTACGGATATCCGCATTTACGGCCAGCCTCACTTTGATGTCACGGCCTTTTACAACGGGATGCTCAGTTATCTGAACCGGGGCCGGTTCAGGGCGACCGGGGAGCTGACTACCCAGGACAGGCTGCGGGAGGTGTTCAGGATCAGCAGCATTGATGAGTTCCGGGCCCTGCTGGCAAATGAACCCATGCTGGTTCTGCCGGAATGCCCGGACAATAAACTGACCCTCGAGGCGTTTTTCTGGCGCGACGAATATTTTAACAGTCAGGGACCGGATGCACTTCTCAGTTATCTGTTCAGTCCGGAGCAGATCCAGCGCTATCTGAACGTCAGGGCGGAATTTGAAGACAAAGGTAAAACCGTGGAAAAACTGTCAGCCGGGCAACGGGGGACCTTCTATGTCTGCCTTAAACTGGCGGCAGATGCCTTCGGATCGCCGTTTGTATTTGATCAGCCGGAAGATGACCTGGACAATGAATTCATCATGCATAGTCTGGTCCCACTTTTCAGAAAAATAAAACAGTACCGGCAGGTCATCATCGTGACGCATAACGCCAACCTGGTGGTTAACTGTGATGCTGAACAGGTCATCATCGCGGCCAATAATGATGAAGTCATCAGTTACCGTAGCGGGGCGCTGGAATACGGAGATCACGGGGCGCCAAACAGTATGTGCAAGGCTATATGTGATGTGCTTGAAGGGGGACGCCAGGCGTTCGAAGCGCGTGAGCAAAAATACGGGATGGTGTGGCTTAACGCCATCTGATGAGTCTCAGGAACTGAAAGCAGACCCTCGTCAGGTCTGCTTTTTCTTCCGCTGTTCCGGAAACCGACTCTCCGGAGACGAATGAAATCGGGTGACATGGTGTGAATAAGGAGGCTGCAGAAATGATGAATATCATTACCCGGCCCCCCTGACAACGGGAACGCTAGTACGCTTGGCATATCATAATAAAAGACGTCGGTGATCCGATGACCCAAAGGCCAGACACAATCTCAATCAGATCAATTTGTATGGTGTGCTGAGAGGCAACATATTCATCCATCAGTAAATTGTAAACATCATCCGGCGTATTATCCGAGAGTGATTTCACGGTCTTTTTAATAGTGAATTTCAGTGTGTCTTCATCAAGTCTGGAGGTATTGGTGAGCATGATCTTACGATTGAAAACCGTGTTCCTGTTATCATACATCACTCTGCCACTGAATGAGATCTCACCTGTTTTATCATCATAAAGCCGGATGTCCTGCGAAAGGTTCAGTTGTACCTCTTTATTATCAAGAACCAGGTTATATTCTATGAATCCGTAGCACTTAAACGGGTAATGTGTCGACGGTTTGTAAAACAGACCTGCGGCAATAAAAAAAACAATCAAAACCGACAGAATGGATAATGATATATATCTTTTCATCAGGCCTCCATTATGCTTTTAAATTATAATAATAAAAACTATTGCATTTCAGGGCTGAGTCCGCCTGACCTTTCTGACACACTGAGAGCAAGGCTCTGCCAAAATCAGCGGAATTGACAGACTTATAATAGTCAAAGAAAACAATATTACTGGTATTGCATTGTATCGCATGTGAAGAAAGCAGATCCGCCACAACCACATTGAGTTTTTGTACTTCATAATTACTGAAAGGAGAAAGGTAGTTAATATTGCATCCCTTATACATGGATTTTACAATTTTGACTTCAGACGGCGCAGCATTAAACATCAGGGAGTACACACAAAACAGGGCTGAACAAACCGTCAGGAACGCTAATCCAACCAGATACAGATTCCTTTTGCCGGGAGGTTCGGCGGGAAAAAGATCCGTTGCGGTGCGGGCATCATTAGACACATCAGATACGGTGACCTCGATATCTTTATTAATCATAAACCCGATGCGTGGAACCGTCTGGATCAGATCATCCAGGCCAAGCGTGCTGAAATGGCGGCGTAAAATACTGATGTACTGGTTCAGATTACCGTTTGAACCGGTCAGACCCTGTTTATCCCAGACTTCGGTTAACAGGAACTCCCGGTCATAAATTTTTCCCGGTTCTGATAGCAGCGTTTCGAGTAATCTGCAGGCCGGCAACGGCAGTTTTATCTGTCGCTGTTCGCCGGTTAATGTCAGGGTACCGTCCAGGGTGTTAAAGATGATGATGTCTGATATCGAGAAGATCATAAGCAATCCAGAATTTTGTGTAGAGGGATAAAATCATTATGACCCGCCGGAAAAACACTGCTGACGGGCAATAGTACAATGACGGAATTCTTCCTGGCAAGACCCGGTGGCAGAGCACAGTTATAAATAGGATATAAATTACAGGATTATATCCTGAATATTGCTATATTATAGATTTTAATTTCACACCGATGGTTTTTTTCATAATCTGTTAATCGAACGAGGTCTGGCACCTGACTCTTTTTTGATCTTATTACTGACACCTGAGGCTACTCCATGATTGCTCATACGTTACCGGGTCATTCCGTCTTAATGCAAAATATGCAGCGTGACTGCTTTCCCGCAAAATTTGATAAAATGTCTAAAGGAAAACAAATCTTTGAATTTTCCGATGGCGTGAAACGTAAGGTATTCTTCATAGAAGAAGGTGATTTTCTGGTGAGAACCAGGAAAGATAATAAAATAATCACTATCATTTCAGGTCCTTTTGTCATCGGACTCATTCCCACTGCGAATTCACTTCCCCTTTATCTTGAAAAAATTGATCACGGAAAAATTTCTGCCATTGAGTACAATCACTTCTGGAGTTTAGTCAATTACCGTGACTTGCTGCCTGATGTCATGGCTGTCATTTCCGGGTATCACACGGAAATTCTCAGTTATATAGAAGCACAGAATTCATGTACTGAAACTCACACAAAAAACATGATTGAACGCTGGAATGCCTATCCGTCACACATCAGAAAAAGATTCTCCCTGCTGTACTTTCTGATTAACAGCTCATACCTTTCAAAAAGCACGTTGTGCCGGATCATGAAAAAACTTAAAGAGGCGGGTTCCCTGCAACTGGAAAGAGGTAAGCTTGAAATGTATGAGTCCTAGTCTTTCCAGGGCTCAGGATCCGTCTCTCCCGGTACCGTGCAACAATATCCCATGCCCGTGTCATTAATTAACAAAACAGCCTGATGCGCTGTGGGGCAGGGAGAACAGCGGACAGTCTGCACACCGCCTAATGCGTGACTGATCTGGAGAAGATATTTATGATTAATACGCCCGCCACAATAAAACCTATCCCCGTGATCCCCGGCAGATCGATTTTCTGCCCGTGATAAATCCACCCGATTAAGCTAATCAGCACTATCCCCGCACCTGACCAGACAGCATAAATAATACCTGTCGGGATCTGTTTCATGGGTATCGTGAGCAGATAAAACGCCGCTGCGTAAAATAACACAGTGAGAACCGACGGGATGAGCCTGGAGAACCCATCGGACTCTTTTAATGAGGTCGTGGCAATAACCTCACACACAATAGATAATGACAGGATAAAATAGACCATGTGAGTGCTCCCTGAATATATATCAGTTACAGTTAACCTTTTAATGACATGGGTAACATAATACAATCCACATACAATCTGCAGATTGTATTATTATAACTTAATTTAAACGGAATGACGGGAAACTAGTCCCTTCAGCCTTCCGGCATGGCTGAAGAGTGATGAGAAGAAATTTTCCAGTCTTTCCCGTCCCAGGCATACGTGAAGGTATAGCGTGCCGTTACAGTGGATTTATCTGCGAAAGTGAAGGTATACACTCCACTGTCGATAGCCTTGTTACAGCCGGTACGTATTGTCCGGCTGTCAATTTTTCCTGTGGGTTTTTTCTCAAGGAAGTGCTCAAAGTAATCCACTCGCTCGGCATCTGTCAGTCTTACTTTATTCGACACCGTCGGAAGAAGAACCGCGTCACTTAAATAGTTCGCCGACACTTTTTTTGCGTCACCGGATTTCAGGGTCTCATTCCAGCGCTCAAAAAGCCCCTCAATCTGGGCATCGGTGGCCTTAACACAGACCTCAGTAGAAGCAAAGGCGCTCACTGATACCAGTGACAGCAGTAACATTAGTTTTTTCATCATCATATCTCTTTATATGGTAATAGACAGCAGTCCGCATTTGTGTTTCCGGACACAAAAGCAGGTTATTTATTTCAAAAATTGATCTCAGAGAGCGAGTACCCTCTGCATTATACGTCTTGTTTTATTATCAATACCTCCTGGAATTGTTTATTATTAAGGGAATATCAATGATATGTCGTCAGGTATCACATTATTTATTGTCAGGATTTTATCGCTATTTATTAATTGCTGTCGTTTACAGACAGGTCAGTGACACCTGCATTATGCCTTCATACACGCCTTCAGAGTCGCGTGCAGGTGCATGGAGGTGTAAATAATAGTCCTGTTTATTTGTTCCTTCCCAGACCTGGTTTACGTTATTCCAGTTTTCACCTTCTGTAGACTTCACTGCCATGTATATTTTTTTTCCGTCGCTATTGGAGATAAAGGAGCCAGGTGATGCTGCCAACTTACTGATTTAGTGTATGATGGTGTTTTTGAGGTGCT
>OKNF01000163.1_pt1 | contig 13991 bp, 6 predicted proteins | sample 1613121 | NCBI WGS metagenome assembly OKNF01 (sample SAMN04436838, study PRJEB24849) | human gut metagenome | biome: human gut; feature: NICU; material: stool | host: Homo sapiens | place: USA: Saint Louis, MO | collected 2011-09-08
GGAGCACCTCAAAAACACCATCATACACTAAATCAGTAAGTTGGCAGCATCACCCACATTAAGTTCCTTTTAATTAATTCCGCTTAATAATAATGAATAAATATTAGGCAGTCCAGCCCTGTAAAACAGCGCCTGCATAAGTTGCTCAGGTGCTGGATAAATATTTCTATAAATTTTCTCTATAAAAAAACCGGCATATAGCCGGTTTCTTTTTAATAGACGTCTTGAAGGTTAGTCGCCGTGATGGGTATGCAGCATGTAGTTGACGTCCACGCCCGGCGCGAGGCGGAAGCTGTCGCGCAGCGGATTGTAGTGCAGGCCGATAATGTGCTTCTCGCGCAGCGGCGTCTCATCCACCCAGTTCAGCAGCTCCGCCGGACGGATAAACTTCTTCGCGTCATGGGTGCCGCGCGGCACCATGCGCAGCACATATTCGGCGCCGATCACCGCCATCAGCCAGGCTTTGGCGTTGCGGTTAATGGTGGAGAAAAACACCTCGCCGCCCGGCTTCACCAGCTTCGCGCACGCGTGCACCACCGAACGCGGGTCCGGCACATGCTCCAGCATCTCCATACAGGTGACGACGTCATAGCTTCCGGCATGCTGTTCGGCATGATCTTCAACCGTCTGCTGGATATAGTCGACGCTAACGCCGCTCTCCAGCGCATGCAGACGCGCCACCTCCAGCGGCTCGGCGCCCATATCCAGCCCGGTCACCTGCGCGCCTTCGCGCGCCATGCTTTCCGCCAGAATACCGCCGCCGCAGCCGACATCCAGCACCTTCTTGCCGAACAGCCCGCCGCTGCGTTGGGCGATATAGCCAAGACGCAGCGGGTTGATGCGGTGCAGCGGCTTAAATTCGCCTTCCCTATCCCACCAGCGCGACGCTACCGCTTCAAATTTGGCGATTTCGTCATGATCCACATTGCTTGCACGCGCGCTCACACTCATCTTTTTTCACTCCTGACACAGTTTCCCGGAGTATACATCTTCTGGCGGCGATCGGCACGGCGCGGCAAAAGGTAAAGCGCGCTTAAAACGCTGCTTTCCGTTCACCGGCGGGTTGCGATGTGATATACTTTCGCACCTTTAAATCCGGGATAAATGTAGAGGGATAGCGGCTCCATGAGCGACCTTGCCAGAGAAATCACACCGGTTAATATTGAGGAAGAACTGAAGAGTTCCTATCTCGATTACGCCATGTCGGTCATCGTTGGCCGTGCATTACCAGATGTTCGCGATGGCCTGAAGCCGGTCCATCGTCGCGTGCTTTATGCTATGAGCGTGCTGGGGAACGACTGGAACAAACCTTACAAAAAATCTGCCCGTGTCGTTGGCGACGTCATCGGTAAATATCACCCGCACGGCGACTCCGCCGTCTACGACACCATCGTTCGTATGGCCCAGCCGTTCTCGCTGCGCTATATGCTGGTGGATGGCCAGGGCAACTTTGGTTCCATCGACGGCGACTCTGCCGCGGCGATGCGTTACACCGAAGTGCGCATGGCGAAAATTGCCCACGAGCTGCTGGCGGATCTGGAGAAAGAGACCGTCGATTTCGTGCCGAACTACGACGGCACCGAGCAGATTCCCGAAGTCCTGCCGACCAAAATTCCCAACCTGCTGGTTAACGGCTCGTCGGGCATCGCCGTCGGTATGGCCACTAATATTCCGCCGCATAACCTCACCGAGGTGATCAACGGCTGCCTGGCCTATATCGAAGACGAAAACATCAGCGTCGAAGGGTTGATGGAGCACATCCCCGGCCCCGATTTCCCGACCGCCGCCATCATCAACGGGCGTCGCGGCATTGAAGAGGCCTACCGTACCGGACGCGGTAAAATCTACATTCGCGCCCGCGGCGAGGTGGAAACCGACGCTAAAACCGGCCGCGAGACTATCGTCATTCACGAAATTCCCTATCAGGTCAACAAAGCGCGCCTGATTGAGAAAATCGCCGAGCTGGTCAAAGACAAGCGTATCGAAGGCATCAGCGCGCTGCGCGACGAGTCCGACAAAGACGGCATGCGCATCGTAATCGAAGTGAAGCGCGACGCGGTAGCGGAAGTGGTGCTGAACAACCTCTACTCGCTGACGCAGCTGCAGGTCTCCTTCGGCATCAACATGGTGGCGCTGCATCAGGGCCAGCCGAAGATCATGACCCTGAAGGAGATTCTGGAAGCCTTCGTGCGTCATCGTCGTGAAGTCGTGACGCGCCGCACCATTTTTGAACTGCGCAAAGCGCGCGATCGCGCCCATATCCTTGAAGGTCTGGCGATTGCGCTGGCGAATATCGATCCGATTATCGAGCTGATCCGTCATGCGCCGAACCCGGCAGAAGCGAAAGCGGGCCTGGTGGCGCAGTCCTGGGAACTGGGCAACGTCGCCGCGATGCTGGAGCGCGCGGGCGACAACGCCGCGCGCCCGGAATGGCTGGAAGAAGAGTTCGGCATCCGCGACGGCCGCTACCACCTGACCGAGCAGCAGGCGCAGGCGATCCTCGATCTGCGTCTGCAAAAGCTGACCGGTCTGGAACATGAAAAGCTGCTGGATGAGTACAAAGAGCTGTTGGCGCAGATCGCGGAGCTGATCCACATTCTGGAAAGCGCCGATCGCCTGATGGAAGTGATTCGTGGAGAGCTGGAAGCGATCCGCGACCAGTTCGGCGACCAGCGTCGCACGGAAATCACCGCCAACACCGCTGATATCAATATCGAAGATCTGATCAATCAGGAAGATGTGGTCGTTACCCTGTCGCATCAGGGCTACGTGAAGTATCAGCCGCTTTCTGATTATGAAGCGCAGCGTCGCGGCGGCAAAGGCAAATCAGCCGCGCGCATCAAGGAAGAGGATTTTATCGACCGTCTGCTGGTGGCCAACACCCACGACACGATCCTCTGCTTCTCCAGCCGCGGCCGTCTCTACTGGATGAAAGTCTACCAGCTGCCGGAAGCGAGCCGTGGCGCGCGCGGACGTCCGATCGTCAACCTGCTGCCGCTGGAAGCCAACGAGCGTATCACCGCCATTCTGCCGGTGCGTGAATATACCGAAGGCACCAATATCTTTATGGCGACCGCCAGCGGCACCGTGAAGAAAACCTCGCTGACCGAGTTCAGTCGTCCGCGCAGTGCCGGCATTATCGCCGTCAACCTGCGTGAAGACGACGAGCTGATCGGCGTGGCGCTCACCGACGGTAGCAACGAAGTGATGCTGTTCTCCGCCGCAGGCAAAGTGGTGCGCTTCTCCGAGCAGGCAGTGCGCGCCATGGGCCGTACCGCTTCCGGCGTGCGCGGCATCAAGCTGGCGGAAGGGGATCGCGTGGTGTCGCTGATCGTGCCGCAGGAAGAGGGCGCGATTCTGACGGTGACGCAGAACGGCTACGGCAAGCGTACCGCCAACAGCGAGTATCCGACCAAATCGCGCGCGACGCAGGGCGTGATCTCCATCAAGGTGACCGAGCGCAACGGGCCGGTTATCGGCGCGGTGCAGGTGGTGGACAGCGACCAGATCATGATGATCACCGACGCCGGTACGCTGGTGCGCACCCGCGTATCGGAAGTGAGCGTGGTCGGGCGTAACACCCAGGGCGTGATTCTGATCCGCACCGCAGCGGATGAGAACGTGGTCGGTCTGCAACGTGTGGCGGAGCCGGTTGAAGAAGAAGAGCTGGACGCCATCGACGGCAGCGTCGCGGAAGGGGAGGAGGATATCGCCCCGGAAGTGGAAACCGACGATGAGATCCCGGACGGCGAAGAGGAGTAATCCTCTCTTCGACGCTAAAAAGGCCGGTCTGACCGGCCTTTTTTATCGTTCGAATAAATGACTCAACGTGCATGTTTACTGGCAGCAGAATAGACATCACTGCGTTCTCTTTTCCCTACCGCAACAACAAACACGACGACCTTATCATCCTGAACCTGATAAACGAGACGGTAACCGGAAGAGGGGAGTTTGATTTTATAACAGTCGGGCAGTCCCCGAAGTTTATTCGCCTCAATACGTGGTGCCTTTAACACTTCAGCCAGCTTTTTCTTTAACTGCTCGCGTACAGGCGCTCCCAGCTTATGCCACTCGGCGTAATGACGATTGTCATTACGAATTGTGGTTTTTTTTTTACGCTGATACAAGCTGAACGCCGCTTTTTCCCCTCCGGCTATCAGTCTGATAAAGCAACAATAGCGGACGCGAATCTGGCTTTTTTCACAGCCTGACGCTACTGTATCGGGATCAAAAAATATTACTCATTGGCGGTTGCGCCCAGGTTTCCCTTGAAATATCTCGTTTCGTTTCGCACTACGCTCAGGATTTCCCGCTATCTGTTTCGCGCGCTGGCGCTGATGCTCTGGTCGCTGGGCGCGCTGTTAACCGCGTTTTACATTATCAGCGTGCTGCATACGCAGGAAGCGCAGGTGCGTCAGGAGTTCACGCTTAACTACGATCAGGCGCAGTGGTATGTGCGTCACTCGGCGGATATTACCAGGGAGCTGAAGTACATTGCGGAAAACCGCCTGAGCAGCAGCGCCAGCGGCACCGATCCGCTGAACGGCGTCTTTCCCGGCAAGGCGACGCTGCCGCAGTTCTATCCGTTAGTCGACAATTCCAACTGCGCGGCGATGAGCAATACCTGGCGCAGCTCGCTGGAGTCGCTCAGCTACTTCCTTAACTACTGGAAAACCAATTTTGCCTCCGCCTACGAGCTGAACCGCGTCTTTTTTATCGGGGGCGAAGGGCTCTGTATGGCCGATTTCGGCATCGGCAACGGATCGGTGGATCGCGAGCGCACGATGAAAACGCTGCACGAGCGTATTCTGCGCTACCGCAACAGCAGCGCGGACGAGCGTAAAAGCAGTCTGTACTGGGTCAGCAATAACGGGCAGCCGGGCGTCGGCTATTTCTACATGATTACGCCGATCTACGTCGCCAACAAGCTGGAGGCGCTGCTCGGCATCGAGCAGAATATTCGCCTCGACGATTTTGTTACGCCGGGCAGCCTGCCCGTTACCGCCACGCTGATTGACGAGGCGAACCAGCCGGTGCTCTCCTCAAACCGCGGACGCGTCGGATTTTCACTGGACGATCTTCCCGACGACAAAGCCTGGTTCGGCTACGTCGACAGTTATAAACAGCTGGTGCTGAAGAAAACGCTGCATCCTTCCAACCTGAGCATCGTCTATTCGGTGCCGACCGATGTACTGGTCGACCGTCTGAAGCTGTTGATGATCAACGCCATCCTGCTTAATCTGGTGAGCGCGATTATTCTTTTCACGCTTGCCTGGCTGTTTGAGCGTCGAATGTTCCTGCCGGCGGAGGAGAACGCGCACCGGCTGGAGGAGCACGAGCAGTTTAACCGTAAAATCGTCGCGTCCGCGCCGGTCGGCATCTGTATTCTGCGCACCCGCGACGGTACCAACATCCTCAGCAACGAGCTGGCGCACAACTATCTGACGATGCTGACGCAGGAAGATCGACAGAAGCTGACGGAAATCATCAGCGGCCAGCAGGTTAATTTCGTCGATCTGCTGACCGGCAGCAACACCAACCTGCAAATCAGCTTCGTGCATTCGCGCTACCGCAACGAAAACGTAGCGATCTGCGTGCTGGTCGACGTCAGCGCCCGCGTGAAAATGGAAGAGTCGCTACAGGAGATGGCGCAGGCGGCGGAGCAGGCCAGCCAGTCCAAATCGATGTTCCTCGCGACCGTTAGCCACGAGCTGCGCACGCCGCTCTACGGCATTATCGGCAATCTCGATCTGCTGCAAACCAAACAGCTGCCGAAAGGGGTCGATTCGCTGGTGACGGCGATGAACAACTCCTCCAGCCTGCTGCTGAAAATCATCAGCGATATTCTCGACTTCTCGAAGATCGAATCGGAGCAGTTGCAGATCGAGCCGCGTCCTTTCGCCCCGCGCGAGGTTATCACCCATATCACCGCCAACTATCTGTCGCTGGTGGTAAAGAAGCGCCTGACGCTTTATTGCTTTATCGAGTATGACGTGCCGGTGGCGCTGGACGGCGATCCGATGCGTCTGCAACAGGTGGTCTCCAACCTGCTGAACAACGCCATTAAATTTACCCATACCGGCTGCATTATCCTGCACGCCTATGTGAAAGAGGGCTATCTGGCGGTGCGCGTGCGCGATACCGGCGTCGGCATCGCCGCCAAAGAGATCACCCGACTGTTCGATCCTTTCTTCCAGGTGGGCACCGGCGTGCAGCGCAACTTCCAGGGCACCGGCCTGGGGCTGGCGATTTGTGAAAAGCTGATCAATATGATGGACGGCGATATCGAAGTCGAGTCGGAGCCGGGCATGGGCAGTCAGTTTATCGTGCGCATTCCGCTCTATAACAGCCAGATGATGACGCCGGTGCCGCATGAGGGTCTCCAGGATAAACAGGTCTGGCTGGCGCTGCGCAACGACTTCCTCGCCAGTTTCCTGACGCGCCTGCTGCTGGCGCACGGCATTCAGGTAACGCGGCTGGATGAACAGGCGTGGCGGCCGGACGATGTGATTATCGCCGACTACGATTTTCAGCCGGAACAGCCGGCGCGCGCGGTGATCGTTTTCGACGGCGCCCATATCGATACGCCCTATGAGCTATCGCCGGGCCGCTGGATCTACAGCACCGCCATGCCGCATGAGCTGCCGGCGCTGCTGGGCCGCATCTACAGCGTGGTGGTGGAAGTGCCTGACGGCCTGTCGTCGCTGCCGGTTCCGGCGCAGCAGGGCGTCGACAATCATGACATTCTGGTGCTGGTGGTGGACGATCACCCCATCAACCGCATGCTGCTTTCCGATCAGCTGGGCTCGCTCGGCTACCGGGTGAAAACCGCGCAGGACGGCGTGGATGCGCTGAACGTGATTAGCCGCAGCGAGATAGACATCGTGTTGACCGATGTGAACATGCCAAATATGGATGGCTATCGCCTGACGCAGCGTCTGCGTCAGCTGGGGCAAACCTTCCCGATTATCGGCGTAACGGCAAATGCGCTGGCGGAAGAGAAACAGCGTTGTATGGAAGCGGGAATGGATAACTGTTTGTCGAAGCCGGTCACGCTGGAGACGCTGAAAACGTCGCTGGCGATCTACGCGGAGCGCGTCAGGAAAGTGCGTGATGTGTAAGAAAGGCGGGACGGTGCACGTAACGCGTCGTCCCTGACGCGTCAGAAAACGGCCCGTAGGCCGTTTATTCTTTATCCGCCTGTGGCGTGGTGCTGACGGAAGAGAGGTAGTTCAGCAAAGCGATATCGTTATCAACGCCCAGCTTCATCATCGCTGATTTTTTCTGGCTGCTGATAGTTTTGATGCTGCGGTTCAGCTTCTTGGCGATTTCCGTTACCAGGAAGCCTTCAGCGAACAGGCGCAGAACCTCGCTCTCTTTCGGCGACAGGCGCTTATCGCCATAGCCGCCCGCGCTGATTTTCTCCAGCAGCTTGGCCACGCTTTCCGGGGTATATTTCTTCCCTTTCTGCAGTGCCGCCAGCGCTTTTGGCAGGTCGGTCGGCGCGCCCTGTTTCAGCACGATGCCTTCAATATCCAGATCCAGCACGGCGCTGAGGATTGCCGGGTTATTGTTCATGGTCAGAACAATAATCGACAGATCGGGATAGTGGCGCTTGATATATTTGATCAGCGTAATGCCGTCGCCATATTTTTCGCCAGGCATGGAGAGATCGGTAATCAGGACATTAGCGTCCAGTTTGGAAAGGCTGTTAATCAGTGCTGTCGAGTCTTCAAACTCACCAACTACGTTGACCCATTCAATTTGTTCAAGAGATTTACGAATGCCAAACAGAACGATTGGATGGTCATCGGCAATAATTACGTTCAAATTATTCATCTTATTGGTTACCTTGCTGCAGCAGTTCGTTGACATAGGCGTCAATGTCACTGGTGGTATTTTTGATGTTTAAATCGTCACTCGTTTTAATTTGCTGTTCCAGCTTTTCACAAAGCTCCTTGCCGGGCGCCAGATTTAGCATGGCAAATACCCCTTTCAGGCGATGTGCCGTCTGAGCAAGCGTCGCGTAATCCCTGTTCGACGCCTCAGTATACAGTCTCTCAACATCTTCCGGTACTGTCTCGACAAATAGCTGGTAGTAACCGCCGCTTAACATTGGGGCGGACTCTTCCGCGTCATCTTCCTCCATGATCGACATATCCTGTGAGAGTTGCTTCTCAATCAGCTGCAACAGCGCGTCCTGCAGAGCGCTACTGAGGTTAAAATTAACCCGGTACTGCTGTTCATTCAGAGCGGTAAAGCCCAGTTCATTATCCGTCAGCAACAGCGACCAGCCGGAAAGGCGCGCCGGATCGTCGGTGATCAGGATATCGTGCGTCAGGCCGGCTACGCGTTCGTCCGGCGTAATGCACTTCGCGCCCCAGTTTTCCAGCTGATGGGTCACGATCTTACGGATGTCATCGACGGCGATGTCGATAAGCATGGTGACATCTTCCAGCAGCTTCTCTTCCTGCTGCTGTTGATGTTCAGGCGGCACGTGCAGCAGAATGCTGTAGCGCGTGCCGATTTCAGGCCGCGCCACGATCTCCAGCTGCCCGCCCATCTGTTTGCACAGCTGGCGGCAGAGGAAAAAGGCGAGCCCCGAAGCCTGGCCGAAGCGATCCCCGGAGGTTTCGCCGAGGAACGGGAAATCGTTATTGCCCAGCTCATCGCGCGTCAGCCCCGCGCCGGTGTCGACGATCTGAATATTAAGCCGATCGGGACGGTCGGCGGGCGAATCGACTTCCACTGAAATCTTGCCCCAGCTGGTGGTGGTCAGCGAATAGTGCAGCAGGGTAGAGAGCACCTTATAGATGGCGCGGCTGTCGCCGAAGCGCATCTCGTCGCTGTTCAGATGGTTGCGCACCAGCAGCGTCAGCCCTTTGCGGCGCGACAGCGGCAGCAGCTCCAGCGTCAGCCTGTCGAGAAGCTCCTGCAAATTAAACGAACTGGCGTCCGGCGCCCAGTCGTGGGTCTCCAGACGATTCAGCAGCACGATATCATCCACCAGACGCGCCAGCGCCTGGCTGTTTTCCAGCGCGTCCAGCGCCTGGGCGTCGTCGCTGGCGTCGCTCAATGCCTGCAGCTGCGTCACCACCTCCTGTAACGGACGATGCAGCGCGTGACCCAGATTTTGCATCAGCTGCTGACGCAGCTGATGGTTGCGATCCAGCACCTGCTGCGCCTTCTGTAACTTCTTATTCACCAACAGCTCGCGATCCTGATCGCGCATCATAAACAGCTGCGTATGCGGCGAATGTTGGCTGCGGGCGTGACGGATCTCATATACCTCGTTATTCACCGTCGCCTGCAACACGCCCTGATGCTGATCGGACATATTGACGATCTTTTGCAGATTCAGATGCGGCAGCAGATGCTCGGCGATTTTGTTGCTGATGATGGTGCGGTTGCTGGCGAAATCATAGACCAGCAGACCGACCGGCAGGCTGGCGACAATCTCTTCATTGAGCATGCGCAGTGAATCCAGCTCGGCGCTCTTGTTTTCGCCCGGCCGCAGCGACTGCTGACGCAGCAGAAACAGCCCCGCCAGCGACATCAGCAGCAACAGCAGGTCAGCCAGCAGCGGCCACATCAGGTTGCGCAGCGTATCCCAGGCGAGGGTGCTGAGCGGAATGCGGTAGATCAGCTGTAGCGGCGTGCTGGGCAGCGACGCGGCGATCTCCACGTTCGGGTTGTTAAACGTAATGCGGGTATTCAGCATCTCGTCGTCGCTTTCCACCGGAGCGGTCAGCGTCGCGTCCTGCTTCAGCTGGAAATTCTCCATTGGCATATTGTGCGGGATCAGATCGTTGATCGGCATATCAAACGCCACCACGGTGGCGAGATGACCCGGCTGATTAAAGGTGGTGCGCACGGTAAAGTAGTGATCGTTTTGCCAGGCGAAACGGCGCAGCGGCGAAAAGCTTTCCCGCTCATCCAGCGCGTTCGCCTGTTGCAACATCTCGGTACGGCGCGCCTCGACGATATTGCTGATGGCGCTCTCTTTATAGCGCGTCGCCATATCTTTCAGCGGCAGGGTAGAGATCAGGATCAGGCTGTTATCCTGTCCGTTAAGAAAATACATCGACCAGGTGCTGTTTTCCGCGCCCCAAAGCGTATCCAGATAGTTAGACATGCGCAGCGTCATATCCAGCGTGCTGCTGTCGTGCGAACCGAAAATCAGCGCTTCGGTTTTACGGCGCGTTTTTTCCAGATAGTAAACGTCGGGACGCAGGCGCGTCTCCTGCAGGCTGGCCGAGGGCACGCTGCCCGCGGCGCTGGCCGCCAGATTCTCATAAATCTGCCAGGTGGCGAAACGATAGGTATCAATGCGTTTCTGCATCGCATGAGTGATATCCGCCATCGCATAGCGTTTCTCCATCAGCCAGGCATTAACCGCGTTATGCACCATAAAGCCCAGCGCCAGCAACAGCAGCAGGATAAACATGACGAAGAAACGCGTAACGTTGCTGGAGGATAAAGGAAACTTGTACATCATAGTGAGAGGGAGCACCTGATCATTTAACGTGTCACCAGCCGTGCGCTGGCAGCAACCGCCACCAGGAGAACCACGATGGCCGCGAAAGCGGTCACCAGACTAAATCCGTGAGCCACAAAACCAATTAACGCCGGACCTGCCAGAATACCGGCATAACCGATAGTTGTCATGGCTGAGATAGCAAGATTTACCGGCATGTCGGTCTGACGACCGGCGGCGCTAAATAAAATCGGTACCGTATTCGCCGCGCCGAAACCGATCAGTAAAAAGGAGAGAAGCGCGACGGCGACGTTATCCACGCTAATCAGCAGCAGCACGCCGAGCGCCGCGCACAGGCAGCCGCCAGCCAGTACCGCGCTGTTGCTGAAGCGGCTCACAATGCGATCGCCGGTAAGCCGTCCAATGCTCATGGCGACCGAGAAAACGGCGTAGCCAAGACCCGCCTGCGCTGCGGGCATCGCGCGTTCCTGCGTCAGCAGCAGCGCGCTCCAGTCCAGCACCGCGCCTTCGGTCAGAAACAGGATAAAACAGAGCAGGCCAAGGAACAGCACCCAGCCGCGCGGCGCGACAAACAGCGGCGTATCGGGCTGGTGCATCCGCTCCGTCAGCAGCCAGCGCTGACTGCCGAGCAGCAGCAGCGCCAGCAGCAGCAAAATCACCAGCACTGACTGCAACGGCGACAGGCCGAGCCAGAGCAGGGCGCTGACCAGCCCGGCGCCCACAATGCCGCCTACGCTGTAAAAACCGTGAAAACCGGACATCATGGTGCGTTCCGATGCCTTTTCCACCTCCACGGCCTGAATATTCATCGCCACGTCCAGCGTGCCGATAGCGGCGCCGAACAGCATCAGCGCGATCGCCAGCATCACCGGCGAGGAGAGGGTGGCCATCAACGGCAGCAGCACCAGAAGCAGCGCGGACGAGGTAAGGATTATCCGCTTGCAGCCCTGTTTGCCGACCAGCGCGCCGGTCAGCGGCATGGCGATCAACGATCCCGCGCCCAGGAACAGCAGCAGACCGCCCAGCGCCGCGTCGCTGACGGCCAGACGATCTTTCGCGTAGGGCACCAGCGGCGCCCAGGTGGACATGCCGATGCCGGCCACCAGAAAAATCATTCGGGTCGCCATCTGAGCGGCGGTCTGGCTTTTCAGCGGTTGTCCTGCTTCTGCCGACGTCATAAAGTGTTTTCCGTAATGCGCAAAGGGGTTCCTTTTTAACACAGAATAAGCTGGCAGAGCAGCGTTTCATCGGGAAGAGGGCGGCTACGGCCGTTCTGCGCCAGCAAGCTTATTAAACGATAAAACAGGGGTTGTTAATCAGTTTTCGCCGCCGGAGCGCTTTTTCAGGAAAGTTCCTGGCTAAAAGTCACAAAATCAGGCGCGTCACCTCGCCATAAGGCAAATTAAGGATAATGGCATTTCTGCGAAAGCGCCTGTTAAAGGTGAATGAAAACCGCGCCGAGGGCAGCAGAACCCCAGACGGCAGATTGTAGCAGTGTTCTGCCGCATACAGGCACGATCGCTTTCCTCAGGCTGCGCTTGTACTCAACAACGGGGCCGACGCGCCCCGTTTTTTACTGGTCGCCCGACGAAGCCCTCTTATTCCACACGATGTTGCCGATTTACTCAGCGTCGCCGTATTTTTCACCTACGGCTAAAGAGCGCGGGAAGCGCTGATTGAGGGAGTCGGCTACGCCAGAAACCGTGTTTTAGCCCCCAGGTTAATTCCTAAATATTCCCGCTGCGTAACAGTCAAAGACGGCACAGTGTTAAGCGGCAACTCTGCTTAACAAGGACAGCGGCGCTTCGCGCGCAGACAGCGTGATATCAGGCGCTTATCCAGCGCGCATGTAAAAAAAAGTAAAAGTGCGCTGCCCCATTCTGGTGCCATCGATTAATTTTATTAATCGATAAGATAAATTGATAAAGATGCTGGTCTTACCTGTTTTCTTTATATCTGGTCGCATATGACGGTAACTAACCGTTTTTAGGTAATGTTTCATTGCCTGGTTATTGGGCTGATTCAGCTCTGGTGCGCGCCAATCCTCCCTTTCAGGTTTTGAAAGGATAAATAAAGCTGTGCAATTCATCCCGGCTGCGGCCGCAGGGTGCGTCTGTCCACGGCAATTTTTCATCTGGCGCCACAGGAGATTTATTATGGCCAACACCACCGATCGTCAGCGGCTCGCCGCTGCGCTTCCTTTTTCTGACGCTACCCTGGTGACCCGTCTTGCGGCTGAAACGGATACCGCCTCGTCGCACGCGGCGACGACATCCTTATCCAGCTATCAACAGGATGACGCCCCGACGCGCGCGGCGGCGGCAGCGGACGAGACGATCACCATCAACCCGATCTCCATCGATAACACCATCGGCTATTACGAGCATGGCAACGCCACCGTGGTGTCCGGCTATGTGCGCCAGGGTAATCCAGGCGACACCGTTACCGTCACCCTGCACGGCAAAAGCTACAGCGGCACGCTGGGCAATGATGCGATGTGGTACGTTACCGTGCCGGAAAGCGATATCGCGCAAATCCCCAACGGCAAAGTGACCGTTAACGCCTCTCATATCGACAGTACGGGCGTGGCGCACGAGGCCACCAGCCAGATTAACCTGTTGGCGGGCACCGCAAGTCCGTCAGTGCCGACGCTGTTTCTTAACAAGGTGACCGGCGACGATGTGCTGAGCGCCGTCGAACGCGGCGGCGATCTGCTGATTTCCGGCTGGGGCCGCAATATCGGCGAAGGGTATGAGGTCACGGTAACGCTGAACGGCCATCAGTATCACGCCACCACCACCAAAGACAGCCGCTGGACCATCAGCGTGCCGCAGGAGGATGTGCAGGCGCTGCCGGAAGGAAAGATCACGCTGCTGGCTTCGCTCGGCCATGAGGCGCGCGTCGCAGAGGTGGCGAAAACCCTGACGCTGAATAACGAGGGCGCGGGCAAGGCGTCGCCGTCGCTGGAGATTGATACCGTATCCGCAGATGACACCATTAGCCTCTATGAAATCGGCGCCACGACTTTCCTTACCGGCCATGCCAGCAACATTCCGGCAGGCAGTCGCATTAAGCTGACCATTGCGGATAAAGTCTTTTATGGCGAAGTGACCAGCGACGGCGTCTGGAGCGTCAAAGTCGGACAGCTGTATAACGCCAAAAACGCCAATTCCACCCATGCGGTCGTCAGCTGGCAGGACAGCGACGGCAATGAGGTGGCCGCCAGTCGTGAAATCCATCTGGTGCCTTCAAGCTACCCTTATAAATATCCGATGGCGTTTCAGATCGATACCATCAGCGTTGACGGCAAGGTCGATGCGCAGGAAGGGCACAGCGATCTGATTATCACCGGCTCGAAATTCTCCGGTGAAAACCTTGGCTTCGGCGAGACGGTTTACGTCACGCTTAACGGCAAAACCTATACCGGCGTGGTGGAAGGCGGCAATTATGATAACCACTGGCAGATTACCGTGCCCGCCAGCGATGTACAGGC
>OKNF01000164.1_pt1 | contig 13719 bp, 13 predicted proteins | sample 1613121 | NCBI WGS metagenome assembly OKNF01 (sample SAMN04436838, study PRJEB24849) | human gut metagenome | biome: human gut; feature: NICU; material: stool | host: Homo sapiens | place: USA: Saint Louis, MO | collected 2011-09-08
GGGCCTGGCGGTGACCGAGATGGATCGCGTGACGCAGCAGAACGCCGCGCTGGTGCAGGAGTCCGCCTCGGCGGCCGCCGCGCTGGAAGAACAGGCGAGCCGTCTCAGTCAGGCGGTCGCGGTGTTCAGAATTCGTAAAGAATTCGCCGCCGCCGCCGTTAACGTTAATACGGCAGCGAAAAAGCCGCAGAGCGCGGCGTCGACACCGGTAGCGCGCAAGGCCGCTGGCTCGGATGAGAACTGGGAAACCTTCTGATTCTCGTCCAGGCAGGCGGTAAACAATAAGAAAAACGTGTTGACGGAAGAAGTTGGTGAGACGGGCAGAGGGATGGCGCAGGCGCAAGGCAACGGCAGGCAGAGGCCACGCCGCGACATCAAATGCTGCCCCGCTTCAAATGAAGAGCGCGGCGGCGTCACCGGCGTCGCGATCGTCAATAGCCAGATTAGGTCACACAGCAAAATGCCGCGCTGATGAGGAAGCGGCAGCGGCCACGGATTAGCGCGACGCCCCGATAGTCGGAACAGACAGCCGCAGCGCACGACGCGCCGCAGGCGGTAAGGCAGGCGAGCAGGGTGAGAAGCTGACAAGCCATCGCCAGGAAGTGGCGCCTTTAAACCTTAAACTGCTTTGTTGGGTGAACCTGGATGAAGAAATCGACAGTACTGGCACCACCTGAGAACGCGACGCTGCTGGCCCAGATGGTGCAGCGTTTGCCTCTCTCTGATACGCACTTTCGCCGTATCAGTCAGCTGATTTATCAGCGAGCCGGCATCGTGCTTGCCGATCATAAACGTGAAATGGTTTATAACCGGCTGGTGCGTCGTCTGCGCACCCTGAATATTGATGACTTTGGCCGCTATCTCGCCCTGCTGGAAAACGATCCCAACAGCGCGGAGTGGCAGGCGTTTATCAACGCCCTGACCACCAACCTGACGGCCTTTTTCCGCGAGGCGCACCACTTCCCGATTCTGGCGGAACACGCCAAACGGCGCGGCGGCAGCTACAACGTCTGGAGTACGGCGGCCTCTACCGGCGAGGAGCCTTACTCCATCGCTATGACGCTGGCGGAAACGCTGGGCGCCGGACCGGGGAAATTCTCCGTTCACGCCAGCGATATTGATACGCAGGTGCTGGAAAAGGCCTCATCGGGCATCTATCGCCAGGAGGAGCTGCGCACGCTTTCGCAGCCGCAGATGCAGCGCTTCTTTTTGCGCGGCACAGGCCCGCATTCCGGCATGGTGCGCGTGCGCTCCGAGCTGGCGAGCACGGTGAATTTTTTCCAGCTGAACCTGCTGGCGCACGAGTGGGCACTGCCCGGCCCGTTTGATGCGATTTTTTGCCGCAACGTCATGATCTATTTCGACAAAGAAACCCAGGAAAAGATCCTGCGGCGCTTTGTCCCGCTGCTGAAGCCCGGCGGTCTGCTGTTCGCTGGCCACTCGGAAAATTTCAGCCAGATAAGCAAAGAGTTCTATCTGCGCGGGCAAACGGTTTACGGGCTGACTAAGGAAAGAGCATGAGCAAAATCACCGTAATGTGCGTTGATGATTCAGCGCTGATGCGTCAACTGATGACGGAGATCATCAACAGCCATCCCGATATGGAAATGGTGGCCACGGCCCCCGATCCGCTGGTGGCGCGCGATTTGATTAAACAGTACAACCCGCAGGTGCTGACGCTGGACGTCGAGATGCCGCGCATGGACGGCCTCGATTTCCTGGAAAAACTGATGCGTCTGCGTCCGATGCCGGTCGTGATGGTCTCTTCGCTGACGGCGAAAGGCTCTGAAGTCACACTGCGCGCGCTGGAGCTGGGGGCGATCGATTTCGTCACCAAACCGCAGCTGGGCATCCGTGAAGGCATGATGGCCTACAGCCAGATGATCGCCGACAAGATCCGCGCCGCCGCCCGCGCCCGTCTGGTGCCGCGCGGCGCGCAGGCCGCGCCAGCGATGCTGAAGGCCGGACCGCTGCTGAGCAGCGAGAAGCTGATCGCTATCGGCGCCTCCACCGGCGGCACCGAAGCGATTCGCCATGTGTTGCAGCCGCTGCCGGCAACCAGCCCGGCGCTGCTGATTACCCAGCATATGCCGCCAGGCTTTACCCGCTCGTTCGCCGAGCGGCTGAACAAACTTTGCCAGATTACCGTGAAAGAAGCGGAAGACGGCGAGCGTATTTTGCCGGGGCACGCCTATATCGCCCCCGGCGCGATGCACCTGGAGCTGGCGCGCAGCGGCGCCAACTATCAGGTGAAGCTGAACGACGGCCCACCGGTCAACCGCCATAAGCCGTCGGTGGATGTCCTGTTTAAGTCGGTGGCGCAACACGCCGGACGCAACGCCGTTGGCGTGATCCTCACCGGCATGGGCAACGACGGCGCGGCCGGACTGCTGGAGATGTACCGCGCCGGCGCCTGGACCATCGCCCAGAACGAAGCAAGTTGTGTGGTTTTCGGCATGCCGCGTGAGGCTATCGCTCACGGGGGAGCCAGTGAAGTGGTGGATTTGCACCAAATCAGTCAGCACATGCTGGCAAAAATTAGCGCCGGACAGGCATTGCGCATTTAACCGAGCCCGTCCAGCGGGACGAGATAACACAGGAGTAGATATGGTTGACAAGAATATGCGTTTTTTGGTGGTGGACGACTTCAATACGATGCGTCGTATTGTGCGCAACCTGCTGAAAGAACTGGGCTTCAACAACGTTGAAGAAGCTGAAGACGGCGTCGATGCGCTGACCAAGCTGCGCGCGGGCGGTTTCGATTTCGTCATTTCCGACTGGAACATGCCGAACATGGATGGCCTGCAGCTGCTGCAGACCATTCGCGCCGACGCCACCCTGGGCAAGCTGCCGGTGCTGATGGTGACCGCCGAAGCGAAAAAAGAGAACATCATTGCCGCAGCTCAGGCTGGCGCCAGCGGCTATGTCGTCAAACCTTTTACCGCAGCGACCCTGGAAGAGAAGTTAGGTAAGATCTTCGAAAAATTAGGTATGTAAGGAGACGTGATGAGCGAACTTACGAAACCAGCGACAGATGCGGCTTCGGCGCAAGATATTATTTCTCGCATCGGCTCCCTGACGCGCATGCTGCGTGACAGCCTGCGCGAGCTGGGACTGGATCAGGCGATTGCGGAAGCGGCGGAAGCGATTCCTGACGCCCGCGACCGTCTCGACTATGTGGTACAGATGACCGCTCAGGCCGCTGAGCGCGCGCTGAACTGCGTAGAAGCTTCACAGCCGCGTCAGGACGCGCTGGAGAGCGGTGCTAAAGATCTGAAAACGCGCTGGGACGCCTGGTTTGAAGACCCCATCGAGCTGGCGGACGCCCGTGTACTGGTTTCGGATACGCGCGAATATCTGGCCGCCGTGCCGGAACACACGTCCTTTACCAACGCACAGCTGCTCGACATCATGATGGCGCAGGATTTCCAGGATCTTACCGGTCAGGTGATCAAGCGCATGATGGATGTGATTCAGGAGATTGAGCGTCAGCTGTTGATGGTGCTGCTGGAGAACATGCCGGAAGCGAACGCGCGTCAGAAGCGGGAAGAGAACAGCCTGCTGAACGGTCCGCAGATTAACGCCGCCGCCCCTGGCGTCGTGGCGAACCAGGATCAGGTTGACGATCTGCTCGACAGCCTGGGCTTCTGAAAGGTCGCCGCCGTCCGCATTATGGGACGGCGGCGCCCCGATTTTATTCAAACAGGCTGGCGTCGCGTCAGCCAGCCTTATCCATTCCCTGAAATAACCCCTGTTTAACCCTGTTACTCGTCCCATTAAAACGGCTCAAGTTTGGCAACCTATGCGCAATCCCCATTCTGGCGCAGGTTATCAACGTGGCTGAAGGTAGCGATAGCGACGAGGAAAAAACAGAATCCCCCACACCCCACCGACTTGAAAAAGCGCGTAAAGAGGGGCAGATCCCGCGTTCCCGCGAGCTGACCTCCCTGCTGATGTTGGTGACGGGGCTGATGGTGCTGTGGATGGGCGGCGAATCGATGGCCCGACAGCTGGCCGAAATGGTCGCGTCCGGCTTTAGCTTCGATCACCGTTTAATTAACGATCCCGGTCAGATTGTTCGCCATATCAGCCGTCTGCTGGGGCAGGCGGTGTCGGCGCTGCTGCCAATGATGGCGGGCCTGGTGTTGGTCGCCATCGCCTCGCCGATGCTGCTGGGCGGCATCGTGCTGAGCGGCAAATCCCTTTCCCCAAGCTTCAGTAAGCTGAACCCGCTGAGCGGACTGAAGCGCATGTTTTCCGCCCAGACGGCGGCCGAGCTGCTGAAAGCGGTGCTGAAGGCGGTGCTGGTCGGTTCGGTGGCGGGCTGGTATGTCTGGAGCCGCTGGCCCGATATGCTGCATCTGATTACCGAATCGCCCTGGAAGGCCCTGGCACACGGCATGAATATGATCGCCGCCTGTTGCTTTTTGGTGGTGCTGGGCCTGGTGCCGATGGTGGGCTTCGACGTGTTCTGGCAGCTGTTCAGCTATTTCAAAAAGCTGCGTATGACGCGTCAGGAGATCCGTGACGAACATAAAGAGATGGAAGGCGACCCGCATGTGAAAGGGCGCATCCGTCAGGCGATGCGCGCCGCCGCTCGCCGCCGCATGATGGCCGATGTGCCGAAGGCGGACGTGATCGTCACCAACCCGACGCACTATTCGGTGGCGTTGCAGTATGACGAGAAGAGAATGAGCGCGCCGAAGGTATTGGCGAAAGGCGCCGGTGACGTGGCGCTGCGCATTCGTGAGCTGGGTAAAGAACATCGCGTGCCGATTCTGGAGGCGCCGCCGCTGGCGCGCGCCCTTTATCGTCACAGTGAAATAGGACAGCACATTCCGGGCGCGCTCTATGCGGCGGTGGCGGAAGTGCTGGCCTGGGTATGGCAGCTCCGACGCTGGAAGCGCGAGGGCGGGCTGATACCGAAGAGACCTGAACGCTTGCCGGTACCGGCTGAACTGGACTTTGCAGGAGAGACAAGAGCTGATGGCTAATCTGGCCGCTTTATTTCGCTTACCGGGTAACATGAAAGATACGCAGATGAAGGTGCTGGCTGGCCCGCTGCTGATTCTTTTGATCCTGTCGATGATGGTGCTGCCGCTGCCGCCCTTTATCCTCGATCTGCTGTTTACCTTTAACATCGCGCTGTCGATCATGGTGCTGCTGGTGGCGATGTTCACCCAGCGCACGCTGGAGTTCGCCGCGTTCCCGACCATTCTGCTGTTCTCGACGCTGCTGCGTCTGGCGCTGAACGTTGCCTCGACGCGCGTGATTTTGCTGGAAGGGCATACCGGCGCGGCGGCGGCGGGACAGGTGGTGGAAGCGTTCGGCCACTTCCTGGTCGGCGGCAACTTCGCCATCGGTATCGTGGTGTTTATTATCCTGATCATCATTAACTTTATGGTGATCACCAAGGGTGCCGGGCGTATCGCGGAAGTGGGGGCGCGTCGTGCTTGACGGGATGCCCGGCAAGCAGATGGCGATCGATGCCGATCTCAACGCCGGTCTGATCGGCGAAGAGGAAGCGAAGAAACGTCGCTCCGAAGTCACGCAGGAAGCGGATTTCTACGGCTCAATGGACGGTGCCAGTAAGTTTGTGCGCGGCGACGCCATCGCTGGCATCATGATTATGATTATCAACGTCGTGGGCGGCCTGCTGGTGGGCGTGGTGCAGCACGGCATGCCGTTCGGCGCGGCGGCGGAAAGCTATACGCTGCTGACCATCGGCGACGGCCTGGTGGCGCAGATCCCGGCGCTGGTGATTTCCACCGCGGCGGGCGTTATCGTCACGCGCGTCAGCACCGATCAGGATGTGGGCGAGCAGATGGTGACCCAGCTGTTCAGCAACCCGCGTGTGATGATGCTGAGCGCTGGCGTGCTGGGGCTGTTGGGCCTGGTGCCGGGGATGCCGAACCTGGTGTTCCTGCTGTTTACCGCCGCGCTGCTGGGCCTGGCTTGGTGGCAGCGCGGTCGTGAGATGAAGCCGAAGGCGGCTGCGCAGCAGGCGATCCCGCGTGCGCAGGAGACGGCGGCGACAGTGGAAGCGACCTGGGGCGACGTGCAGCTGGAAGATTCGCTGGGTATGGAAGTGGGCTACCGCCTGATCCCGATGGTGGACAGCACGCAGGACGGCGAGCTGCTGGGCCGTATCCGCAGTATTCGTAAGAAGTTCGCGCAGGAGATGGGCTTTCTGCCGCCGGTGGTGCATATCCGCGACAATATGGATATGCCTGCGGCGCGCTACCGCATTCTGATGAAAGGGGTCGAGATTGGCAGCGGCGACGCTTATCCGGGCCGCTGGATGGCGATCAACCCTGGCACCGCCGCCGGCACCTTGCCCGGCGAACAGACGGTCGATCCCGCATTTGGTCTTGCCGCCATCTGGATCGACAGCGCGCTGAAAGAGCAGGCGCAGATTCAGGGCTTTACCGTGGTGGAAGCGAGCACCGTGGTGGCGACGCACCTGAACCATCTGATCGGCCAGTACGCCAGCGAGCTGTTTGGTCGTCAGGAGGCGCAGCAGTTGCTGGATCGCGTGAGCCAGGAGATGCCGAAGCTGACGGAAGATCTGGTGCCGGGCGTGGTGTCGCTGACGACGCTGCATAAGGTGCTGCAAAATCTGCTGGCGGAGCGCGTGTCGATCCGTGATATGCGTACCATTATCGAGACGCTAGCGGAGCATGCGCCGGTGCAGAGCGATCCGCACGAGCTGACGACGGTAGTGCGTGTGGCGCTGGGTCGCGCGATTACGCAGCAGTGGTTCCCTGGCAATGGAGAAGTGCAGGTGATTGGTCTGGATGCGACGCTGGAACGTCTGTTGTTGCAGGCGTTGCAGGGCGGCGGCGGTCTGGAGCCGGGCCTGGCGGATCGTCTGCTGGATCAGACGCAGCGCGCGCTGCAAAATCAGGAGATGCTGGGCGCGCCGCCGGTGCTGTTGGTGAATCATCCGCTGCGGGCGCTGCTGGCGCGTTTCCTGCGCCGCAATTTGCCGCAGCTGGCGGTGCTTTCCAATATGGAGCTGACCGATAACCGTCATATCCGTATGACGGCGACCATTGGAGGCCACTGATGAAATATGCGCTGTTGTCTTTAGCGCTGCTGCTGCCGTTAGCCGCGCAGGCGGCGGGCGGGGCGTGGCAGGGGAGCGCCGTCGGCGCGAGTCTGAGCAACCGCGGCGTCGAGGCCTCATCGGCGGCGATTACGCCGCCAGGGCCGGTATCCGGCGTGATGACGATTATCTACTGGCGTTTTGAGCTGACGGGCCCGCAGCCTGCGGGGATGCAGGTGAAGCTCTGTTCCAGCACGCGCTGTACGCCGATCGAAGGCGCCAGCGGCGCCACGCGCGGCCTGACGAATGTGCCTGCCGGCGATACGCTGCGCTTTATTTATAGCGTGCCTGGGCAGGGGAGGCTGTTTCCGGTGCTGCGCGTACTCAGCAATCAGGTGATGGTGAATTACCAGTAGGGCAGTTTGCTGCCGGTCTTGCTGATTGAAAACCGGCTTCGTGCCGGTCGCAAGAGGAACTGGCCGTTCGGCGGGACGGTATAAACCCATCCCTGGGACCTCCGCCCGCGCCTTCCCTGGCGCGGGAGGCCCGCCTCATCGGCTAGTTCCCCTTACTCCCCTGAGATTTGCGCTGCCGGAACCTTACCTGTGGTTTATTTTGTTGGGCTGAGAGATATCGGGGATGCTGGTTGAAAACCAACTTCGTGCCGGTCGCAAGAGGAACTGGCCGTTCGGCGGGACGGCATAAACTCATCCCTGGGGCCTCCGCCCGCGCCTTCCCTGGCGCGGGAGGCCCGCCTCATCGGCCAGCTCCTCTCGCTCCCTTGAGATTTGCGCTACCGGAACATTACCTTTTAATTGCCATTGTTCTGTGCCTTTTAGTCACATGGCGCCTGGAGAAAAATCAAAGCGATATCAATGCCGAAAAGCGGCGGCAAATTTCATCAGATGCTGAAGCCGAGGCGGACAGGCTGCGTAGTAAAGCTTCCGCGTCAGGGATGACGCGGCAGAGCCTCCAGGGATGGATTCATGGCGTCTTTACGGAGCGGCCTGTCCGCCGCTGGCTGCGCTGGGCTTGCGTCAACACCGAGTTTCGCCGCCGACCCACCCAACGCTGCGCTGGGCTTGCGTCAACACCGAGTTTCGCCGCTGACCTACCCAGGGCAAGCGCCGCCAGCAATCTCCCGCCGCGCCAAATCGCCAATAAAAAATCCACGCCGGAGCGTGGATTTATTCAGTCAGTCTCGCCGCGAAATCAGCGCGGCAAAGCGTAAAAGTTACATGCGCTCGACCGTCTCGATGCCCAGCGTATCCAGGCCCTGCTTCAGCGTGCGCGCGGTCAGCAGCGCCAGCTTCAGACGGCTCTGACGGACAGCTTCGTCTTCCGCAGAGAGAATCGGGCAGTGCTCATAGAAGCCGGAGAACAGGCCCGCCAGATCGTACAGATAGGCGCACATCACATGCGGCGTGCCGTCGCGCGCCACCAGCGTAATGGTCTCTTCAAACTGCAACAGGCGCGCCGCCAGCTGGGTTTCACGCTCGTCACTGAGCTGAATCTGACCTTCCAGCACCGCATTCTCATCGATGCCCGCTTTACGGAACACCGACAGCACGCGAGTATAGGCGTACTGCATATAAGGCGCGGTATTGCCTTCAAAGGCCAGCATATTGTCCCAGTCGAAAATGTAATCGGTGGTGCGGCTCTTTGACAGATCGGCATATTTTACCGCGCCGATACCGACGATATTCGCCAGCTTGCGCAGCTCGTCCGCATCCATATCCGGGTTCTTCTCAGAAACCAGCGCCGTCGCGCGCTCTACCGCTTCATCCAACAGATCGGACAGCTTAATGGTACCGCCGCTGCGGGTTTTGAACGGACGCCCATCTTTGCCCAGCATCATGCCGAACATATGGTGTTCCAGCGGCACCGATTCCGGCACGTAGCCTGCTTTACGCACGATGGTCCAGGCCTGCATCAGGTGCTGATGCTGACGGGAGTCGATGTAGTACAGCACGCGATCGGCGTGCAGCTGCTCATAACGATATTTCGCACAGGCGATATCCGTCGTGGTGTAGAGGTAGCCGCCATCCTTCTTCTGGATGATGACGCCCATCGGCTCGCCTTCTTTATTTTTAAATTCGTCAAGGAAAACCACGGTGGCGCCTTCGCTTTCCACCGCCAGCCCTTTGGCTTTCAGATCGGCGACGATGCCCGGCAGCATATCGTTGTACAGGCTTTCACCCATCACGTCGTTGCGCGTCAGCGTCACGTTCAGACGATCGTAAACCGTCTGGTTCTGCGTCATAGTGATATCGACCAGCTTTTTCCACATGGCGCGGCAATATTCGTCGCCGCCCTGCAGTTTTACCACGTAGCCGCGTGCGCGCTCGGCGAACGCTTCATCTTCGTCATAGGTCTTCTTCGCTTCGCGATAGAACGCTTCCAGATCGGAAAGCGCGATCGCTTCATGATGTTCGCGCTGCTGCTTTTCCAGATAGGCGATCAGCATGCCGAACTGCGTGCCCCAGTCGCCAACGTGGTTGGCGCGGATCACTTTATGACCGAGAAATTCAAGGGTGCGGGCCGCCGCATCGCCGATGATTGTCGAGCGCACATGGCCTACATGCATTTCCTTCGCCACGTTTGGCGCGGAGTAGTCGATAACGATGGTTTGCGCCTGCACCGGCGCAACGTTCAGGCGCGGCGACGCCAGCGCCGCTTCCGCCTGCTGCGCCAGGAACTCAGGCGCGAGGAAAATGTTAATGAAGCCCGGTCCGGCGATGTCGACTTTGCTGGCGATGCCGTCCAGCGCAAGATGCTGCACAACCTGCTCGGCCAGCTGGCGCGGTTGCTGGCCCAGTTTTTTCGCCACCGCCATGATGCCGTTGGCCTGGTAATCGCCAAACTGCACGCGCGCCGACTGACGAACCATAGGTTCGCAATCTGCCGGCGCGCCGACGGCGATCATCGCCTGACTAACTTTTTCGGAAAGGAGAGCCTGAATATTCACCGAGTTACCTTCACCTGTCTGCATTGCCCGCCGCGTTGCGGTACGGGCATTATCATCGCGGCGCCAGACAGCCTGGCAGGATGCTGTAAAATGGCGTCGCGGAAAAAAGAAGGGGGGAAGTATACTTGATTTGAAAGGAGGCGTCAGTAGCCCTTGCGGGCGGAAACACGGCTGTGTATGTTTCCGCCAACGGGAAAAAAGGTTAGCGACGTCTGAGGTGACGATACGGGTTGCTTACCGTTTTTTCATTGCGCACTTTCCAGTGGCGGGAGATAGCAAACCCCATCAGCGCGATCAGAACTGCAATAATAATGAGTTTAAACATATAGCCATTCCTTGTGTGATGGTTCGGGTAAATCTATAAGAAAGCCTTAGTAGCCGCAATTGCGATACCGCCCAATTAGGAATTACCTTAAACCTCGTTCAAACGTAATTATAAACATAAGGTTAATGATGCTTTTATAAAATATTTTTTGGCTCTGTACCGTGCTAAACTGGACTTTAATACGATAAATTCCGTCAATTTATCAATAATCTTAAACTTAAAGACTATTTTTATAACTATAACTGGTCTTGTACGTGTGCTCAAAAAGCGAGCAATGGTTAGTGTGACTTAATAAAAATGAGGGGTAATTGTGCCATTCAGGAATAATCTGGAAGCGTTGTCCGATCTTGCAAATGACCTGCCGCGTTTTGAACAACAGCTAACAAACCTGGCGGAAAAGCTGGGGTTAACACTGGAAAATCTTGAGGCTGATCATATTTCGGTGCGCTGTCATCAAATCACGACGGCGGAGCGTTGGAAGCAAGGATTGATGCAGGTTGGACACCTTTTCTCAGAAAATTTGATTAATGGTCGACCCATTTGTTTATTTGAATTGACGGAGCCGTTACCGGTAGGGCCGTGGCGCATCAACGTGGTGGAGCTGCCCTGGCCGGGCAATAAGCTTTATCGCCATGAAGGCTGGGAGCATGTTGAGATTGTACTGCGCGGCGACCCGGAGACGTTGGGCGCCCGTGCGATGGCGCTGTTGTCCGACAATGGCCTGTTGCAGCCTGGCATCTCATTTAAAACCAGCTCGCCCCAGGGGGAAAAAGAGCGTCTGCCTAACCCGACTCTGGCAGTGACCGACGGCCAGATTACCATTAAATTCCATCCCTGGAGTTTAAAAGAGATCGTTGCCAGCGAGCAGGACAGTTAAGCTGCGGCAATCGCCTGTTTCATCCGCGCCACCGCCTCTTCCAGCGTGGCGCGCGTACAGCCGAAATTGAAACGTACAAAGCCGTCGTCGCCAAAATCCCGTCCGGGCGATAAGCCCAACCCATGTTGCTCGAACCAGGAGGCGGGGCTGGCGACGCCGGGCAGACGTGCGGCCACCCATGCCAGATAGGTCGCTTCTGGCGGCGTCACGCTGAGTCCGGGCAGGGCGTTGATCTGTTGACACAGCCAGTCACGGTTGCTGCGCAGATAGTCCAGCTGCGCATCCAGCCAGGGCTGACCGTCGCGCCAGGCCGCCGTCGCGGCGGTCAGCGCCAGAATATCTACCTGCGGCACGATGCCGCGCCGTGCCTCATTGAACCGTTGTCGCAACGCGTCATTCGGAATCACTGCCAGCGAAGCGCCCAGGCCGGCGATATTGAACGTTTTCGACGGCGAGATTAGCGTAACCGAACGCTGCGCGGCGTCTTCGCTTAGCGTCGCGAAAGGAATATGTCTCAGGCCCGGTTCCAGGATCAGCTCGCTGTGGATTTCATCAGAGCAAACGATCAAATTGTGGCGCTGCGCGAAACGCAGCTGCGCGTCCAGCTCATCACGCCGATATACCGTGCCGCCGGGATTATGCGGATTGCACAGCATTAGCAACTTTTCATTGCCCTTCAGCTGCATCTCCGCCGCCATTAAATCCATCACCCAGCGATGATTTTCCTGGCGCATTTGCAGATTGAGCTGATCGCGTTGCGCCCATTTCGCTGCCAGTCGGAACGGCGGGTAGATGGGCGTGGGGGCGAGGGTGCCTTCGCCTGGCGCGGTAAAGGCGCGTACCGCAAGATTAAGTCCGGCGACCACGCCCGGCAGCAGAACCAGCCACTCCTTCTCAATCCGCCACTGGTAGCGCTCGGCCAGACGCGCTTTTACTACGGCAAACAGCTCATCAGGCTCGGCACCGTAACCGAATACCCCATGTTCGACGCGCTGATGCAGCGCGTCGATAACCGCAGGCGGCGAGCGAAAATCGGTATCCGCCACCCACAGTGGTAAAACGTCGCGATCGCGATATTTTCGCCATTTCAGGCTATCGCTGTGATGCCGGTCTATCCATTGGTCAAAATTGAATGCCATCATTAACCTTCCCATTATACTGCCCTGCAAACTGAGCCTAATCGAGAATCAGAAAACCAGCCAGCAGTCATTAAACAGGAGGATGAAATGGTAAAACTGGAAGTCTGCTGCTACGGAATAGATTGTGCGGTGACCGCACAGGAGGCGGGTGCTGACCGTATTGAGCTTTGCGCGGCGCCGAAAGAAGGTGGCCTGACGCCCTCTGCCGGCATGTTGCAGGCGGCGCGCTCACATCTTCATATACCTGTTCATCCCATTGTACGTCCGCGCGGCGGCGATTTTTGTTACAGCTCGCGCGAATTTGCCGCGATAAAATCGGATGTGGCGCTGATCCGCGAAATGGGCTTTCCGGGCGTGGTGTTTGGCATGCTGGACGAAGATGCGCATATAGATATCAGCAAGATGCGGGAAATCATGCCGCTGTGCGGCGATATGGCGGTAACTTTTCATCGCGCATTTGATCTTTGTCACAGTCCGAAACGTGCAATGGAAATATTGACCGATTTGGGCGTTGCGCGCATTCTGACATCAGGGCAGCAGCAGAGCGCCGAAAGCGGAATTGCATTATTAAAGGAACTTAACGAGTTCAGCGAGGGTCCAATTATTATGGCCGGTGCTGGCGTCAGGTTGAGCAACCTGCAAAAGTTTCTCGACGCCGGGATTTGTGAGCTGCACAGCTCCGCCAGCCGCCAGGTTTCTTCTCCGATGCGTTACCGGAAAGCGGGCGTTTCAATGAGTTCAGATGTGGAAACCGATGAGTTCAGCCGTCAGTGCGTTGATGGCGATATGGTTGAGGCGATGAAAAGCATTATGCAGATGAACAGCGTTCGGGTCGCCTGAACCCAGACAGTTTTTGCCGCGCAGCACGCCGTTCCTCAGACGTGATGTTTGCAAGTACCAAACCCCAGCACTTTGTTGGGGTTTTTTTTGTCTGAAATATGCGTGTAAAAAAGATATCGGCAGGGCGCAGCTGCGCGCCCGGCAAGGGCGACTCCCGCTCCGCAACCGCGCGTTTAGGGTTTAAGGACAGATACGATGAAAACTATATCTGTCATAAGAACGTATCTAAGGATATTCGCTGCAAGAGCATCTGGTACCGATCGCGCCCTGGCTGGGATGAAGCCTTTCCCATCAAAGACGCATCGCCTCGTCTGGTCCATCGCATCCTTGACTCTGCCGATCCTGTGTCGTTGACCTGTTTCGGTTGGTCCTTATTTTGTTAAGATTATTCTTAGTATATAGCGCAATATCATTATATAATCTTCACCTTTCCTTAAGACGATAGCGGTAAAGCAGTAGATAAATGAAAAGTGCGGGATGTACAAAAATGAAAAACAGGCTAACAGGAGCAGCAGTTGCCGT
>OKNF01000165.1_pt1 | contig 13558 bp, 12 predicted proteins | sample 1613121 | NCBI WGS metagenome assembly OKNF01 (sample SAMN04436838, study PRJEB24849) | human gut metagenome | biome: human gut; feature: NICU; material: stool | host: Homo sapiens | place: USA: Saint Louis, MO | collected 2011-09-08
CGAAGCCCGGACCGGTGACGAAGGAGGAGACCACGACATCGTCCATCGACAGGGTAAAGCTGAGCAGCCAGCCCGCCGCCACCGCCGGTATCGCCAGCGGCAGAATGATTTTACGCAGAATCGTCACTTCGCTGGCGCCGAGATCGCGCGCCGCCTCCAGCATCCGCACGTCGAACCCTTTCAGACGTGAATAGACGGTGATCACCACAAACGGCAGACAGAAGGTGATGTGCGACACCAGCAGCGACCAGAAGCCCAGCGAGATCCCCAGCAGCATAAACAGCACCAGCAGCGAAATCGCCATCACGATATCGGGCGACATCATCACCACAAACAGCATGCCGCTGACGAACGGCTTGCCGCGAAAACGGTAGCGATAGAGCGCCACCGCCGTCAGCGCGCCGATCAGCGTGGCGAAGGTGGCGGAAAGCACGCCCATGATCAGCGAATGCTTCGCCGCCTGGATCAGACTGTCGTTGTTCATCAACAGCGCATACCACTGGGTGCTGAAGCCCTGCCAGTTAATGCCGAAACGCGAGGCGTTGAAGGAGTTGACGATCAAAATCACGATCGGAATATACAGCCAGGCGTAAATGAGAAACATAAAGCCGCTGCGTAAGGTTTTGCCCATTATTCCAGCTCCACTTTCTTATTCAGCATGCGCGCCGCGCGCCAGTAGAAAAGCAGCATCAGCCCCATCACCAGCGTCAGTACGATGCTGGTGGCGGCGCCGAACGGCCAGTCGCGGATATTGAGGAACTGGCTCTTGATCACGTTGCCGATCAGCAGATTTTTCGCGCCGCCCATCAGATCGGCGACGAAGAACAGCCCCATCGCCGGCAGCAGCACCAGCAGGCAGCCAGCGACGATGCCCGGCATGGTCAGCGGCAGAATAATGCGCCAGAAGGTTTGCAGCTTGCTGGCGCCGAGATCGCGCGCCGCTTCCAGGCAGGGCTTGTCCAGCTTCTCCAGACTGGAGTAGAGCGGCATCACCATAAAGGGCAGCAGAATATAGACCAGCCCCAGCACCACCGCCTCCGAGGTATACATAATACGGAAGGGCTTATCGATAACGCCCAGCCACAGCAGAAACTCGTTCAGCCAGCCGCGCGTGCTGAGGAAAATTTTCAGGCCGTAGATACGGATCAGCGAGTTGGTCCAGAAGGGGACAATCAGCAGAAACAGCATTACCGGGCGAATGCGCGCGGGCAGCTTTGTCAGACACCAGGCGAAAGGATAGCCGAGCAGCAGGCAGCAGAGCGTGGCGATCAACGCCATATTCAGCGAATGCAGCAGCACCGTAGCGTAGAGCGGATCGAGCAGCCGGGTGTAGTTATCAAACGTCAGCGCCATGCGCACGAAGTTGGCGTCATCACGCGTCAGGAAGCTGGTGGCGATAATCATTAAGTTCGGCAGAAAGACAAACAGCACCAGCCAGCCGACAATCAGCGTGATAATCGTTTTCTGGAAACGGTTACGCATTATTTTCATCAGGCAACACCACCTCCCAGCTTTCAACCCAGGTAATCGCCATTTTTTGATTCAGCGAGTGGTCAAAATCGGGATCGTCCTCGTTAAAGAACTCGCTGACGGTGACCAGCTTGCCGTTTTCCAGCTCGACGGTGGATTCCAGCGTCATGCCTTTATAGTTACGCTCGCGCACAAAGCCCACCAGCCCCTCGGCGGCTTCGCTGTCATTGATCTCTTCGACGCGCAAATCTTCCGGGCGCAGCAGCACGTTCAGCTTCTGACCGGGCGTGACCGGGAAGGGCACCAGAATATCGCATTCGCGGCCTTCCACCTTTGCGCGCACGCGTTGATCCGCCAGCGGCGCGACCACTTCCGCGTCGAAGACGTTGATTTCGCCGATAAAGCGCGCCACGAACAGATTCGCCGGCTCCTCGTAGATTTCACGCGGCGAGCCGTCCTGCTCAATGCGTCCGTCGCGCAGCACCACGATGCGATCGGACATACTGAGCGCCTCTTCCTGATCGTGCGTCACAAACACGAAAGTGATGCCCAGCTTGCGCTGTAACGCCTTCAGCTCGTTCTGCATCTGCTTGCGCAGCTTATAGTCGAGCGCCGAAAGGGATTCATCCAGCAGCAGCACCTTCGGACGGTTGACCACCGCGCGCGCGATGGCCACGCGCTGCTGCTGACCGCCGCTGAGCTGATGCGGACGGCGATCGGCGAAGCTTTCCAGCTGCACCATCGCCAGCGCTTCGTTGACGCGGGCGGTGATTTCCGTCGCCGGGGTTTTCTGCATGCGCAGACCGAAGGCGACATTTTCAAACACTGTCATGTGCGGAAACAGCGCGTAGCTCTGGAAAACGGTATTGACGTGACGATGCTCCGCCGGGGTAGCGGTGATGGTTTCGCCGTCGAGAATAATCTCGCCGCTGTCGGTCTCTTCAAGCCCGGCGATCAGGCGCAGGATGGTGGTCTTGCCGCAGCCGGAAGGGCCGAGCAGCGTAATAAACTCGCCGTGATGTATGGTCAGGTTAAAGTCGGCAATAATTTCTTTGCCGTCAAAAGCTTTACTGATGCCAGAAAGCGTAACCAGCGCCGTTTGCGCGCGTGTTTGCGTCATTTTAGTCACTCAGCCCGAAGTTATCGGCAGTCAGGGCTGCCTGTATGTATCAGAGCGCGATCGCTACGGTCGACCGGCCACAAAGTCAGGGGCGCGATGATACCTGAAAACCGCATGATTTCCATGCTCGCGAGCCAATAACCGCTATTTACCCGGATAAAAACGCGTATTCTCTTTTTGCGCACTACGCTTTAACAGTATGACCTGACGCAATATGTTGGCAGAGCAGGCTTCCCATAATAGCTCACGGCCATTGAGAGAGAAGAAAGATGACAACGCTACTCGACCGGTTTTTACACTATGTTTCGTTTGATACGCAGTCGCGCCCGCATGCGCGACAGGTGCCCAGCACGGAAGGGCAATGGACGCTGGCGCGAGTGCTGCAGGAAGAGTTGATCGCGCTTGGGCTGGAAGAGGTGACGCTGAGCGAACACTGCTGCGTGACGGCGACGCTGCCGGCCAATATCGACCATCCGGCGCCGACCATCGGCTTTATTTCCCATATCGATACGTCGCCCGATTTCACCGGCAAGCATGTTAATCCCCAGATTGTCGAAAACTACCGCGGCGGCGATATCGCGCTTGGCGTCGGCGAAGAGATCCTGTCGCCGGTGATGTTCCCGGTGCTGCATCAGCTGACCGGCCATACTTTAATCACCACCGACGGCAAAACGCTGCTTGGCGCTGACGACAAGGCGGGCGTGGCGGAGATCATGACCGCGCTGGCGCGTCTGACGCAAGGCGACATTCCGCACGGCAAAATTCGCGTCGCCTTTACGCCAGACGAAGAGGTCGGTCGCGGTACTGAGCATTTCGACGTGGCGGCATTCGGCGCGGACTGGGCCTATACCATTGACGGCAGCGGCCTCGGCGAGTTTCAGTTTGAAAACTTCAACGCCGCTTCGGTGACGGTGAAGATCGTCGGCAACAATGTGCATCCCGGCACGGCGAAAGGGGTGATGGTCAACGCGCTGGATCTGGCGATGCGCTTTCACGCCGAGGTGCCCGCCACCGAGAAACCGCAGTTCACCAGCGGCTACGAGGGCTTTTATCACCTCAACAATATCAAAGGCTCGGTCGAGCGCGCCGAGATGAACTATATCGTGCGCGATTTCGATCGCGACAGCTTTGAGGCGCGCAAGCAGAAGCTGATCGATATTTCCCGTCGCGTCGGCAAAGGGCTGAATCCTGACTGTTACGTCGATGTCACCATCGAAGACAGCTACTACAACATGCGGGAGATCGTCGAGGCGCATCCGCACAGTATCGATCTGGCATTACAGGCGATGCGCGACTGTGGCGTGGAGCCGGACGTGAAGCCGATTCGCGGCGGCACCGACGGCGCCTGGCTCTCCTTTAAAGGCTTGCCGTGCCCGAATATCTTTACCGGCGGCTATAACTACCATGGCAAACATGAGTTCGCGTCGCTGAATATTATGGAAAAAACGGTGGAAGTGATTGTCGGCATCGCCCGGCTGGCCGCCGAGAAAAAGTAGCAGGAAAGCGGCTGGCGTGGTGCCAGCCGCTAAAGCGATTACGCTTCGTTAAAGAACCAGTAGCCGCTGTTGACCAGTCCCGCCAGCTGCGCGAGGAAGGCCGGATCGTCGAGCGCCTCCGCGAAATCGTTCAAATTCAGCGTCTGTTTATCGGCGAGCGCGCTCAGCGCGGCCGGATGGGCCGATTCCAGCTGCTCGCCGTTGATAAACACCGCGTCGCCAATCTTCAGTACCCGCAATCCGCCGAGGCGCGTCAGCCTGTCGCCCTGCTGTAGCGCGTCATAGATCTCGTCAGGTTGGTAGGGCGGTTCCGGCGGCGCGATATCCAGCTCATGACGCGACTGCGAAATAAATTCGCCGAACCACTGACGGAACTGCTCCGGCTGATCGATAACCTCCAGCATCAGATCACGGATGCCGGCGATCTCCTGCGGCAGGATCTCGGAAGGACAGTCGCGCGCAGCGATATCGGGATCGCTGTAGCGACGGCCGCCCAGCTCGCGCGCCAGTACGAAGTCGGCGAAGCCGCTGATCAGCTCGCGGCCGCTGGGAGCGCGGAAGCCGACCGAATAGTTGAGCGCGTTTTCCAGCGAATAGCCTTCATGGGGGAAACCCGGCGGAATATAGAGAATATCGCCCGGCTCCATCTCTTCATCGATAATGGCGTCGAACGGTTCGACCTGCAGCAGATCGGGGTGCGGGCAGTGCTGCTTCAGCGACGTTTTATCGCCCACGCGCCAGCGACGGCGGCCGGTGCCCTGGATAATAAACACGTCATACTGATCGAGATGCGGGCCAACGCCGCCGCCCGGCACCGAGAAGGAGATCATCAGATCGTCGATGCGCCAGTCCGGCAGAAAACGGAACGGACGCATCAGCGCGGCGCACGGCTCGTGCCAGTGGTTCACCGCCTGCACCAGCAGCGACCAGTTATGCTCGCCGAGGTGATCGTAACTTTCAAACGGGCCGTGGCTTACCTGCCATTTGCCGTCCTGCTGGCTCACCAGTCGGCTGTCCACTTCGCTTTCCATCGCCAGCCCCGCCAGCTCGTCCGGCGAGATAGGATCGATAAAGTTTTTGAAGCCGCGTTTCAGGATCACCGGACGCTTTTGCCAGTAATTGTGTAAAAAATCGGTCCAGTTAAGATCGAGCTGATAATCCATAAGGTTGTCCAGTTCAGGCGAGAAATTGCAGCAAGTATAACAGCGGCAGCGCGGTTCTACTCAAGGTTATGTTCCACTTCCTGACGCTGGAAAAGCACTTTCATTCTGGCGCCGCCCAGCGCGCTGGTGCCCGCTTCGATATCGCCCGCGTACTGCTCCAGAATATCGCGCGCCACCGCCAGCCCCAGCCCCTGTCCGGGACGCAGCGTGTCGGCGCGCTGGCCGCGCAGAAAAATAATCTCCCGCTTGCTTTCGGGAATGCCGGGGCCGTCATCTTCCACCACCAGCAGCAGGCAGGAGTCGGTCTGGCGCGCGCTGATTTCCACAAACTCCAGGCAATATTTGCAGGCGTTATCCAGCACATTGCCCATCACTTCCATAAAGTCATTCTGATCGCCGACGAAGGTGATTTCCGGCGAGACATCCAGCGACAGGGAGATGCCTTTGCGCTGGTAAACCTTATTCAATGCCGAACAGAGGCTGTCCAGCAGCGCGGAAACGGAATGCAGTTCGCGCTTCAGCGGGTTGTGATCCGCCTGCATGCTGGCGCGGTGCAGGTAGTAGCCGATCTGCTGCGAGATGCGGCTGATCTGCTCCAGCATGATCGGCTCCGCCTGCTCGACGGAGAGATTCTTGCCGCCGCGCAGCGATCGCAGGGTGCTTTGCAGCACCGCCAGCGGCGTTTTCAGGCTGTGGGTAAGATCGGAGAGGGTGGTGCGGTAGCGCGTATAGCGCTGACGCTCGTTTTCCAGCAGCAGGTTCAGGTTGCGCACCAGACTGCGCAGCTCCTGCGGCGGATTTGGATCGAGCGCTTCGCGCTGACTGCTTTCCAGTTCACGGATCTGGCCAGCCAGCGTGCCGATAGGCCGCAGGCTCCAGTGCGCCGCCAGCCACAGCAGCGGGATCACCAACAGCAGATTAACCAGCAGCACATAGCTGAACCAGGACCAGACCACGTCAGAATGCTGTAATTCCTGCGGGATCGAATCGACTACCACCACCGTCAGCGCCGGCAGCGTGGTGGTGGCGTCATAGCGGTTAACCGCCACCGAGTGGGTAAAGGTGTCGTCGCCGTTATCGTCGTAGGCGTGCAGCTTATTTTGCGCCGCCTGGTCGTTGCCGAGCGCTTCGCGGCTGGTCTGATTACTGGTGTCGATTTCGTAAAAATCGGGCTTTTTCAGCCAGTCCGGGTTGATCTTCTGGCGGATCTCCGGCACGTCGCGCTGCTGCCACAGCAGGCGGCCGCGCTCGTCGTAGATAAACACCAGCGTCGGCGAATTCAGCGTCAGCTGCTCCGGCTGGGCGATGGTCAGCTGATTGTTTTTCCACTGGGCGAGGGTATAGAACAGATTGCTTTCGCCGCGCATCACGCGGTAGGTAGTCTTATCGAAGCTGACGATATACCCGACCACGGCGACCATGCCGTAAGAGAGAGAGAGCACCAGCACCACAGCGGCAGTGGCCAGCAGAAAGCGGGCGCGCAGCGAAAAGGGCCGTTGGCTTTGCAGGAAGCGCATCAGGAATCAGATATCGAAGCGGTAGCCCTGACCGCGCACGGTGGTAATCACCTCTTGCGGATGCACGGCCTGGATTTTTTTACGCAGTCGCCCCATTAACACATCGATGGTGTGGCTTTCTCGCAGCTCCGCGTCGGGATAGAGTTGCAGCATCAGGGAGTCTTTGCTGACTACCTTGCCGACGTTGCGAATCAGGGTCTCGATAATAGTGTACTCAAACGCGGTCAGCTTGATCTGTTGCTCATTGACCGTCAGTTCACGGCGCGAGAGATCGATCTGGAAGGGCGGCAGAGTAATGATCTGCGACGCCAGCCCGCTGTTGCGGCGCATCAGCGCCTGCATGCGCGCCACCACCTCTTCAATATGGAACGGCTTGGTTACGTAGTCGTCGGCGCCCGCTTCCAGCGCTTCCACTTTGGCCTGCCAGCCTTCGCGCGCGGTCAGCACCAGAATCGGCTGTTTGACATCCTGACCGCGCCAGCGGCGGATCAACGCCATGCCGTCTTCATCAGGCAGACCGAGATCGACCAGCGTAATATCAGGAGAGTGTTCAGCCAGAAAGTAATCCGCTTCTTTCGCATCTTCCGCGGCGTCGACCTGATGGCCCATTTCACGCAGCTGTACCGACAGGTGATGGCGCAGCAGAGCGTTATCCTCAACAACCAAAACGCGCATAGTCCTTTCCTTGTACAAATCATTCAGCGCTGAGTATAGGAGAGTGCAGATAAACCGCGCGTTAACACAGCGACAATCCTGGACGGACGCGTCGCGCCCGTCCAGGAAACACGGTTATTTCAGCTCGTCGACCATCTGCACCGCGCGGCCGAGGTAGTTGGCCGGGGTCATCTGCTTCAGGCGGGTTTTCTCTTCTTCCGGCAGCGCCAGGCTGTCGATAAACGCCTGCATGCCGGCGGCGTCGACGCGTTTGCCGCGCGTCAGCTCTTTCAGCTTCTCATACGGCTTTTCAATGCCGTAGCGGCGCATCACGGTCTGGATCGGCTCCGCCAGCACTTCCCAGTTCTGATCCAGCTCCGCCAGCAGGCGGTCGCGGTTCACTTCCAGTTTAGAGATGCCTTTCAGCGTCGCCTGGTAGGCGATCAGCGCGTAGCCGATGCCGACGCCCAGGTTGCGCAGCACGGTGGAGTCGGTGAGATCGCGCTGCCAGCGGGAAACCGGCAGTTTGGCGGCCAGGTGCTGCATCACCGCGTTCGCCAGGCCGAGGTTGCCCTCCGAGTTTTCGAAATCGATCGGGTTCACTTTGTGCGGCATAGTGGAGGAGCCGATTTCGCCAGCGATGGTTTTCTGTTTGAAGTGGTTCAGCGCAATATAGCCCCAGACGTCGCGATCGAAGTCGATCAGGATGGTGTTGAAGCGCGCGATGCAGTCAAACAGCTCGGCGATATAGTCGTGCGGCTCGATCTGTGTGGTGTAGGGGTTCCAGCTGATGCCCAGCGAGGTGACGAACGCTTCGCTCAGCTGATGCCAGTCCACTTCCGGGTAGGCGGACATGTGCGCGTTATAGTTGCCGACCGCGCCGTTGATTTTGCCGAGGATCTCCACCTGCTCCAGCTGACGCAGCTGGCGCGACATGCGGTAAGCGACGTTCGCCATCTCTTTGCCCATGGTGGAGGGCGTAGCGGGTTGGCCGTGGGTACGCGACAGCAGCGGAATATCGCGGTACTGCTGCGCCAGATCTTTCACCGCGTCGATCAGTTGGGTCCAGTAAGGCAGAATGACCTCGCGGCGTGCGGTTTCCAGCATCAGCGCATGCGACAGGTTATTAATATCTTCTGAGGTGCAGGCGAAGTGGATAAATTCGGAGACGGCGTGCAGCGCGGGCACCTCAGCCACTTTTTCCTTCAGGAAATACTCAACCGCTTTCACGTCGTGATTGGTGGTGCGCTCAATCGTTTTGATGCGCGCGGCGTCGGTTTCGTTGAAATTTTCAACGATCGCGTCAAGGAAAGCGTTTGCGTCGGCGTCAAAAGCAGGAACTTCCTTGATCTCTGCAGTCGCGGCCAGTTTTTGTAACCAGCGAACTTCAACCTGAACGCGGAATTTCAGCAGGCCATACTCGCTGAAAATGGCGCGCAGCGGGCTGACTTTTTCGCCGTAACGACCATCGACAGGTGAGACGGCGGTCAGAGAGGATAATTCCATCAGAGCAACTCCTGGATCGTTAACTAAAGGTCTGGCGTCTGTCGGCCATCAGGCCGACGGCATACCGGCTAAAATACGTTTCGCCTCACTCATGAGACGATTTCGGAAAAACATTAACTGCAGGCGGCCGCCGCCCACCTGCTGCCAGAGCACCGCGGAGCGGATGCCGGCCAGCAGAGAGGCGCGAATTTTACTCTGCACCTGGCTGTTTTGCAGCACCGCAGGCGATCCTGTCACCTGAATGCGCGGGCCGAGCGGGCTGATGACATCGACATAGATGCCCGCCATGGCGGCGACGATCGTCTCGGATTCGATATCGTAATGGGTCAGCTGGCGATCGAGCTGGGCGATACGCTGCGCCAGCGTATTGAGCGCGGATTTATTGGCGTTCAGCTTTCTTTCCAGCACCATCAGGCTCAGGGTATAGCGCGTCAGCTCCGCCCCGGCGCCCTGGCGGCTGGGCGTATTCAGCACCGCCAACAGCGTCTCCAGCCCGAAGCGCAGATGGGTTTCGTCGTTGCCGTAAACGGCCAGCGTGGAAGAGGGGTTTAAATCGAGCAGGCTGCTCAGGGAGGTTTTCAGCGACTGCGCGTCGCACTGGCCCTGATGGGCCAGCTGCTGCGCCAGATGCGCGGCCTGGCAGATGCCTGCCAGCGCCAGCGTGATGTCGTAATAATTTTTAGCCACGGTTACTCCTGTATACACATCGGCGCAGCATAAGCGATTATGCCGACACCAGCGGTAAACGCTGCTCGATGATGCCGCCGCCGAGGCAGATTTCGCCCAGATAGAAGACGGCGGACTGGCCTGGCGTGACGGCGGCCACCGGCTGCCCGAAGCGCACTTCGATGCGATCGTCGTCCAGCGGCGTAACGACGCAGGGGATATCTTCCTGACGGTAGCGCGTTTTCACCGCGCACTGCAGCGGCGCGCGCAACGGTTGACGGTCAACCCAGTGCAGCTGTTGCGCAATCAGGCCGACGGACATCAGGCGCGGATGGTCGGCGCCCTGCGCCACGATCAGGCGGTTATTGGCGACATCTTTATCCACCACGTACCAGGGATCGTCGCTGCTCTCTTTCAGGCCGCCGATGCCGAGGCCTTTACGTTGCCCCAGCGTATGGTACATCAGGCCCTGATGTTCGCCCACGGTCTGACCGTCGACGGTGACGATTTCGCCAGGCTGCGCCGGCAGATAGCGTCCGAGGAAATCACGGAATTTGCGTTCGCCGATAAAGCAGATGCCGGTAGAATCTTTTTTCTTCGCCGTCACCAGCTCCAGATCTTCCGCGATGCGGCGCACTTCCGGCTTCGACAGCTCGCCGACCGGGAACAGGCTCTGAGCGATCTGCTGGTGGCTGAGCGTGTAGAGGAAGTAGCTCTGATCTTTATTGCCGTCGAGACCGCGCAGCAGCTGGCTCTGGCCGTTGCTGTCCTGGCGGCGAACGTAGTGGCCGGTGGCGATAAAGTCGGCGCCGAGATCTTCCGCCGCGAACTCCAGGAACGCTTTGAACTTGATCTCTTTGTTGCAGAGAATATCGGGGTTAGGCGTGCGGCCCGCCTTGTACTCTTCAAGGAAATGCTCGAAGACGTTATCCCAGTATTCGGCGGCGAAGTTGACCTTATGCAGCTTCATGCCGAGTTTGTCGCACACTGCCTGGGCGTCGGCCAGATCGTCCGCGGCGGTACAGTACTCTTCGCCGTCGTCCTCCTCCCAGTTTTTCATAAACAGACCTTCCACCTGATAGCCCTGCTGTTGCAGTAACCAGGCGGAAACGGAGGAATCGACGCCGCCGGACATTCCGACGATCACTTTTTTCTGGCTGTTGTCAGACATGACACACTCACGACAAGGAACAAAAACAGGCGGCGTATTCTAGCACGCGTCAGACGGGGACGCATCCCCGCCGCGCGGCTGGCGCGATGGGAAAGCCATTATCGATAAATTCGCACCAGCGACAGCGGATAACGCACGCCGCTTTGCCAGATACGCACGCTTTCCGCCACCAGCGGCGAACGCAGACGATCCGCCGTCAGGATCTGCTGCGGCGACAGCCACCAGCAGCGGTCGATATCGCTGTCCTGCGGCTGCGTCGGCAGACGCGTCGGGAGATCGACGGCGAACAGAAAACGGATAAAGGGAGTATTGTCCGGCGCGGTCCACTGCTGCACGCCGAGAAAATATTCCATCTCCGCCTGAATGCCGGTCTCCTCGTACAGCTCGCGGCTGGCGGCCTCCAGCAGACTCTCGTCCGCTTCCAGATGGCCGGCGGGCTGGTTCCAGGTCGCTTTGCCGTGGACGGTTTCTTCCACTACCAGCAGTTCGCCTTCCGCCTGCACTATGCAGGCGACGGTCACGTGCGGTTTAAACATCAGCAGCTCCTTTCGGATTAAAATTGATCGGTGACGTCGCGCCATTCACCCTGCGCCAGGCCGTCCAGCGTCAGCGACGCCAGGCCGTAGCGGATCAGCCGCAGCGTTGGGAAACCGATATGGGCGGTCATGCGGCGTACCTGACGGTTGCGTCCTTCATACAGGGTGATTTTCAGCCAGCTGGTGGGAATCGCTTTACGTTCGCGGATCGGCGGCTGGCGCGGCCAGAGCCAGGCGGGTTCCGCCACCTTTTCGACGCCAGCGGGGAGGGTGGGGCCATCTTTCAGATTAACGCCATCGCGCAGCGCCTGCAGCGCGCTGTCATCGGGTTCGCCTTCCACCTGCACGTAGTAAATTTTGCCGGTGCGTTTGCCCGGTTGGGTCAGCTTCGCCTGTAACGCGCCGTCGTTGGTCAGCACCATCAGGCCTTCGCTGTCGCGGTCCAGGCGGCCCGCGGCGTAAACGTCGCTGACCGGAATAAAATCCTTCAGCGTGGCGCGGCCCGCTTCGTCGGTGAACTGCGGCAGTACATCATAGGGTTTGTTAAAAACGATCACCCGACGCGGCCCTTTACGTGACGGTGGCGGGGCGGAAGCACGGCTGAATCGTTTAACGTTGTGATTCTTAACGACAGTTTTACGCATGAGCTTTGCACTTGAGGGTAATGAGCGCATTATAACGCGAAATCGAGATGATTGGCGCGGCGGCAATATTCAAGTAGTATTGACGCGCATCTTACAAATCATTAACAAAAAAGCGCTCGAAGGAGAGGTTAATGGAAAGCAAAGTAGTTGTTCCGGCGGAAGGTCAGAAAATCACGCTTGACGGTCAGGGCAAACTGGTTGTCCCTGCTAATCCGATCATCCCTTATATCGAAGGTGACGGCATTGGCGTGGATGTATCTCCTGTCATGATCAAAGTGGTTGATGCCGCTGTGAAAAAAGCCTACAACGGCGAGCGAAAAATTTCCTGGATGGAAATTTACACCGGTGAGAAATCCACGCAGGTGTATGGCCCGGACGTATGGCTGCCGGAGGAGACGCTTGACCTGATTAAGGACTATCGCGTTGCCATCAAAGGCCCGTTGACGACGCCGGTTGGCGGCGGTATCCGTTCTCTTAACGTTGCGCTGCGTCAGCAGCTGGACCTGTACATCTGTCTGCGTCCGGTACGCTACTATCAGGGCACCCCAAGCCCGGTAAAACGTCCGCAGGACACCGATATGGTGATCTTCCGTGAAAACAGTGAAGACATCTATGCCGGCATCGAGTGGAAAGCGGGCACTCCGGAAGCGGATAAAGTGATCAAGTTCCTGCGCGAAGAGATGGGCGTGAACAAGATTCGCTTCCCGGAACAGTGCGGCATCGGCGTGAAGCCTTGCTCTGAAGCGGGCACTAAGCGCCTGGTGCGCGCGGCGATTGAATATGCCATCACCAACGATCGCGACTCTGTGACCCTGGTTCACAAAGGCAACATCATGAAGTTCACCGAAGGCGCGTTTAAAGACTGGGGCTACCAGCTGGCGCGCGAAGAGTTCGGCGGCGAGCTGCTGGACGGCGGCCCGTGGGTGAAAATCAAGAACCCGAACACCGGCAAAGAGATCGTTATTAAAGACGTGATCGCCGATGCGTTCCTGCAGCAGATTCTGCTGCGCCCGGCCGAGTACGACGTGATCGCCTGTATGAACCTGAACGGCGACTACATCTCTGACGCTCTGGCGGCGCAGGTTGGCGGCATCGGCATCGCGCCGGGCGCTAATATCGGCGACGAGTGCGCGCTGTTTGAAGCGACGCACGGCACCGCGCCGAAATACGCAGGCCAGGATAAAGTCAACCCAGGCTCTGTTATCCTTTCGGCGGAAATGATGTTGCGCCATATGCAGTGGTTCGAAGCCGCAGACCTGATTGTTAAAGGCATGGAAGGCGCGATCGCCGCGAAAACCGTGACCTATGACTTCGAGCGTCTGATGGAAGGCGCTAAACTGCTGAAATGTTCAGAGTTTGGCGACGCGATTATCAACAATATGTAATGATTGTTGATGTGAAAGAATAAGCGGAGCTATGGTAGTTCCGCTTTTTTATTTTTCCGGCGATACGGCAGAGGGCTTCGCTGACGCATTTATGAGCACCCTGTCAAATCGCCGTATCTTGTCCTTTGAAAAAAGGTGCGTAACTGTATGGTTTTTCATCATAGGGGAATGATGTATGAGCCATTGCCTGCCTGGAACGGATCTTTACTACCTGCCGCGCGATAATCTCG
>OKNF01000167.1_pt1 | contig 13247 bp, 9 predicted proteins | sample 1613121 | NCBI WGS metagenome assembly OKNF01 (sample SAMN04436838, study PRJEB24849) | human gut metagenome | biome: human gut; feature: NICU; material: stool | host: Homo sapiens | place: USA: Saint Louis, MO | collected 2011-09-08
GCCGACGCCCTGGACGCTGGACATCTACCTGAGCCAGCCTGACGACTGGCTGCCGTGGCTGCTGGGCAGCGTCAGCGCCATGATCCTGCCGCAGGAGTGGCCGACGCTGCCGGATTACAGCCGCCAGCCGGTCGGCACCGGCCCCTATTCGGTGGTGCGTAATCAGCAGTCGCAGCTGAAAATTCAGGCCTTCGACGACTACTTTGGCTACCGGGCGTTGATTGATGAGGTCAATATCTGGGTGCTGCCGGAGATTAGCGAGGAGCTGGTTTACGCCGGCGTGAAAGTTCAGGGCAGCCAGGAGGATGAAACCGCGCTGGAAAGCCGGCTGGAAGAGGGCTGCTACTTTCTGCTGTTCGATCGACGTTCGGCGAAAGGCGGCGACGAGCAGGTGCGTCGCTGGGTCAGCACCCTGCTAAATCCCATCTCGTTGCTGAACAACGCCAGCCCCGGCTATCAGCGCTACTGGTTTCCCGCCTGGGGGCTGCTGCCGCGCTGGCACCATCGGCGTGAAATGCACGCCGACGCGAAACCGGCCGGCCTCACCGAGCTGACGCTGACCAGCTATCGCCATCACAGCGAACATCAGGCGATCGCCGGGCTGCTGACGCCGTTGCTGGCGGCGCACGGCGTGCGGCTGATCGTGCAGGAGATCGACTACGCCAGCTGGCATCACGGCGAGGCGGAAAGCGATATCTGGCTGGGCAGCGCCAACTTTACGCTGCCGCTGGGCTTTTCCGTCTTTGCCCTGCTGTATGAGCTGCCGTTGCTGCAACACTGCATCGATATTGACTGGCAGGGCGACGCCGCGCGCTGGCGTCAACAGCAGCTGACGCTGGCGGACTGGTGTAAAAAGCTGGTAGAAGACCACTATCTGCATCCGCTGTTTCATCACTGGCTGCTGCTGGAAGGCCAGCGCAGCATGCGCGGCGTGCGCATGAATACCCTGGGCTGGTTTGATTTCAAATCCGCCTGGTTCGCGCCGCCTGAATCCTGACGCTTTCGTTAACTTTACGAAAACACTACACTAAGTCGTTCTCAACGGGGTGTGGAGACGCGCAGCCGAAAACAGCGCGCTTTTCCACTGAGAGAGACCCGTCGAACCTGATCCGGTTAATACCGGCGTAGGGATTTGAGATGCCGTCCATCCTCAGATCACGCGCCCTGTTATTCCTTCTCCTCAAGGAGCGCAACGTGTTGAAAAAAGTTTTGCCCGTTCTGCTGTTATTGTCCGCCCCAGCTTTTGCCGCCAGGCCGACGCTCACCGTCTACACCTACGACTCTTTCGCCGCCGAATGGGGCCCTGGCCCGGCGGTTAAAAAGGCGTTCGAGGCGCAGTGCGGCTGCGAACTGAAATTCGTCGCGCTGGAAGATGGCGTCTCTCTGCTGAACCGCCTGCGTATGGAAGGCAAAAACAGCAAGGCCGACATAGTGCTGGGGCTGGATAACAATTTGGTACAGGCGGCGGAACAGACCGGCTTGTTTACCCCCTCTGACGTCGACACCACCAAACTGACGCTGCCGGTCGGCTGGCAAAACAGCACCTTTATCCCCTACGACTACGGCTACTTCGCCTTTGTTTATGACAAAAACAAGCTGAAGAATCCACCGAAAAGTCTGCGGGAACTGGTGGAAAGCGACCAGAAGTGGCGGGTAATTTACGAGGACCCGCGCACCAGCACCCCAGGCCTCGGCCTGTTGCTCTGGATGCAGAAGGTCTATGGCGCGTCACCAAAGGCTGGAGCGAAGCTTACGGCCTGTTCCTGAAAGGCGAAGGCGACCTGGTGCTGAGCTATACCACCTCCCCCGCTTATCATCTGATTGCCGAGAAGAAAGATCATTACGCGGCGGCCAGTTTCGCCGAAGGTCACTATCTGCAGGTTGAAGTGGCGGCGCAGTTGAAAAACAGCGCCCAGCCAAAGCTGGCGCGGCAGTTTATGCAGTTCATGGTCAGCGAACCGTTCCAGCAGACTATCCCGACAGGCAACTGGATGTATCCGGTGATCAATACTGCGCTGCCGACCGGCTTTAACAGCCTGCCGGTGCCGAAAACCGCCTTAGAATTCACCCCGGAGCAGGTCGCGCAGCAGCGCGCCGCATGGATTAGCGCATGGCAACGCGCCGTCAGCCGCTAATTGCAGGCTGGCTATGGCCTGGCCTGCTGACCGCCGCGTTGCTGGTCGGCGTGGCGCTGCTGGCCTTCGGCGCGCTGTGGTTCAACGCGCCCGATAACGACTGGCGCGGCCTGCTGCAGGACAGCTATCTGCATCATGTGGTCGCCTTTTCGTTCTGGCAGGCGCTGCTGTCGGCGCTGCTGTCGGTTTTGCCTGCGATCCCGCTGGCGCGCGCCCTGTGGCGACGACGCTTCCCTGGCCGTCAGCTGCTGCTCCGGCTGTGTGCAATGACGCTGGTGTTGCCGGTGCTGGTGGCGGTATTCGGCCTGCTGAGCGTCTACGGACGCGAGGGCTGGCTGGCCCAGCTCTGCGCGCTGCTTGGCGTCGAATACCGCTTTTCGCCCTATGGCCTGCAGGGTATTTTGCTGGCGCACGTCTTCTTTAACCTGCCGCTGGCGACGCGTCTGCTGTTGCAGGCGCTGGAGAATATTCCCGGCGAACAGCGCCAGCTCTCCGCGCAGCTCGGCATTGAGGGCTGGCACTTTTTCCGTCTGGTGGAATGGCCCTGGCTGCGTCGTCAGATCCTGCCTGCGGCGGCGCTGATCTTTATGCTCTGCTTCGCCAGCTTCGCCACCGTGCTGTCGCTGGGCGGCGGTCCACAGGCGACGACCATCGAACTGGCGATTTTCCAGGCGCTCAGTTACGACTACGATCCCGGTCGCGCCGCTTTGCTGGCGCTGCTGCAAATGGGCTGCTGTCTTGGCCTGGTGATGCTGAGCCAGCGCCTGAGCAAAGCGCTGCCGACCGGCGGCGTCTCGCTGAACGGCTGGCGCGCCCCCGGTCGTGGATTCGGCACGCTGGCCCGCGATACGCTGATTATCGCCCTTGCCCTGCTGTTGCTGCTGCCGCCGCTGCTGGCGGTTATCGTCGATGGCGTGCGCCAGGGCGCTGGCAGCCTGCGGGATCAGCCCGCGCTGTGGCAGGCCGCCGGAACCTCGCTGCGCATCGCGCTGGCCGCCGGTCTGCTGTCGGTACTGCTGACAATGCTGCTGCTCTGGAGCAGCCGTGAACTGCGCCTGCGTCAGCGCCTGCTGGCGGGCCAGGCGCTGGAGATGAGCGGCATGCTGATTCTCGCCATGCCGGGCATCGTGCTGGCGACCGGCTTCTTTCTGCTGTTTAACAGCACGCTGGGGCTGCCGCAGCAGGCGGACGGCATCGTCATTTTCACCAATGCGCTGATGGCGATCCCCTACGCGATGAAGGTGCTGGAAAATCCGATGCGCGATATCGCCGAACGCTACCAGCGTCTCTGCCTGTCGCTCGATATTCGCGGCTGGCGGCGCGTGCGCCTGATTGAGCTGAAGGCATTGCAGCGTCCGCTGGCGCAGGCGCTGGCGTTCGCCTGCGTGCTGTCCGTTGGCGATTTCGGCGTGGTGGCGCTGTTCGGCAGCGCTGATTTCCGCACCCTGCCCTACTACCTTTATCAGCAGATTGGCGCCTATCGCAGCGCCGACGGCGCGGTCACCGCTCTGCTGCTGCTGCTGCTCTGCTTTCTTCTGTTCACCCTGATTGAAAAACTACCGGGACGCCATGCTAACCCTGACTAATCTGACCTGGATCTACCACCATTTGCCGATGCGCTTTTCGCTGTCGCTGCGCCCGGGCGAGCGCGTTGCGGTGCTGGGGCCGAGCGGCGCCGGAAAGAGCACCCTGCTTAGCCTGGTGGCGGGCTTTCTTGATGCACACAGCGGGCAGATAACGCTAAACGGAGCGGATCATACCCACACGCCGCCCGCCCAGCGCCCGGTCTCGATGCTGTTTCAGGAAAACAACCTGTTTGCGCACCTGACGGTAGCGCAAAATATCGGCCTGGGCCTGCATCCAGGGCTGAAGCTGAACGCCGCGCAGCATCAGCAGGTGGCGGAGATCGCCCGCCGCGTGGGGCTGGAATCCGCGCTGACGCGCCTGCCGGGCGAGCTCTCCGGCGGCCAACGCCAGCGGGCGGCATTGGCGCGCTGTCTGGTGCGCGCCAGGCCGATCCTGCTGCTGGACGAGCCTTTCTCTGCGCTCGATCCGGCGCTGCGTAAGGAGATGCTGGCGCTGGTGGATGAGGTCTGCCGCGAACGTCAGCTGACGCTGCTGATGGTGTCGCACAGCCTGGAGGATGCGCAGCAGATCGCTGCGCGCAGCGTGCTGGTGGTGGATGGACGTATTTATTGGGACGGCGCCACCTCAGCGCTGCTGCGCGGCGAAACGGAGGCGGCGGAAGTTCTGGGGATTCGCCACCGGCCAGCGGATGAACCAGCCGGAGGCGCAAGAAGTTAACCGATAAAGACTTTCACCAACAGCTGACGGAAAATCGGCATCATCGGGTGAAATTGAATCGCGATCAGGCTGCCCGCACCGAGAATAAATCCCAGCGGCGCCAGCCAGCGCAGGCGCTGCGTCGTCAGGTAAGGCGTCGCCCAGTCCTGCTGTTTTCCGGCGCGCCACCAGCGCCAGCAGAGCCATGCGCCTATCCACGCCAGCAGCGCCACCGCCAGCAGCAGCCAGATAAAATTACCGCTCTGCGCATCTTTCGGCACGTCGATCGCCACGCCGGCGAGAATGCCCGGCAGCAGATAAAGCGGCGGCCAAAGCAGACAGCCGATAATATTCGGCGGCAGGAACTTGCGCACCGGCAGCTCCAGCATGCCCGCCGCCAGTGGAATCAGCGGCCGCGTCGGACCGACGAAGCGGCCGACCAGAATAGTGAACATGCTGTGCTGATGCAGCGCGTGCTCGGTTCTGTCCAGCATCTTTTGATGCTTTTTCAGATATTGCCAGCGGTGCAGCGGCCCCTGAAACTTCCAGCCGATACCATAGGAGATCCAGTCGCCCAGCAGACAGCCGACAATGCCCGCGCCCCAGGCGGGATAGAGCCCCAGCTGGCCGCTGCCCACCAGCGCGCCGAGGCTGGCCATCATCACCGTGCCCGGCAGCAGCAGCCCCACCAGCGCCAGCGACTCAAGAAACGTCACCAGCGCCACGGCAAACAGCGCCCACTCAAGCGATTGGGTAATCAGGTGTTCCAGCCAGGCTTCCATAAGCATCCTCAGAATCTATTGTCGCCGGGATTGTCCTGAGCGGAAGTCACAGCGTCAAGCGATGATTTGTATGGGGATATTGACATGAATTGACACCGGCTTTACCGCTGCCGGGGAGGCGCAGCGCTATGACCTGCCGCAGATAAAGCGCGCCGGTCGGAATGATTACAGGCTGACAGCTCTCCCTTCTGATTTAGTTAAATCCAACCTCAACCAGCTCGCCATTCGCTTTTTGAATATAGCGGGTATTATTGAGCCAGTAGCTAACCTCGCCATTACGCGTCAGGGTGATATACATTAACCGGTCCTTTTCGATACAGTTTTTTGGCGGCGGCATATCGTCAAAGCAGAGGCGATCGTATTTTTCCAGCGCTTTATAGCCGTCGCCGAAGCGCCAGACGGCAATATTATTTTCAGTGAGCCAATTTTCAGGAACACCGTAACTTTTAAAAAGTATTTCTTTATTTTCCAACCACCAATAAATACGAGCTTTAGAAGTCAATGGGAATTTATCGACCAGTATATGCCATGTATATGCATTTTTATGTGAAGCAATGATTTTCACTGGCTGAAAGATGACATACCCACCATACAGCAATCCTGCAATAACAATACTTAAAAACAAAATAAAATATTTATTAATTATCAATTTCATTTAATGCCGCCGCTGAGGCTTACCGTTGCACTTAGGTTATTAAAAAAAGGCTTAAATCCATATTTTTCATACCTTTGTAAAACAAACCAGATTCTGAAAAACCTAAACTGACGGAATTTATTTTTCATAATATCATTATCATCCAGCCCAAAGTGATCCTGGGCCAGATATTGTACTCTGGCCACCCACCTGTCATTTTTAACCTCTAATGATAGTATATTTATCTGAACAGCATAGATATCATGAATGGTAATACCCAAACCATTAAAGTTATCCTCTTTACGTACAAACTTAGGTAATATCATATCTTGAATATTATTATTAAAGTGAGGAAGGTGCTTTTTAGGATAGATGCCTTTTGCATAATCAACATACCTGTTAATCGTCTCCCTTATCGCTTTTAGCGAGCTGTCATCCGAATTATCCTCCAGTAACTGATTTCTTAACGCCATATCCAGCGCCGCATCGCTAAAAGGCGTGCCATCAGCGTACTGCATATGGTCAATCATTTTATTAATCAGTTGGCGATAGGGACTATAAATGGAGAAAGGCCAGCTCAGGCTGCGCATTTCATCAAACAGCAGCTGCGCGCAGACCTGATACGAACAGGTTCCCGCGTTTTTGACAGCATGGGAACGGAAAAAACGCGACTGCGGTAAATTGAACGGCGTAAGCCGTACGCCGCTGTAAGGGTCCACCGTTTCTGATACATCCGTAAGAGAGTAGCGCTTTCGCAGCTGGGAAGCCGTTAAGTCGCCATATCGCATATCCGCCGCCGCTCTGTCGTTCATTTTTCTCTGGGTAGTAAAAACAGTACAAGGAAAGGTTAAAGCTGTCATTTATCGCGCTTCCTGCCGATGCGGTTTTGATGTAGCCGCGTCCCGTGCGTTATCGTTAAGCGCTTATTAATACCGGTGAAAAGCGCATGCCGATTCAAGACATGTCCCGAATTTAAATCTTTTCAGGTTGGCAGGAGATTAAGAACTGTATAAATAAACATGCTATCATTGGCGCGATTTTCCGCTTTTCAGAGGCATCGGGTGAACAACGCACGCGCAGGTTTTCTGCTGACGCGCCACTGGCGCGATACGCCAAACGGCACCGAGATCGTTCTATGGCTGGCGACCGATAACGGACCGCAGCGTCTGGTGCTGCCGCCGCAAGAATCTGTCGCCTTTTTACCCGCAGAATATCAGCAGCAGGCGAGGCAGTTGCTGGCCGATGAGCGCGACTGGCGACTGTTGCCGCTCGCCCTGAAAGACTTTCGCCATCGCCCGGTGCTGGGCCTTTATTGCTCGCAGTATCGCCAGTTGCAGCGGCTGGAAAAGCGGCTGCGCGAACAGGCTATTCCGCTCTATGAGGCGGACGTGCGCCCGCCGGATCGTTTCCTGATGGAGCGCTTTATCACCGCGCCGGTCTGGTTCAGCGGCGAACCGGCCGGAGAGAGTCTGATCAACGCTCGCCTTAAGCCGCACCCCGATTATCGCCCGCAGCTTCGCTGGGCGTCGCTCGATATCGAAACCACCCAGCATGGCGAACTCTACTGCATCGGCGTCGAAGGCTGTGGTCAGCGCATCGTGTGGATGCTGGGGCCGGAAAACGGCGACGCCAGCCAGCTCGACTTTGAACTGCATTACGTCAGCAGCCGTCCGCAGCTGTTGGAAAAACTCAACGCCTGGTTCGCCGCACAGGATCCCGACGTGCTGATTGGCTGGAACGTGGTGCAGTTTGACCTGCGCGTGCTGCAAAAGCACGCCGATCGCTACGGGATTCCGCTGCGTCTGGGACGCAACCAGACGCCGCTGGAGTGGCGCGAGCATGGCTTCAAACCCGGCGTATTTTTCGCGCAGGCGGAGGGACGGCTGATTATCGACGGCATCGAAGCGCTGAAATCCGCTTTCTGGAATTTCGACTCATTCAGCCTGGAGTCGGTGTCGCGCCAGCTGCTGGGCGAAGGCAAGGCGATTGATAATCCCTGGCAGCGCATGGAAGAAATTAACCAGCGCTTCGCCAACGATAAGCCGGCGCTGGCGCGCTACAACCTGAAAGACTGCGAGCTGGTGACGCGCATCTTCCAGAAAACCGAGCTGATGCCGTTCTTGCTGGAACGCGCCAGCGTCAACGGGCTGGCGGCGGATCGCCATGGGGGCTCGGTGGCTTCTTTCAGCCATCTCTATTTTCCACGCATGCATCGCGCCGGTTTCGTCGCGCCCAATTTCGGCGAGGTGGCGCCGGACGCCAGCCCCGGCGGCTACGTGATGGATTCACGCCCTGGCCTGTATGACTCGGTATTGGTGCTGGATTATAAAAGCCTTTACCCGTCGATAATCCGCACCTTCTTAATCGATCCGGTCGGGCTGGTGGAGGGACTGGCTCATCCTGACGATAAAGATTCGGTGCCCGGCTTCCGCCAGGCGCGCTTTTCGCGTCACAACCACTGTCTGCCCGCCATCGTCAATCAGATCTGGCAGGGACGCGAAGCGGCGAAGCGTCAGGGCAACCAGCCGCTGTCGCAGGCGCTAAAAATTATTATGAACGCCCTGTACGGCGTGCTGGGCACTCGCGCCTGCCGCTTTTTCGATCCGCGTCTCGCCTCTTCTATCACGCTGCGCGGCCACGAGATTATGCAACAGACGCGCCAGCTGATAGAGGCGCAGGGTTACGAAGTCATCTATGGCGACACCGACTCCACCTTCGTCTGGTTGAAGGCGCCGCACGATACTGCCAGCGCCGACGCTATCGGTCAGCGGCTGGTCAGCCTGGTCAATCAGTGGTGGCGCGACCATTTGCAGGCGGAATATCAGCTGGAAAGCGCGCTGGAGCTGGAATATGAAACGCATTTCGTGCGCTTTCTGATGCCTACCATTCGCGGCGCGGAACAGGGCAGTAAAAAGCGTTACGCCGGGCTGATCCAGCTGGCGGGCCAGGAACGCATGATATTTAAAGGGCTGGAGACGGTGCGCACCGACTGGACGCCGCTGGCGCAGGAATTTCAGCAGGCGCTCTACGGTCGTATTTTCCGCGGCCAGCCCTGGCAGGAATATATCCGTGAAACGGTACGCCAGCTGCTGGACGGCGAACTGGACGCGCAGCTGGTGTACAAAAAGCGCCTGCGCCGCCCGCTGCACGAATATGAACGCAACGTGCCGCCGCACGTGCGCGCCGCGCGCCTGGCCGATGAACAGAATAAAAAACTGGGCCGCCCGTTACAGTATCAAAAAGGGGGCGCCATTCGCTATGTCATGACCACCTCCGGGCCGGAGCCGCTGGAAGCGCGCACCGCGCCGCTGGATTACGATCACTACCTGACAAAACAGCTGCAGCCGGTCGCCGACGGGATATTGCCTTTCGTACAGGATGACTTTGCTACACTGATTACCGGGCAGCTGGGCCTTTTTTGACAGGTGACGAACGCGTTACCTTCCAGTACCATAGCGCCCTTCCTGAATTCACCGCTCCTGGGCCTTAGCCAGACATGTTTATTGCCTGGCCGCAACGCTATTGTCCGGGCGGGAGCATGACACCTGTTATTACGAGAATCGCGAGCTAAACATCTATGCCTTTTACACTTGGTCAACGCTGGATCAGCGACACGGAAAGCGAACTGGGACTGGGAACTGTGGTTGCCCTGGATGCCCGTATGGTTACTCTGCTTTTTCCTGCTACCGGTGAAAACCGTCTCTATGCCCGAAATGATTCTCCCATTACCCGTGTGATCTTCAATCCCGGCGATACCGTCACCAGCCATGAAGGCTGGCAGCTGGAAGTCGCTGAAGTACGCAATGATAATGGCCTGGTAACCTATATCGGCACCCGTCTGGATACTCAGGAGCCGATGGAAATGCGCGAAGTGCTGCTCGACAGCAAACTGGTGTTCAGCAAGCCACAGGACCGTCTGTTCGCCGGTCAGCTTGACCGCATGGATCGCTTCGCCCTGCGCTTTCGCGCGCGCCGTTACCAGAGCGAGCAGTATCGTCTCTCTGTCAGCGGTCTGCGCGGCATGCGCACCAACCTGATCCCGCACCAGCTGCATATCGCCCACGATGTGGGCCGCCGTCACGCGCCGCGCGTGCTGCTGGCGGATGAGGTGGGCCTCGGCAAAACTATCGAAGCCGGGATGATTATTCATCAGCAGCTGCTGGCCGGCCGCGCCGATCGCGTGCTGATCGTTGTGCCGGAAACTCTGCAGCATCAGTGGCTGGTGGAAATGCTGCGTCGCTTTAACCTGCGTTTCTCGCTGTTTGACGACGCGCGCTACGCCGAAGCGCAGCACGACAGCGACAATCCGTTCGATACCGAGCAACTGGTGATTTGCTCGCTCGATTTCGTGCGTCGCAACAAACAGCGTTTACAGCAGCTGGCGGACGCGGAGTGGGATCTGCTGGTCGTAGACGAAGCGCATCATCTCGCCTGGAGCGAAGGCGAGCCGAGCCGCGAATATCAGGTTATCGAACAGTTGGCGGAGCAGATCCCCGGCGTGCTGCTGTTGACGGCGACGCCGGAGCAGCTCGGCATGGAGAGCCACTTCGCGCGCCTGCGCCTGCTCGATCCGGATCGGTTCCACGATTTTGAGCAGTTCGTCGCCGAGCAGGAGAATTATCGCCCGGTCGCCGATGCGGTCGCCATGCTGCTGGAAGACAAAAGCATCACCAGCGCCGAGATGAATCTGCTGAGCGATCTTATCGGCGAGCAGGATATCGAACCGCTGCTGCAAACCGCCAACGGCAAGAGCGACGGCAGGCAGGCGGCGCGCGAAGAGTTGATTCGCATGCTGATGGATCGTCACGGCACCAGCCGCGTGCTGTTCCGCAACACCCGTAACGGCGTGAAGGGCTTCCCGCATCGCGAACTGCATCAGATCCGTCTGCCGCTGCCGACGCAGTATCAGACCGCGATCAAGGTTTCCGGCATCATGGCGGCACGTAAATCCGCCGAGGAGCGCGCGCACGATATGCTCTACCCGGAGCAGATTTATCAGGAGTTTGAGGGCGACAGCGGCACCTGGTGGAACTTCGATCCGCGCGTTGAATGGCTGATGGGCTATCTGACCAGCAACCGCAAAGAAAAAGTGCTGGTGATCTGCGCCAAAGCGGCGACCGCGCTACAGCTGGAGCAGGTGCTGCGCGAGCGTGAAGGCATTCGCGCCGCGGTATTCCATGAAGGGCTGTCGATTATCGATCGCGACCGCGCCGCCGCCTGGTTCGCTTCGGAAGAGGATGGCGCGCAGGTGCTGCTCTGTTCAGAAATCGGTTCCGAAGGACGCAACTTCCAGTTCGCCAACCGGCTGGTAATGTTCGATCTGCCGTTCAACCCCGATCTGCTGGAGCAGCGTATCGGCCGCCTCGACCGTATCGGTCAGACGCGCGATATTCAGATCATGGTGCCTTATCTGGAGAAAACAGCGCAGTCGGTGCTGGTGCGCTGGTATCACGAAGGGCTGGATGCGTTCGAGCATACCTGCCCGACAGGACGCACGGTTTACGATCGGGTGCACGATCAATTGATCGGCTATCTGGCCGCGCCGGAAAACAGCGAAGGGCTGGACGCGTTTATCGCTGAATGCCGTCAGCAGCACGATGCGCTGCGCGCGCAGCTGGAGCAGGGCCGCGACCGTCTGCTGGAGCTGCATTCCAACGGCGGCGAGAAAGCCCAGGCGCTGGCGGAAGAGATTAGCCGTCAGGATAACAATATCGAGCTGGTCAACTTCGCCCTTAACCTGTTCGATATTATCGGCATCAACCAGGAAGATCGCAGCGATAACCTGATTGTGCTGACGCCGTCCGATCATATGCTGGTGCCCGATTTCCCCGGCCTGCCGGAAGAAGGCTGCACCATCACCTTCGATCGCGATCAGGCGCTGGCGCGTGAAGATGCGCAGTATGTGACCTGGGAACACCCGATCATTCGCAACGGTCTCGATCTGATCCTGTCAGGCGATACCGGCAGCTGTGCCCTTTCACTGTTAAAAAACAAGGCGCTGCCGGTCGGCACGCTGCTGATCGAGCTGATTTACGTGGTGGAGGCGCAGGCGCCGAAACATCTGCAATTGACCCGCTTTCTGCCGCCAACGCCGGTGCGTCTGCTGGTGGATCGCAAAGGCGTCAATCTGGCCGACAAGGTGGAATTTGAGAGCTTTAACCGTCAGCTGAACGCGGTGAACCGCCATAACGGCAGCAAGCTGGTGAACGCGGTGCAACAGGATGTGCATGCGATTTTGCAGCTGGCGGAGCCGCAGGCGGCGGAAGCGGCGCGTAAGCTGATCGACGCGGCGCGCGCCGAGGCGGATGAAAAGCTGAGCGCTGAGCTAGAGCGTCTGGAAGCGCTGAAGGCGGTGAACCCAAATATCCGTGAAGATGAGATCGCCGCGCTGGAGAGCAACCGCAGCGAGGTACTGGCCAGCCTGAATGATGCCGGCTGGCGTCTGGACGCGCTGCGCCTGATCGTCGTCTCTCATCAGTAAGCGAACCGGAGACGCAGACGATGGAACCCTATAACCCGCCGCTGGAGCCCTGGCTGCATATTTTGTATCAGGACGATCACATCATGGTGGTCAATAAGCCGAGCGGGTTATTGTCCGTGCCGGGCCGTCTTGAGGAGCATAAAGACAGCGTGATGACGCGCGTTCAGCGTGACTTTCCACAGGCTGAATCGGTGCACCGCCTTGATATGGCCACCAGTGGCGTGCTGGTGGTGGCCTTGACGAAGGCGGCCGAACGCGAGCTGAAGCGCCAGTTCCGCGAACGCGAGCCGGAAAAAAGCTATGTGGCGCGTATCTGGGGCCATCCCGATAAGGATGAGGGACTGGTGGATTTGCCGCTGATTTGCGACTGGCCGAATCGCCCGAAGCAGAAGGTCTGCTTTGAGACCGGAAAGTCGGCGCAAACGGAGTATCAGGTACTGGAGCGGGCAGCGGATAACTCCGCTCGCGTGCAGCTGAAGCCGATTACCGGCCGTTCGCATCAGCTGCGCGTGCATATGCAGGCGCTGGGCCATCCGATTCTGGGCGACCGCTTTTATGCGCATGAGACGGCGCAGGCGTTAGCGCCGCGTCTGCAACTTCACGCCGAGTCGCTGACGATTACCCATCCTGCCTTCGGCAACCGCATGACGTTCCGCCAGCCCGCCGATTTTTAACGGCCTGCGGCGAGCGCGTTGACGCTGGGGTGGCGATATTGCAGCGGACTGCGGGCTTTCAACGTAGATGATGTCGTGGCAGGCTGAGTGGGCTTTAACGTAGACGGTGTCGCGGCGGGCTGAGTGGGCGTTAACGTGGGTGATGACGCGGCGGTCGCGAGGTTGACGCCCGTCCTGCGCCGTCAGCAACAGGCAGGCCGCTCCGTAAAGACGTCGTCAATCCATCCCTGGAGACTCCGCCGCGTCATCCCTGACGCG
>OKNF01000168.1_pt1 | contig 13107 bp, 18 predicted proteins | sample 1613121 | NCBI WGS metagenome assembly OKNF01 (sample SAMN04436838, study PRJEB24849) | human gut metagenome | biome: human gut; feature: NICU; material: stool | host: Homo sapiens | place: USA: Saint Louis, MO | collected 2011-09-08
TCTTTAAGCCATCTTAAATGACTCTGAGGTGTCTGTTAAACCCGTGGCGATTCAATGCTCTAGCGCACAAACGCCCTTATGGCTGGTAACGTAATCGTATACAGCCTGACTTTCCAGTCTCTGTAACATGTGCAAAAGCAGCTTGCGTCGCATCACATCCGACTTCCAACGTTTACACGCTGCCAAATCTTTCCAGGTGATGTTGAAAGGCTGGCCTACCGCATTGGTAACACATTTACCGTAACGTGAATCGTCACGGGTTTAACAGACACCTCAGCACTAAAACGCAGCCCGCGCAAAATAGCGCAAAAAAATTATCTGGCGACGGGAATAACTCTTCCTGTGGTTCGTCTTATGCATTCTTAGCACACAGATGAGCCTTTAACATGCCGCATTCTTCTCTTTTACTCAGGCAGAAACTGACGCGCCTTTCACTGATTGCCGCCGTTCCGCTGTCACTCACCTTCCTGATTTTATGGGCAGGAGGATGGCTGACCCCGCAACGTCTCTCCGCCGATAAGCTGATTGTCACGCTGGAGCAATCCGGCGGAAAACATCCTGGCTACCGTCGTAACCATGCCAAAGGGGTATGTGTGGTGGGCAATTTTATTTCCAGTGGCAACGCCAGCGCGATTTCCCACGCAGCGCTTTTCGCTCAGGGGATGACGACCCCGGTGACAGGACGACTGGCGATTGCCGGCGGTAATGCAGATGCGCCCGATTATGCCGTTCCTGTTCGCAGTATGGCGCTACTGTTCCAGTTAGCAGATGGAGAACAATGGCGTACCGGGATGAATGCCATTCCGTTTTTTCCGGTAGCGACGGTGCAGGGATTTTACGACCAGCAGGTCGCTTCACAACCCGATCCCGCAACCGGAAAACCCAGGCCAGAAAATATAAAAAACCTTATTGATAAGCATCCAGAAATAGTCCCCTTCCTGAGCTGGTTAAAGCATTATGTTCCCTCCTCCAGTTGGGGAAGTGACCAGTTTAATAGCCTTAACGCCTTCTTCTTTGTCGATAAAGCGAATAATAAACATCTGGTCCGCTGGAGCATGGTGCCGCGAATGCCGCGTCAGCCGATAACCGCGGCGCAGCGAACGGATAAACAGTTTTTGCAGGAAGATTTGCAGCAACGCCTCGCCAGCGCGCCGCTTAGATGGGATTTGATTATCACGGTAGCCGGAGCGGGCGATCCAGAGAACGACGCCTCCAAAGTCTGGCCCGCCGATCGGCAGACGATTAATGCCGGAACGCTGACAGTCACTCGCGCCATGCCGCAACAGCAGGGAGCCTGTAATGACATTAATTACGATCCGTTGATTCTGCCGGATGGCATAGCCGCTTCCAGCGATCCGCTCCTTAATGCGCGATCGGCTGCCTATGCCAAATCTTACAATCTTCGCACCCGCGAGCAGTCTGAACAGTCAGGGCACTCATTATGAAACAGGTTACGCATTTTCATCCCGCGCTGCGCGTGCTGCACTGGCTAATGGCTACCGCCATACTGGCTATGCTGTTTATTGGCGTTGCGATGGTTTCCACTGTGTCGTCACTGCATGCGTTGCTGGTCTCTCTGCATAAACCACTCGGGCTGATGATATTGCTGCTGGTGTTAGTGCGTTTATGGTTACGCTTCTTTACCGCAACGCCCCCCTTGCCCCGCTCGATTCCCGGCTGGCAGCGCGGGCTGGCGCATCTCTCACACTGGATACTGTATGCGCTGATGCTGGCTCAGCCGCTGATTGGCTGGGCGATGCTGTCGGCGGCAGGCTATCCGATCACCATCGGTGCTGGAATTGTTTTACCGCCACTGTTACCGGTTAATAATGATGTCTATGCTCTGTTACGTCCGCTGCATTCTCTCGTCGCTCTGCTGCTGTTTGTGACCATCATGGGACATCTGGCGGCGGCATTACTGCATGCGCTAATACTGCGTGACGGTGTGTTTGAGAGTATGACCGGACAGCGCAAACCTTGAGAGGCGGCTGTGTCAAATCTGACTGATGATGAAATCCGGGAGATGATGCCGCATTTGCAGCGATTTGCACTGTGGCTGACCCGTAATCCGCACAGCGCCGACGACCTGGTGCAGAGCTGTCTGATGAAAGCCCTGACCCACAGGGCGCAAAATACCCGTGACCAGAGTTTGCGCGCCTGGTTGTTTTCTGTGCTTTACCGGCAGTTTATTGACGGGGAACGCAGACGAAAACGCTACCACGCGATTCTGGCTTTTTTCACCGGCGAAGATCTACCGGGCCCCTCTGTCGAAGCGATGGCAATAGCCGACGATACGCTGGCGCTGTTTGCTACGCTGCCGACCGACTATCGCGCTGTTTTGTTGCTGGTGAGCGTGGAAGAGCTCACCTATAAAGAGGCCGCTATGGCACTGAATATCCCGCTGGGAACCGTCATGTCTCGTCTTTCCCGGGCGCGTAAATTGTTACATGAGAAATCGGAAGGCAAAGTGAGTCCGATGTCACTGAGGAGGCTAAAATGACCCCCGACGAACAGCAACTGCACGCCTGGATGGATGGCGAGCTTGATGAGGCGACGGCGCAGCAGGTAGAGCGCTACCTGGCGGAAAATCCCCAGGTTGCCGCACAAATGGCCGCGTTGCGTCATGAAATGCAGCATCTACGTCATGCAATAAACCGGCAGCCGTTGCACATGAATAGTGTCGAACCCCATTATTTTCATCGCCGCGTGCGAGAGCAGCGGCAAAGAAAGGTGGCGCTGGCCTGTCTGTTTGTTCTCTCCCTCAGCGTCGGCGGAATGACCGGATGGCAACTTAAAGATGCGCAAATGTCAGCGCCTCTGCCAATGGAAGATGCCGTTCAGGCCTATAAACTGTTTGGCGATGAGACAACGCTTCCGCTCGACGTGAGCGCCAGTCAGCATGCAGAGCTGGCAGGCTGGGTGACGCGCTATTTTATTCGCGGCGCGCTGCCGCCCAACCTTGAACGCTATGGCTTTAAACCGCTCGGCGCTCGCCTGATGGCGACGGCGCAGGGGCCAGCCGCCGTGGTGATGTATCAGGATCCACGCGGCATCCGTGTCGCCTGGTATATCCGGCCGCTTAGCCAGAATAAAATATCGCAAGGGGAGCGTAAAGCAGAAAATGTTATGGCGCAATACTGGAGCGACGAACATTATAACTATGCCATGGTCACACCGCTTGATGCACCTGAAGCGAGTAATGTACGTAAGGCGCTCTCTCAGAACCTGACTTAGTTCAGCAGGAATGCGCTGCGGTAATGCCCGGCATGGAATCAAGCAACAGCTAATCCACGCGCCTGCGTGGATTTTTCATTTTATGCCCTCACCCTTTCATAAAAGCACGGCGCCAAATAAGCGCACAGGCTATTCAGTCTGACGAACAGCAGCGCCGCTCGCCGGAACAAAATTTATCAGCCAGACTTAAACCAAAGGCGTAGTCTGCACCGGCGTTGTGTTTTACACTGCGCGCTGCAAAATCTCAGTTAATAAACGATTAAGTAGGCGGTAACGGCGATGAAAGGAACGATCACAACCTGGTTTCAGGATAAAGGTTTTGGATTTATCAAAGATGAAAACGGCGATAACCGTTATTTTCATGTGATTAAGGTCGCCAACCCGGAACTGATTAAGAAAGATGCGGCGGTGACTTTTGAACCGACAACCAACAATAAGGGTTTATCAGCGTATGCTGTGAAAGTCATCCCGGAAAGCAAATACATCTATATCGCGGGCGAACGCCTTAAGCTTACCTCAATTAAATCTTACGTGGTTTACAGCGAAGAGGAGCCTGTCGCGAGCGGCATCGATAAAGAAAAGCCGATACTGTCGGTGGGCATACTGATGAACAATATCAGGCCGAAAAGCGCTGAGAAGCCCGGTGAAATGCGCTCGGTGAAAAAACTGGCGATCACCACCTTTCAGGGCACGACCTTAATCTTCTCGGAAGATGAGATCGATATAGAGAGCACGGTAAAGCTGCTCAAGGTCTGAATCACCCGGCCCGATCCTGCCGAAATTCTGCATCGCTCATAAGCAGGGTTTCGGCATCGCTTACAGACCGCGTTAAGCCTCGCCAGAGGGCGCTTTCCCCCTTTCGGCAGCACATGCAAGCCGCACGGCGCTCAGGCTCTGCAACCTGATACGGTTACAAAAATAACAGGTATCATTCCACAATTATTTAACTGGTGTAGAAACGAAGATGACAAAACTCACCCTACAGGAACAGATGCTCAAGGCTGGATTAGTAACCAGCAAGAAAATGGAAAAAGTGCAAAGAACGGCGAAAAAATCACGCGTTCAGGCACGTGAGGCAAGAGCGGCTGTAGAAGAAAACAAAAAAGCGCAGCTTGAGCGAGATAAGCAGCTAAACGAACAGCAAAAACAGGCTGCCTTGTCTAAAGCGTATAAAGCTCAGGTGAAGCAGCTCATTGAAATGAACAAGATCGAGATTGTAAAAGGGACGATTCGCTTTAACTTCACCGATGGGAAGTTAATTAAGGAAATGATGGTGGATAAGGCGACACAGGCTCAGTTGATTAGCGGACGTCTCGCCATTGCTCGTTTGGCCGCTGATAACAGCGATGAGAGTACATACGCTATTATTCCCGCAAGCGTAGCCGACAAAATCGCGCAGCGCGATGCTAACAGTATTGTTTTAAATAGCGCACTGAGCCAGGAAGCGCAGGATGAGGAAGATCCTTACGCTGATTTTAAAGTGCCCGATGATTTAATGTGGTAATGAACGCTTTTGCGATACGTATCGGTGAAAGGGTCTTCAGGCTTTCACTGAGACGATATGTTGCGCCCGTTCATGGAAGAAGGGTTGGCAACGGCCAGACAGATGCAGCAGCCCTCACCTGATACAGGCATACCCCAGGAGACGCCTTATGAACAATGAAGTACCACTGAAATATTATGATATCGTGGATGAGTACTCGACCGAATCCGCAAAAGCAGTGGGTGAATCAGAACGCGAGCCCCTGGCGCGCTATTTCCAGCTACTGATTACCCGCTTAATGAATAACGAAGAGATTGGTGAGGACGCGCAGCAGGAGATGGCCAGCGAAGCCGGCATTGACGCGCGACGTATCGATGAGATCGCTGAGTTCCTCAACCAATGGGGCAATGAGTAGAAATCTTATAAACACGCCATCGCTGTAAAATCCACGCAGGCGCGTGGATTTTTCTTTTATCGAGCCGGTTAAACTTCACTATCACTCCGGGCTGACCGGATCTTTCTTCTGCAAATTATCGCGTCCCAGCCCGCCGATAAACGGCAGTCGTAAACGCAGCGGCGAAAAATCCAGCCCCAGATTGAGCCCCAGCACGTTGACCTCGAACCCCTCCTCTGCCCCCAGCGTGATGCCGGCGACGCCCAGCACCGAAACCTGCAATCCACGCCCCGACGGCGGCAGGCCAACGGGATTAAGCAGCGAGCGAAAATCTTTGCCTACCGCATTGGCTGGCAGATCCAGTTTCAGAGCGGGTACTTCGCGCCCGATATGTGCGATAAAGGTGTTGCTGTTAGGTCCGGGCCAGGCGCGGTAGGTATCCGGCCACGGGTAAGAGGCGATGGCCGCTTCAATCTGCGGAATCATCGCTTCAGCCTCTGGGCCACGATGATCCACCAGCAGGCGAGGTTTTGCGCCATACCAGTAACCATCCGGCGCGTTGCGATTGCGACGCACTTTTATTCCCGCGCCCCAGCTGATCACCTCGTAGCGATTATATTCCGTTTCACCGGCGCGTTTAAAAATGATCCACGGATGGACTGCCACCACGCCTTTCCAGCCCCATGTAGGCGCGGCATAGACCTGGACAATCGCCAGTCCGGCATTTTGCCGGGCGTTGGGCGCTATTCCGGCGGAATCACGTCGGGCAGACCACCAGCCCTCCAGCTGGCGCGAATCCCGCTGATGCATGGCCTGGGCAAGGCTGGCGACAAGCGAAAGCAAAATAATGCAAAGAAAGCTCAGACAAAAGGTTTTTATGGAGATCATGGCAGCCTGCGGTCAGGAGAGGAAAACGCATCCTCATGTCCGGCTATTGTACTGCCGTTTTTTTGCGCATCAACACCGGCTTTATTTGGCATGGGTTTAAGCTGTTCTCTTTATCGTGCTTTTTTTAGCGCGCCACCGGCTGCATTCCAGCCCACTGTTCCCCATAAGCCATTCCCCATGCTGGCAACGTTTATCCAGCCAGCAACAATAGAGTTAACCGGATTCACCTTGCCATCTTCAGCATACTGAGCACCTGCGTTTACCCCTGTGCCCAACTCCCATATCGCCTGCGCGGCACCGGGCAATAACGCCACGCCTCCTGTAGCCAGCGCTCCCGCATAGGCTTTGTTTTCCGCCAGGCCTCGCTGGCAGGCTTCTCCTGAAGGATTGTTTGCACATGACAGCACATCCTTACCATGCTCCCTGGCTTTTTCTCCCTGCGTCCATTCATTGCCGCCCAGAAGGTTATTCTCAACAACAAGACCCGCAGCAGGGGTTGGGATAGAACTTTCATTCAGGTGGAGTTTTCCGGCTTTTTCTCTCCTTTAACCAGATTTTTATCCAAATCCCGATACCCAAAATAAGGCCACCAACATATCCAGATTCAAAGAAAGAGGCAAAAACATCACCCCAATTAAAGGGGAAAAAACCCTTTTTAAAATAAATAATCACTGATGCAAGTAGTTCAGCTACAACATCGCCAATGAGTAATAAAATCAGGCAACTCAATATCAGTTTGACCAAACTAAAAAGATTATTTTTTAGCATCGGTTTTATCCTTCTTATCGAGTTCATCTTTAACAGCACTCCCTGTTTTCTCGCCGATGTAGCCTCCAAGAACCGTACCTGTTAAATCAGACGCTGCATCTTTTCCAAGCTTTGAGCCGACTCCTTTTATTATTTCACCGCCTAAGCCACCAACGACAGTACCCGCAGCCGCACCAGCCATAGAGTTAAGTGGTTCTTCTCCCTTAAATCCGCTTCCGATTGCCGCCCCGCCCATATTGACAGGAGTTGAAGCTATGATCCCTTTTCCTGTCGTTGCTGCCGCTGTTACCCCCGCCATAATCGCATCCACATAGCTGAACGGATCTTTTCCGGCAAGCTGAACACCAGTATTAACTTCCACACCGATTGCCGCATTCGTCGTCATTTCTTTCACGGTAAGACCCAGCACACTTCCGCCAAATATCAGCGGTGCATCCCCAATACTGGCATTCGATTTATGGTAGCCCCAGGTGTTCATGATGCTCTGCGCCTTCGCCATTGCCTCAGAGTCAGGATTATGTTTTATATAGTCCTGGCCTGACAGCAGTCCCTTAACCAGCTCCTGCGAGACGGCGGAACCGTATTTCTTCTCCATTTCAGCCGCATAAACCCGCTGATATCCCGCCAGTTCAGCGCGTTCCGTGCTGCTCATTTGTGAAGGGTCTTTAGTAAATTTAGACACCAGGGCATCGCTGCGCTTATCGGCATTTTCCAGCGTAATCAGCTCATTCGCAGCAGCTAATGACTTGTCACCATTCTTAATTTTCTCAACGGCCTTATCGAGTTTGTCTGAGGATGTTGCTCCAAGAAAGTTATTCTCCACTATAAAGTAAGCTCCCCGACTCAGGGGTCGGGGAGCTTTTACAAATGTTAAAAACCTTTTACTTTTAATAACCTTGCAACCCACATAACCATTCCTACAAAGCCACCAACATAAACACTGATTTTACATATGAGAAAAAATTTATACGTAGTAAAAGATACTGGAATCTGTTTATAAAAAAGGAAGAAAAACTCTCCAAAGGCATATAAAGCAAGACCAGTCAGGAAGATAGAAAGCATGCTAATCAAAACAAAGAAAACAAGAAGTAATATTGACCTCATTTCTTATTTCCCTCTTGCTTCATTTTTTGTTCTGTATACTTCCCCCCTAACTCTGAAGTGATACTTCCCCCAATATCACCAATCAAACCAGGGAAATTACTTGGTGTCATTTCCTTCGAAATGCCAAAATCACCTTTTATCTCTGTATATTTCTGTAAGGTTGAATTGAATTTCGGATCCCAGCCCTCCTTCCACCAGTTTGCCCCTGTATTAGTCCCCCAAGAAATACCCTTTCCTATACCGTAACCAATGCCTGCACCAACACCGTTTGTTATTGCTCCAGATAGTGGAGCTTTATCATCCAGCCAGTTACCCAGTGCACCGCCCGCAGCATTCCAGCCAACAGTACCCGCCAGGCCATTGCCCATGCTGATAACGTTCACCCAGCCAGCAATAGCCGCATTCGCCGGATCTATCGTGCTATCCGCCAGATAACTGATACCTGCATTCGCACCGGCTCCAAGACCCCACATAGCCTGAGCGCCACCCGGTAACAGGGCAACACTACCTGTAGCAAGCGCCAACCCTACGGCATCACGTTCATTCATTGCTTTCTGACATGCGGCCCCACTCGGATTGTCAGAACAGGTCGCCATATCGACGCCATGCTGGCGTATCCATGCAGCCTGAGCATCTTCACTACCGCCGAGTAAATTATTCTCAACAACAACTTCTTCCGTTGTACAGTCAGCCGCCGCAACCGCTTTTTCCCTGTTCTTTCCGCCACTTACAGATGATTCTGGCTGAGGCATTTCCTGAGCTACAACTTTTTGCCCCGACGCGCCTTTTTCGCCCGTACACGCTACCGCACCACTGAGCATCACCGCGCACAGCATCCATGTGAGGGCTTTCCTTATCCGTTTCATTCCGCTTTCCCTGCGTTATCCTGCTGCGCATTTTAACAGCATCTTCTCCCCTGTCATTACCGGTCCAGCGCGGCGGGAGCCGGGTCACAGCTTGCTGTGACCCGGTGAACCGTCTGCCGGGCGCGGGCTGGCGAAGCCCGCAAGCGCTGTACAGCGCTCTGAGGCACGGAAGGCTGAGGGAACGAACGGGTTTGCATGGCCACACCAGGCCGGGGTGGGAAGCGGAAGCTGGCGAGGCGGGTACGAGCAACGCAGCGCAGCGCAGTGCGAGCCGTCGCAGACAGACGACGCCGGGCGGGCATTAAGCCCTTTAGCGGAGGCCGTCAGGCCGACTTCCTCTGGGGGTTACTTACCGGCGATGACGCGGCTGACGCCGCCTGGGATGGCGGCCGCACCCCGGCGCTGAACGCGGGGCGCACGCCATAATGCAGATTATACGCATACGAGCGCATGACGTTGTTTCAGGAAGGAGTCAGGTGTGAATCGCGAGAGTGCGTGTAATCTCCCGCATTATGGTTAATGGACGCGCGGCGGCCATCCCGTACCTGCATATTGCACAGCGGACCGGCCGCCGCACGGCCATTTACCCCGCGACGCACGGAACAGGATGAAGGCAGATCGCGCCACGGATGGCGCGCCCTGCCGCACAGCGAACAGCCCGGCTTACAGAGGGCTCCGCTAACTCTGCTAACTTTCCGGCGAGACCGGCGGCCAGCATCGGGCCGTGTGGATCAGCGTCACTATCCAGACGATACCGGCTTCTTCATCCAGCTCATACACAAGCCGGTAATGTTCATGCGGTATCAGCTCCCGCGTACCCGCTATTTTTCCCGGCGCACCCATCAGCGGCTGCTCTGCCAGCCTGGCCGCGGCTTCACTGAACCGCTCATCCATCTCCGCCGCAGCCAGCGGGTTTCGTTCCTCGAGGTAATCCCATATTGCTGTACGGTCGTTGAGCGCCTCCTGCGCCCACAGCACCTTCACGCTTTCCCCGCCAGTTTTGCCCGACGCGCGGCGAACTGCGCTTCAGCCTCTTCGTTGCTCACAACGTTATCTGCTCGTATATCCTGCCGTCCTCTCTCCACTTTCTGCGCCAGGTAAGTATCGTAAGCCCGACTCTCGCTCTGGCGACGGATGTATTCCCGCATCAGCTCGCGTATTACCTGCGAGGCCGGTCTGTCACTGGCTTTCGCAGCGGCGATGAACTCTTCCCGCAGCGAGCTTTCCAGCTTCATCGTGAACACCGCTTCTTTAGGCATGGCTCTTTCTCCCACTCTGCTTAAGTACTGACCAAGTATATACCTTATCATCACCTTTACTCCATCCTGTCTGGTTTCTGGTTGTCCCGCTGCTCTGCCGGATGCGTTGACGCATGGACCGCCTGAAGCGCCTTTATGCTCACCTGCGTGTATATCTGCGTGCTCTCCACGCTCCTGTGACCCAGCATCGCCTGTATCCACCGCAGGTCCGCGCCGTTCTCCAGCATCTGCGTCGCCATTGCGTGACGGAACAGGTGGCAGCTTCCCCTGTCGATGCCCGCCGCTCTCAGGTACGGCACCACCGCCTGCGTGATGCCGTTCGCCGTCAGCCCCGCCACGCCGTCCATCGCCAGGAACAGCGCCCGGCAGCCTGGCGTGACAGCTATTTCCGGCCTCACCTGGCTGAGGTAGCGCTCAAGCCACCACAGCGCACGCTCTCCCGCCGGCACCACCCGGTCTTGGTTTCCCTTGCCCTGTAAGCTCAGCGTCCGCCGCACGAAGTCCGTGCTGTATATCTCAAGCCTGGCCGCCTCGCCGCGCCGGATGCCCGTTGACCACAGCAGCTCCATCAGCGCACGGTCGCGCACGCCCTGAAGCGTCGTCAGGTCGCACAGCGCCAGGATGTCTTCTACCTGCTCCACGCTCAGTATCGTGCGCGGCAGCCGCCGCTCCAGCCGCGGCAGCTCCAGGTCCGCCGCCGGATTCGCCAGTATCAGCCCCTGTTTTGTCAGCCAGGAGAACCACACCTGAAGCGGCTGAAGCGCCGTCCGCTGCGTCCGGCTGCTCAGCGGCTCCCCGTTCGTTTTTCGGTAGCCGTACAGCCAGCGCTGCCAGCTCTCCAGCACCGGACGGGTCACCTCCGCCGCGTACCGGATACCCCGTTCATCCGCCCAGCAGATAAAGCGATAACTGTGATGCGTCTGCACCTTCAGCGTCGTCTCTGACCAGTTGCGCTCCCGCCGCCACCGCACGAACCGCAGCAGCGCATACAGGCTTTTCGGGTCGGACGCCGGGCCAACCGGCTGGCGGTAGATTTCATCGACGGTAAGCAGGCGGTCTGAACGGGGTTTGCGGTTGGCCATGATGACACTCCTTTGTCAGAACGGGCGCTGTCTGCGGCAGGCGGCTAAGAAGGAAGGCTGACTGACGAAGGCGAAGGCGGCAGCGGGGGTTTCTTTTTCTCTCTTATTACTGCGTTTTCAGCAACCCGAACCGCTTCACCCGCCGGGCCTTCTCCTGCCTGCCCTGACGCCGATTTTCCCGGCCCGAACTTATCCCGAACCTGACCCGAACTTAAGGCGGACTTACTCTCTTCCGGCCCGAACTTACGTTTACCGCCTTCGTCATCTCCGGCTTTTTCATTCACGCTCAGCAGCCCGCACAGGTGGCTTTCCTCACCGCTGCCGCCGTCCCACAGCAGCTCATAGCGCAGCAGGTGACCGCGACTGCCGCCGTGGGTTAACAGGTACTCCATTTCACTCAGCCGCAGGCAGTGGTGCTTGAGCTGGCTGTCGCTCCAGTTCGTCCACGCCCGGATGTCCCGCCGCGTGAACCGCACCTCTGAAGGCAGGCAGTTCTGCCGCTGCGCAGTCTCCTGCACCATCGCCTGTATCAGCAGCAGCAGCTTCCGCGTCTGCGGCGGCATCTCGTCCAGCGTCCGGCCCAGGACCTCATGCGCCAGCCGGTTCGCCAGCCGGATGTCTGACGGCTGCACCTCGATATACTCGATAACGCTGCCGCGATGCTCCGTCCGCTTCACTGTCCGCTGGTACTGGTGCAGCAGCGCAACGCTCTGTATCAGGGTGAGGTATTTCATATGGTCGCGCCGGGTGCGCGTTTTGTCGCTCAGGAACGTCAGTTGCTCCGCGTAAGGGTTCACCACCTTCAGCGGGCGCAGCCGCCGCTGCGCGTTCCGGTGTAACCGGGCCAGATAACCCTTTTCCGACTGCGCCAGTAAGCCTTCCAGCGTCTGCGCCCGCCGCTGCTGCGCGTGTATTGCTTCCGTCTGCTCTCTGGACTCGTTCACCGTCAGCACCAGGCAGCGGTTCAGCAGCTCCTCGTCCACGTCTGAAGCGGTTGTCGAAGTGATCACCGGGCCGGGCCAGTTGATCATCCGGCTGCTCGGGGAGGAGTAGATATGCCGCGAAGAAGATAACGTGCTGGTTATAAAGTAAAACTCCCCGCTTTTGAGAGCGGAGAATTTATATTTAGTCATCGCACCTAAGGTTTAGGTTGAACTTATTGAAGATCATTATGAATGTTCATTTCGATAATAAACGTACCAACAACCTATTCCAACCACTATACCTCCAAACGAAGCGCCTCTGATGATTTTATATAGCCCGGGCAAATATGTCAGAAAGGGAACGTCACGGACAAAATACAGATATATTTTTGCAAAGGCATATACAACCAACCCTATGAAGTTCATGGTTAAAATTGATAGCAGCAAAAATAAAAATAATAATAATATCCATTTCTTACTTTTCATTACGAATTTCCTTTTCGTTTCCAAGTGAGGCGTTTGGATCAGTAAGAACGTTGAAAGTTTCCCCAGCTAAACCTCCACCTGCTGTTCCTGTGATAGCAGGAATAGGATTCAATGTAGAAGGTCTAGATATTCCCATTCCAATATCATCCCAACGTAAAGTTTTCCATGTCGGATTGAAGATATCATCTGCTATTGGTGTAATGATTTTATTTCCTATTCCATAACCAATCGCACCACCCACTCCACTAATCGTGCCGTAAAGGAAAGGATTTTTACCATCTATATAACTGGTTATAGCGCCGCCAGCAGCATTTATAGCTACTGTTGATTTAAATCCGGTGTATCGGGTTAAAGCGCCAGTCCAGTAAGCGCCTATAACATTTTTAGGATCAACAGAGCCGGTTAATCCATAATCAATGGCACCGACAGCCCCAGTCCCGATAGCTCCAGATATAGCCACAGCCTCCGGGAGGATCCATGGAGATATTATTGTTCCCATCGCTGCGACAGCCAACTGACAGGATACCGGTGTTCCTCCACTACAGGCTTCTTTTATTGCTGCCTGTGTTCCCGATTCGTAATTCGCTGTGGTTCCGGGTTTCTGTTTATTTGCCGCTGCC
>OKNF01000169.1_pt1 | contig 13086 bp, 12 predicted proteins | sample 1613121 | NCBI WGS metagenome assembly OKNF01 (sample SAMN04436838, study PRJEB24849) | human gut metagenome | biome: human gut; feature: NICU; material: stool | host: Homo sapiens | place: USA: Saint Louis, MO | collected 2011-09-08
CTAATTCATGGAGATGCCGAATCGTTTCACATTGCTTCACCACATCATGACGAATCCGCCGCACCGGTCAGTACCAGGTTCGGCACATTGGCGGGCAGTATGCTGGCGGAGAGCTGAAAGGTGCCGAAGCCGACCGCCAGCGCCAGGCCAATCCAGCCCCGGCTCCCCTCTTTGATCCCCGCCCGTTTCGCCAGCGCGCCCACTACCGGCATCAGCAGCGCGATGCGCCCCATATTGGAAGGCATCACAAACGCCAGCATGTAGCTGATGACGATCACGCCGCCGACCATGCGCGGCCAGCTGCCGCTGAGATGCGGCGCCAGCCTGTACGCCAGCCGGTCGGCCAACCCGACTTTACGGATCGCGACGCCGAGAATAAAACCGCTCAGCACCAGCCAGAAGGCGGATGAGGCGAAACCGCCGAACACGCTGGCGGCAGGCGCGATATGCAGCAGCATCGCCGCAGCGAAAAACAGCAGCGCAGTAATGAATTCCGGCAGGCGCGCGCTGGCCCACAGCAGAATCGTCGCTGCGACGACCAGCGTCGTCAGCCAGAGATGGGGATCGGACGTGAACAACGGATAGCTCCTTGCCAGCGCAGCCGAAAAAAGCCTGATTTTTGGCTGATTAAGATTTCTTCTATTAGGGTTAAAGAGTATTGAATTTCATCACGGTCTGGTAAAGCGCTCCATGTCCGTATTTGTGATTGCAGTCACCGGAGGAAAAGCATGACCCATGCACAGCCGCAACCCGGCGCCGAAGAAGAACTGACATTGCTCGATCGCTACTGGCGCGCCGCCAACTATCTGTCGGTCGGCCAGATTTACTTAATGGATAATCCCCTGCTGCGCGAACCGTTACAACCCGAACATATTAAACCGCGCCTGCTGGGCCACTGGGGCACCACGCCCGGTCTGAACTTTATCTATGCTCACCTGAACCGCATTATCCGCCACCGCGACCTCAATATGATCTATATCTGCGGTCCGGGGCATGGCGGCCCCGGCATGGTGGCCAACACCTGGCTGGAGGGCAGCTACAGCGAGATCTACCCGGACATCAGCGAAGACGCCACCGGGATGCAGCGGCTGTTCAGGCAGTTCTCTTTCCCCGGCGGCATTCCCAGCCACGCCGCGCCGGAAACGCCCGGATCGATTAACGAAGGCGGCGAACTGGGCTACTCGCTTTCGCACGCGTTCGGCGCGGTGTTTGATTACCCCGATCTGATCGCCGCCTGCGTCATCGGCGACGGCGAGGCGGAAACCGGCCCGCTCTCTTCCAGCTGGCACGGCACCAAGTTCCTGAACGCCGCGCGCGACGGCGCGGTACTGCCGATCCTGCACCTCAACGGCTATAAAATCGCCAACCCGACGCTGCTGGGACGCAGCAGCGACGAGGATCTGCATCAGCTGTTCAGCGGCTACGGCTATGAGCCGCTGTTCGTTTGCGGCGACGAGCCGGAAAAAATGCACCGCCTGATGGCCGACACGCTGGACCGCGCCTTCGACAAGATCCGCGATTATCAACAGCGCGCCCGTCGCGGCGAGACGTCGGACGTCATCCCGCGCTGGCCGATGATTATTCTGCGCAGCCCGAAAGGCTGGACCGGTCCAAAAACCGTCGACGGCAAAAAAGTCGAGGATTTCTGGCGCGCGCATCAGGTGCCGGTCGCCTCCTGTCGCGAAGATGACGGCCACCGTCAGATTCTGGAACAGTGGATGCGCAGCTATCAACCGGAGACGTTGTTCGACGAGCAGGGCCGACTGCGACCGGAGCTGCGCGCGCTGGCGCCGCAGGGTGAGAAGCGGATGGGCGCTTCGCCCTATGCCAACGGCGGACGCCTGCGCCGCGAGCTGGATACGCCCGACATCCGCGAGTTCGCCGTGAATGTCACGACGCCCGGTGAAAAACAGGTGCAGTCCACCGAGGTGCTGGGCCAGTATCTGCGCGCCATCTTTGAACGCAATAAAGACAATTTCCGCCTGTTTGGGCCGGATGAAACGGCCTCCAACCGGCTCAGCAAAGTGTTCGACGTTACCAGCCGCACCTGGATGGAAGAGGTGCGCCCGTATGACGAACAGCTGGCCTCTGACGGACGGGTGATGGAGATTCTCAGCGAGCACCAGTGTCAGGGTTGGCTGGAAGGCTACCTGCTAACCGGTCGTCACGGCCTGTTTAACTGCTATGAAGCTTTTATTCATATCGTCGATTCGATGTTCAACCAGCACGCCAAATGGCTCAAGGTGACGCGCAAGCTGCCGTGGCGCAAGCCGGTCTCTTCGTTGAACTATCTGCTCTCCTCCCACGTCTGGCGCCAGGACCATAATGGCTACAGCCATCAGGACCCCGGCTTTATCGATCACGTCGCTAACAAAAAAGCGGATATCGTACGCATCTATCTGCCGCCTGACGCCAATACCCTGCTGTGGGTGGGCGATCACTGCCTGAAAACCTGGGATCGCATTAACGTGATTATCGCTGGCAAGCAGCCGGAGCCGCAGTGGTTGACGATGGATCAGGCGATTAAACACTGCGAGGCGGGCATGGGCGTCTGGCCGTGGGCGGGCACTGAAAAGCCGGGCGAGGAGCCGGATGTGGTGATGGTCTGTGCGGGCGACGTGCCGACGATGGAGACGCTGGCGGCGGTCGATCTGCTGCGCGAATACCTGCCGGAACTGCGCGTGCGCGTGGTCAACGTGGTGGATCTGATGGCGCTGCAAACCAAAGATCAGCATCCGCACGGCATGGAGGATGCGGCGTTCGATCAGCTGTTCACCGTCGACAAGCCGGTGGTGTTCGCTTTCCATGGTTATCCCAGCCTGATTCACCGTCTGACCTATCAGCGCAACAACCATCGCAACTTCCACGTACACGGTTTTATGGAAGAAGGCACGACTACTACACCGTTCGATATGACGGTGATGAACGAGCTGGATCGTTACCATCTGGCGCAGGATGCGATTCAGCGCGTGGCGTCGCTAACGGACAAAGCGGACGCGATTCTCGACGCGCTGGAGGAGAAAATCGCCGAGCATCATCGCTACGTGCGTGAATATGGCGAAGATGTGCCGGAAGTGCGCAACTGGAAATGGCCTTCGCAGCAGGGCAGCGGCGGTGCGCCGGAGTAACCTGGCGTCACCGTTATAAAAGGGTGACAGAAACCGATAAGCAAAGCGTCCCGCGCTATGGACGGCGCGGGCCGAGCCGGCAGGGATGCCGTTTTTGCGTCTTTGCGAACGGGTCATGTCGCCCGACGCGCACCTTATCAACCTCCGCCCCATGCTTCATACAGCATCCAGAGTGCGGTCAGCGCCAGCGACGCCGCCATCACGCCGTTGAACAACCGCCGCTTCCAGTCGATATCAAGCAACAGGCGCATCCGCTCCCCCAGCATCGCCCAGAGCAAAATACAGGGCAAATTCAGCAGCGCGTACCCCGCCAGCACTGTCATTACGCCATTATCCGCAATATAGAGCAGCGCCACATTGCTGACCATCAGCCAGGCTTTGGGATTGACCGCCTGAAACAGCGCGCCGCCCAGCGTCGACATGGGCCGCTGACGCGCGGCGAGCGTCGGCGCCGATGCACGCCAGATTTTCCATGACAGCCAGAGCAGCCAGCCGCAGCCCAGCAGCGTCAGCGGCAGGCGCATCTGCGTCATCCAGCCCAGCAGCAGCTCAAGCGCCATCGCCATCAGCAGCAGCTGGATCAAACAGCCGAGCAGAATGCCGCCCACCATCGGCAGCGTACGGCGCAGGCCAAAATTGACGCCTGAGGTCGCCAGCAGCAGATTATTGGGCCCCGGCGTTATTGACATCACGGTGACATAGCTGAAAAAAGAAGGATCAATCATGGCAAGCTCCGGCCTGAAAACAGAAGCTTTATGTTATGCAGCGGTCAGTAATGGTAACAGAGACAACAAAACAGTATTGTCAGGGGTACAGATTTCCAATTTATCAATTGTAACCATCAGCCCGGAGAGCAACTGTGTCTGTGACCTCGCCTGAAATCACGCGCTACCAACAGCTGGCGGACGACTTCGCCCGCGCCATTCAGGACGGCACCTGGCCGCCCGGCAGTCGTCTGCCCGCTATTCGACGCGTCGCCGCCGCGCAGCAGCTCAGCATCAACACCGTACTCAGCGCCTGGCGCGTGCTGGAGGATCGCGGACTGATTGAGTCGCGCCCGCAGTCGGGCTATTACGTGCGCAGCGTGCTGCCCGCGCCGGAAAAAGTTCCTGGCTATCGCGCCACCGTGGCGGCGCCGGGACAGGCGCAGCTGGATTTGATCGATACGGTGTTCGCGGCGCAAAACCATCCCGACTACACCAATATTTCGCTCGCCTGCCCGCGCGACGGCGATTTCTATCCGGCGGCGAAGCTGGCGCGCATCACCGCCTCGCTGCTGCGACGCAATCCGCAGATGATTGGCCGCTATGCGCTGCCGCCAGGCAGTAAACGGCTGCGTGAGGAGATCGCGCGGCGCGCCAGCTATATGGGCATGAAGCTGACGCCGGACGGCGTCACGCTGACCCATGGCTGCATGGAGGCGTTGCAGCTGGCGTTGCGCGCCACAACCCGTCCGGGCGACTGCGTGGGCCTGGAAACGCCCACCTACTTCTTTCTCTTTCCCCTGCTCGCCAGCCTCGGTCTGACCGCGCTGGAAATCCCGACCGATCCGCAGCACGGTCTGTCGCTGGACGCGCTGGAAATGGTGCTGAGCGAGCGGCGCATTCAGGCGCTGATCGCCATGCCCGGCATGCAGAACCCGCTGGGATGCAGCATGCCGCTGGAGAATAAAAAACGGCTGGCGGCGCTGATGAACCATTGGCAGGTGCCGTTGATTGAGGATGGATTGTATGACGAACTTCAGGACCGCACGCCGCCGCTGCCGACCACCAAAGCGTTCGATCGTGACGGCTGGGTTATCTACTGCACCAGCTTTACCAAAACGGTGGCGCCCGATTTCCGCATCGGCTGGATGGCGGCCGGTCGCTTTTCGCAGGCGGTGGCGCGACTGAAGGCATTCTCCTCGATGGCGGAACCCACGCTGCTGTGCGAAACCCTCGCTCAGTTCCTGGCGACCGGCGGCTATGAGCACCATTTGCGCACGCTGCGCCGCCGCTACGCGGCCAATCTCGACGAGGCGCGCGGCCTGATCGCCCAGCACTTTCCGGTCGGCACCCGCGCCACGCGTCCGCAGGGCGGCTTTGTGTTCTGGGTGACGCTGCCGGAACAGATCGACGCCGTGGCGCTGTTTCACCGTCTGTTGCAGGAGAAGATCTGCCTGACGCCCGGCGCGCTCTATACGCTGAGCGACCGCGCCGATCACGCGCTGCGTCTCTCCTGCTGCTACCCGTTCGACGAACGTTACCGCTACGCCATCAGCCGCGCGGGCGCGCTGGCCTGCGAGATGAGCGATCTGCCGGCGGGCGCGGAGTGATCTTTTCAGAGCGGAGCCGGGCGAAAGCGTGCCCGCTCGCCGATCGTGCGCGCCAGTACTGCGCTACGGCGTGCCGTTGCGTCCCCATTTGACATAGCCGTCGCGTCCCGTCAGCCGCTCATAGTAGGCGCGCACGGCGGGGTAGTTGGCATGTTCCAGCGGCGTCTCGTACCAGCGGTTCACCGACAGGCCGATGGGAATATCCGCCAGGGTGAAGCGGTCGCCAGCGATATAGCGACCCGTCTTTTGCAGCTGCTGGTTCAGAATGCCCATGGTCCAGGTCCAGCCTTTGCAGGCGGCAGCCAGCAGCTGCGCGTTCTGATGGGCAGGCGACTGGCGCACCAGCGACATAAAGGCGTAGCGCCAGGCGGTATTCAGCTCGGTGGCCTGCCAGTCGATCCACTGATCGACGCGCGCCCGTTCGCGCGGCGGCGTCGGATAGAGCCATTCGCCGCTGTAGCGGTTCGCCAGATAGCGGATGATAGTGTTCGACTCCCAGAGAATAAAATCGTCATCCTGAATCACCGGTATCATCGCGTTCGGGTTCAGCGCCAGAAAACGCGCATCGTGCGTCGATTTAAATCCCTCTCCCCACTCTTCCCGCTGATACGTCAGCCCCAGCTCGTCGCACAGCCATAATACCTTGCGGACATTGATCGAAGAGGCGCGCCCCAGAATTTTCAGCATCGTTTCAGCCATGAAAAGTAAATGTCGGTATCGTTATTCATAGTTGCCCTGATTGACGTTAGCAACAGAAACGCGTTAGTAATCAGGTTTCTGTTTCACAACGGTGGGAAAATAATGGCAACTCCGCTTCCTTTTAAGCAGGTCGATGTTTTCAGCAGCGCGCCTTTCAGCGGCAATCCGCTGGCGGTGATCCTTGACGCCAGCGCGCTGAGCGATGCGCAAATGCAGAGCATCGCCCGCTGGACGAATCTTTCCGAAACCACTTTCGTGCTGCCGCCGACGCATCCTGACGCCGACTATCGGGTGCGCATCTTTACCATCGAAGGCGAACTGCCTTTTGCCGGACATCCCACGCTGGGCACCGCCCACGCGCTGCTGGAGGCGGGACATCAGCCGAAAACGCCGGGCCGCATGGTACAGGAGTGCGGCGTCGGTCTGGTGCAGATCGCTATCGGCAGAGGCGGTGAACTGGCGTTTGCCGCACCGGAAGCGACGCTGTCGGCATGGCAGCATCCCGGCATCGCTGCGGCGCTGAACAGCGAGGCTTTTGATATGCAACACACCGTGACCATCGTCGATATGGGGATTCGCTGGCTGCTGGTGCCGATGACGTCGGCGCAGGCGGTGCTGGATATCAACCCCGACGTGCCGTGCCTGGCGCAGCTGCTGGCGGACGCCGGGGTAACCGGCCTGATGCCGTTCGGCCCGTCTGACGACGGCGAGGTGGCGTATGAGGTGCGCGGCCTGCTGGTGGAACAGGGCGCGCTGACGGAAGATCCGGTTACCGGCAGCGCCAACGCCTGCCTGGCGCGCTATCTGGCGGCGCAGGGGATGCCGCAGGACTACCTGGCGCGCCAGGGCACCGCCATTCAGCGCGACGGCCGTATCAGCGTGCGCTTCCGCGACGACGGCATCTGGATTGGCGGCGCGACGCTGACGGCGATCGACGGCGTCCTGACGGTCTGATTTACAGGAACATGCCGCCGGAGGCCTCTATGCGCTGGGCGGTGATCCAGCGCGTTTCATCGCTGAACAGCGCCGCCACCGCATAGCCGATATCGTCCGGCAGTCCGGCGCGGCCCATCGCGGTTTGCGAGGCGATCCAGGCGTTGACCTCAGGATTGTCGCGCACCGAACCGCCGCCAAAATCGGTCTCGATCGCCCCCGGCGCCAGGATATTCACGGCGATGCCGCGCGCGCCCAACTCGCGCGCCTGATAGCGCGTCAGCACTTCCATCGCGCCCTTCATCGAGGCGTAGGCGGCATAACCCGGCAGGCTGAAACGCGCCAGGCCGGTGGAGACGTTAAGTATGCGTCCGCCATCGTTAATCAGCGGCAGCAGCCGCTGGGTGAGGAAAAACGGGCCTTTAAAATGGGTAAGCATCAGGGTATCGAACTGCGCTTCGGTGGTATCGGCGAACGCGCCGTAAAGCCCGACGCCGGCATTGTTCAACAGATAATCAAAGCGCTGCCGCTGCCAGCGGCTTTGCAGCGTCTCTTCCAGCCGCGCGACAAAATCGCCGAAACTTTGCACGTCCGCCACGTCCAGTTGCAGCGCGGCGGCCTGTCGCCCCAGCGCCTGCATTTCCGCTACGACCGCTTCCGCCTCCTGCTCGCCCTGGCGCCACGTAATAATGACGTCAACGCCCTTTTCCGCCAGCTTCAGCGCCGCATTACGCCCTAAACCCCGGCTGCCGCCGGTAATTAACGCAATTTTATCGACCATTTGATTAACTCCGCTTTATCAGTGAGTGAAAAAACAGCATATTGAAATCAGTGGCGGGGATAAACTATGCTCAATGCGCTTCATTGTTTCATTTTTGACAACAAATGGTGCATAAATGGATAAAATTCACGCAATGAAGGTGTTTGTTACCGTCGCTGAAATGGAAAGTTTCACGCGCGCGGCGGAGAGTCTCGGCCAGCCGAAGGGCAGCCTCTCCCGGCAGATTCAGGCGCTGGAGGATCGCATGGGCGCGCGGCTACTGCACCGCACCACGCGCCGCGTCCAGCTGACCCAGGACGGGTTGGTCTATTACGAGCGCTGCCGCGATGTGCTGGCGACGCTGGAAGAGATGGATACCCTGTTCCAGAAAGAACCGGCGACGCTTAGCGGCCGCCTGCGCGTCGATATGCCGGTCGCGCTGGCGACCGATATCATCATCCCCCAACTGCCGCAGTTTTTGCAGCACTATCCCGGCCTTGAGCTGGAGCTGAGCAGCAGCGACCGTCAGGTAGACGTGATCCGCGAAGGGTTCGATTGCGTAGTGCGCATCGGCCAGCTACAGGATTCCGGGCTGATGAGCCGCACGCTGGGACATCTGCCGATGATCAACTGCGCCAGTCCCGATTACCTGATGCGTTTCGGCATGCCGCTCCGGCTGGAAGATCTCTCGCAGCACGCGATGGTGCACTACAGCCAGCAGCTGGGCAGCGCGCATAGCGGCTTTGAATTTTTCGACGGTCAGCGCAGTCACTTTATCCAGACCGGCGGCGCCCTGACGGTGAATTCGACGCCCGCCTATCGTCACGCCTGCCTGGCCGGGCTGGGGATTATTCAGGTGCCGCGCCATGGCGTGCAGGCGCTGCTGGAGAATCAGCGGCTGGTAGAGGTGCTTCCCCATTTTTGCGCCCGCCCGATGCCGCTGTCGCTGCTCTGGCCGCATCGCCGCAACCTGGCGCAGCGGGTCAGGGTATTTATGGAGTGGCTGACGCAGGCGATGAAAGGCACCATCACGTAACAGCGCAGCTATAATGACATTTTGACGCCTAAACAGAAGGATGACTCCGGTTCATGACGGACAAATATTCGCAGCCTCCCGAACAGCGGCAGGAAAAGAAGCCGCTCATTAATATTAAAACCGGCAATCACACCGTGGATCGCTCCATTACTCGCGTCTCGCGCTTTGTCAGCTGGTTTCAGTCGATTCCGGCGGTGGCGCACTTTATTCGCGCCGGAGAGCGCTTTACCGACCGTCTCGGCAGTCAGTTCGGCGCCGCCATTACCTATTTTTCCTTTTTATCGCTGATCCCGATTTTGATGGTCTCGTTCGCCGCCGTCGGCTTCGTGCTGGCGTCGCATCCGACGCTGCTGAACGAGCTGATCGATCGCATCGTCAGCAGCATCAGCGATCCGACCTTAGCCAATACGCTGAAAAACACCGTGCATACCGCCGTGCAGCAGCGCACCACGGTGGGCATTACCGGCCTGCTGGTGGCGCTCTATTCCGGCATCAGCTGGATGGGCAACCTGCGCGAGGCGATCCGCGCGCAGTCGCGCGACGTCTGGGAACGCGGCGCGCAGGATAAAGAGAAAATCTATTTCAAATATACCCGCGACTTTATCTCGCTGATGGGACTGGTGTTTGCGCTGGTGATCACCCTGTCGCTCACCTCTATCGCAGGCGCTGCGCAAGATGCGATCGTGCGCGCGCTGGGGCTGGAAGGCATTGAGTGGCTGCGCCCGGCGATGACGCTGATCGCGCTGTCGATCTCTATCTTCGCCAACTATCTGCTGTTCCTGTGGATTTTCTGGATTTTGCCGCGCCACCGCCCGCATAAGAAAGCGTTGCTGCGCGGCACGCTGCTGGCGGCCATCGGCTTCGAGGTGATCAAATTCATCATGACGCTGACGCTGCCGAAGCTGGCCACATCGCCTTCTGGCGCCGCTTTCGGCTCCGTGCTGGGGCTGATGGCGTTCTTCTACTTCTTTGCGCGCCTGACGCTGTTCTGCGCCGCCTGGATCGCCACCGCCGAGTATAAGGACGATCCGCAGCTCAATCTGCGCCGGAAAAAATAACGCAGCGGGCAACGACGCGGCAGAGCAGAGGAAAATGCCGCGCTTGCGCAAAAATTCGCCATAAGCCAGCATGAATAACTGACGCCTCACTTTTATTTCCCCGTTTTGCAGTGATTCACGCCAGAAAACGCGCCGTTCGCCCTGCCATCCGCCGGTAAAGCTTTCATGCTAAAAATTATCCACTTTTTGTCCTGCAAGGCAGGCGCGGCGCGGCTTTTCGCCATTGAACCCGTTTCAGCCAGTGCGTAAGATTCTTTGTCCGGGTTTACAAATAAGAAACAATTATGCAAGCATCCATCGCACCAACTCTCGACACCGAAAACGGCGACACGCCGGTTAATTCGCGCGGAAAAGTGGTCATCGCCTCGCTGGTCGGCACCGCCATCGAATTCTTCGATTTCTATATCTACGCCACCGCCGCCGTGATCGTTTTTCCGCATATCTTCTTTCCGCAGGGCGACGCCACCGTTGCGACGCTACAGTCGCTGGCCACCTTCGCCATCGCTTTTATTGCGCGTCCTATCGGCTCGGCGCTGTTCGGCCACTTCGGCGATCGCGTCGGACGTAAGACGACGCTGGTCGCTTCGCTGCTGACCATGGGCATTTCGACGGTGGTAATCGGCCTGCTGCCAGGCTATGACACCATCGGCGTATTCGCGCCGCTGCTGCTGGCGCTGGCGCGTTTCGGCCAGGGGCTGGGACTCGGCGGCGAATGGGGCGGGGCGGCGCTGCTGGCGACGGAAAACGCGCCGGCGAAAAAGCGCGCGCTCTACGGTTCGTTCCCGCAGCTCGGCGCGCCAATCGGCTTTTTCTTCGCTAACGGCACTTTCCTGCTGCTCTCCTGGCTGCTGACCGACCAGCAGTTTATGAGCTGGGGCTGGCGCGTGCCGTTCGTGCTCTCCGCGGTGCTGGTGATTATCGGCCTTTACGTGCGCATATCGCTGCATGAAAGCCCGGTGTTCGCTAAGGTGCAGAAAGAGAAAAAACAGGTGCGCGTGCCGATCGGCACCCTGCTCAGCAAGCATCTGGGCGCGACCATTCTCGGCACCTTTATTATGCTGGCGACCTACACGCTGTTTTACATTATGACCGTCTACTCGATGAGCTACGGCACCGCGCCGGTTCCCGCCGGACTTGGTTTCTCACGCAACAGCCTGCTGTGGATGCTGATGGTGGCAGTGATCGGCTTCGGCGTGATGGTGCCGATCGCCGGTCTGCTGGCGGATCGCTTTGGCCGCCGCAAGACCATGATTGTGATTACGCTCGGCATTCTGCTGTTCGCCCTGCTGTTCCCGACGCTGATGGCCTCCGGCAGCCAGGCGATGATGATGCTGTTCCTGCTGATCGGCCTGAGCATTATGGGGCTGACCTTTGGCCCGATGGGCGCGCTGCTGCCGGAGCTGTTCCCGACGGAAGTGCGCTATACCGGCGCGTCGTTCTCCTACAACCTGTCGTCGATCCTCGGCGCCTCGGTCGCGCCCTATATCGCCGCCTGGCTGAACGCCAACTACGGGCTGTTCGCCGTCGGCCTCTACCTGGCGGCGATGGCGTTGCTGACGTTGATTGCGCTGATCGCCTGTAAAGAGACGCGCCATCAAACGCTGTATGAGGCCTGACGGCGCAGGACTTACCCTGCAATGAAAAAGAACAAGGCCGCCTTCGGGTGAATGCTGGTCAGTTAAAGCGTTGAGGCCCGAAAATTCGGGCCTCTGACGGCGTGAAACCGGGCTGAAAACCTGTTTCCGCTATTTTCCCGATAAGCAATATAATGAATTTATATTCATTAAAATGCTTAACTGGCCAGCATTAGCCTCAGAGCGGCCTTTTTCGCCCGTCGTCGCCTGTTATTGTTTCCGGGCAGTGACAGAGGAGAAATGACACTTTATCTGTTTCGCTTGTTTAGCGTCGGCGCGCTGGTCGCTCCCGCACTGGCTAAAAGCAGGAAGTGGAATTTTTGATATCCCAGCCCATACGGCTTTCCGCGCCTTTAATCCCGGACGCGGCCTGTTCCCAGTATTGAAATTTCACCTTATCCGCCTGAAACGCACAGGCGACCTCGGTGGCATGATCCAGATTCACATCAATGACAGTGACGTTTTCCAGCGTGATCCGGCAGGATTCAATCATGCCGTTGCCTGCTTTACACAACGAAAGCTGAACCGCTTTTATCCGGTTGCCGTTGGAGGCGAACAGCAGTATCGCCGCGGTAGCCTTGTCGATAGCACAGCGAACCAGCAGATTTTTATAACGGGACGCGCCGGGCCCGGCAGCATCACCGTTTCTCCAGACGCCCCATGAATAGCTTTTCACATCGATCCACCCCTGATGAGCTGCGTCCTGCGACTCGCCGGTTATTCCTGCTATTTTAAGAAACAGACTTTCCATAAATTCCTTTTCATCTTGTGAGTGAAATATCTATCCTGGTTCTGTAGGATTTTTATAAATAAAATTTTGTGTTTTAGTAATACTTTTCTGAATTTAATTAAAACGATCTTTTTGCAATTTCACCATTGTCTTTTATGTAGAAATACCCCGCATAGGTTGTAAAGAAAAGACCGGTGTTTTTACTGTAATCCACGGTGAATGTTTTATTTTTTTCTATGCAATTCTTTTGGGTTTTCATATCTATAAAACATAGCCTGTCATCGTATCTTTCCCTTTCCATATAGCCGTCGCCAAACAGCCAGAAGGTGATGTTATAACCACCATCGGGAATAGTATGTGGTATGCCGTAGCGGCGCTTAAGCATATCTTTATTTTCCTGCCACCAGACTATTTTTCCTTTGGTGGTAAGAGGAAAGTGGTCTACCAGGACATCGCTATAATTGCCATCATGATGTACCGCCACGATCTTTACCGGACGCAGGGACAACCAAAGAAACCAGGCTATTATTGTCACGACGATAATGAATATTGCCCCAATCAGTTTCTTATTTTTTCGCGTCATTTCGCTTCTCCGCTGATGTCTGCCGTGGCTTCCATATGGGTAATAAAAGGTTTAAAGCCAAAGCAATGATTGAACTGGTATATCATTAGTCGGACAATCTCTTTGCTATTTCACCGTTCTCTTTCAGATAGTAATAACCATCGCTGGTGGTAAAATAGGTGATGCTGCCAACTTACTGATTTAGTGTATGATGGTGTTTTTGAGGTGCTCC
>OKNF01000170.1_pt1 | contig 12918 bp, 6 predicted proteins | sample 1613121 | NCBI WGS metagenome assembly OKNF01 (sample SAMN04436838, study PRJEB24849) | human gut metagenome | biome: human gut; feature: NICU; material: stool | host: Homo sapiens | place: USA: Saint Louis, MO | collected 2011-09-08
CCCGCCGCGCCCGCCTGCGTGCTGATTAAGATACCGCGCACGCTGGCGCTGCTGGAGCATCAGCTGCGTCAATTGCGCGATGTGGTGACGCCGGAGACGGTAATAATCGCCGGCGCGCGCGCGAAGGATATCCATACGTCTACGCTGCAACTGTTCGAACGCATCCTCGGCCCGACGAAAACCTCGCTGGCGTGGAAAAAAGCGCGGCTGGTTTACAGCACTTACGCCGCCCCGACGCTGAAGCCTCAGCCGGAGACCCTGAGCTGGCCGCTGGACGACACGCCGTATCAGATCCATAACCACGCTAACGTCTTTTCACGCAGCGGACTGGATATCGGCGCGCGCTTTTTTATGCAGCATCTGCCTGATAACATCAACGGCGAAATCGTCGATCTCGGCTGCGGCAACGGCGTGATTGGCCTGATGGCGCTGGAGATGAACCCGCAGGCGGAGGTACATTTCTTTGACGAGTCCTGGATGGCGGTCGCCTCCAGCCGGATGAACGTAGAGATTAACCGGCCGCAGGATATGGCGCGCAGCCATTTTCAGGTGGGCAATGCGCTGAGCGGCTTTCCGGCCGACCGTCTGCATGCCGTGCTGTGCAACCCGCCGTTTCATCAGCAGAGCGCGGTCACCGATCATATCGCCTGGCAGATGTTCCGCGATGCGCGCCGCTGCCTGCAATATGGCGGCGAACTGCGCATCGTCGGCAACCGCCATCTCGATTATTACCGCAAAATGAAGAAGCTGTTCGGCAACTGCACGCTGATCGCCTCCAACAAAAAGTTTGTGGTGCTGCGATCCGTTAAGCTGCGCTGATGTGCTGATGTGCTGATGTGCTGATGTGCTGATGTGCTGAAGTGCTGAAGTGCTGAAGTGCTGAAGTGCTGATGCGGCAGCCCGTCGACCGGTTGATCGGCGTGCCGCCTACAGCGCCAGCGCCAGCCGGGTGCCCTGCGCGATAGCGCGGCGCGCATCCAGCTCCAGCGCGACGTCCGCGCCGCCGATAATATGCACTGGCTTGCCTGACGCTTCCAGCGGCGCGGCCAGCGCCCGGTTTGGCTCCTGTCCGGCGCAGATAATGACCTGATCCACCGGCAGCGTTATCGCATGGCCGTCGCGCAGTAAATGCAGCCCTTCGTCGTCGATACGCTGATACTGCACGCCTCCCCACATCTCCACGCCGCGCGCCAGCAGGCTGTTCCGATGAATCCAGCCGGTAGTTTTCCCCAGCCCGGCGCCCGGTTTTCCCGCCTTGCGCTGCAACAGCCAGATCTGACGTAGGCTCGGCTGCGGCTGCGCGCGCGTCAGGCCGCCCCGCTGTTGCAGCGTCCGATCGATGCCCCATTCGCGGCAGAAGTCGGCGCTCTCCAGGCTGTCGGCGCGGTCGCTGTGGCTGAGGAAGCTGGCGGTATCAAAGCCGATGCCGCCCGCGCCGATAATGGCGACGCGCTGGCCGACCGGTTTTTTATCGCGCAACACATCCAGATAGCTCAGCACCTTAGGGTGATCGACGCCTTCGATCGCCGGCAGGCGCGGCACAATGCCGGTTGCCAGCACGATCTCGTCAAAATCGCGCAGCATACCTGCGTCGGCGCGGCAGTTCAGCCGTACGTCGACGTGCAATAGCGCGAGCTGGGTGCGGTAGTAGCGTAGGGTTTCGTTGAACTCCTCTTTGCCGGGGATCTGGCGCGCCACGTTAAACTGGCCGCCGATGTCTGCGGCGGCGTCAAACAGCGTGACGCGATGGCCGCGCTGCGTGGCGTTGACGGCGAATGCCAGCCCGGCGGGCCCAGCGCCCACTACCGCAATACTTTTCCGCACCGCAGCAGGCGACTCCGGCATCAGAGTTTCATGGCAGGCGCGCGGGTTCACCAGGCAGGAGGTGACTTTGCCGGCAAAAATCTGGTCGAGACAGGCCTGATTGCAGCCGATGCAGGTATTAATTTCAGCGGCCCGGCCCGCCTGCGCCTTACTGACAAAGGCGCCGTCCGCCAGAAAAGGACGCGCCATCGAGATCATATCTGCGCAGCCGTCATCCAGCAGACGTTGCGCCACCTCCGGCTGGTTGATGCGGTTAGTGGCGATCAACGGCAGCGTCACATGCTGGCGCAGCGTGCGCGTGACCCAGCCGAACGCGGCGCGCGGCACCGAGGTGGCGATAGTGGGAATGCGCGCCTCGTGCCAGCCGATGCCGGTATTGATCAGCGTGGCGCCTGCCGCTTCGATCGCCTGCGCCAGTTGAATGGTCTCCTCCAGCGTATTGCCCTCCGGCACCAGATCGAGCATCGACTGGCGGTAGATAAGAATAAAATGGGGACCGGTCGCCGCGCGCACCGCCTCGACGATCGCCAGCGCAAAGCGCATCCGACGGGTAAAATCGCCGCCCCATTCATCGCTGCGCTGGTTGGTGCGCGCCGTGAGGAACTGATTGATTAGATAGCCTTCGGAACCCATGATTTCCACGCCGTCATAGCCCGCCTGCTGCGCCAGCGACGCGCAGCGGGCGAAATCGGCAATCAGCTGGACTATCGCCTCATGCGTCAGCGCCTGCGGCGTAAAGGGATTAATCGGCGCCTGTAGCGGCGAGGGCGCGACCAGTGCAGGCTGATAGCTGTAGCGTCCGGCGTGCAGGATCTGCAGCGCGATCTTACCGCCGTGCTGGTGAACCGCATCGGTCACAATGCGATGATGGGGCAGCTGTGCTTCACTGTTCAGCACCGAGCCGCCCGCTGTCACCACGCCTTCCGGCGAAGGGGCGATGCCGCCGGTGACAATCAGCGCCACGCCGTTTGCGGCGCGCTCGGCGTAAAAGGCCGCCAGCCGCTCCGGCCCGTCGGGCCGCTCCTCCAGACCGGTATGCATCGAGCCCATCAGCACGCGATTCTTAAGCTGGATAAAGCCAAGATCGAGCGGATCAAAAAGCGAAGGCGTGATCGACATAGGCTGCTCACCTGAATGTTAATCTTTTGTTGGTGGTCGGATGAGTTGACTGTAGCGATCGCGTACAGAAAGGAAAGCGGTGGAGCGTCAGGCTGTGAGATATATCAAAAAAGCAGGCCGCCCGCTGTTGCCTCAGCGGGCGGGATAAACAACATGGCGGCTTTAATTCAGATTTAGCGCCTTCAGCCGCGCCAGCAGCATCGTTTCCAGCACCTGAACCTCATTGACGACATCCTGACAGAGTGCGTCGATCAGCCGATCCTCGCGGCGGCTGTTTTCCAGCTGCTGACAAAGCGCCTCCAGCCGCTCGGCGTTCAGCAGCCGCGCGCCGCCTTTCAGCGTATGCGCCAGCGTGGTGAGCTCATCGTGTTGACGACACGCCAGCAGTTTCTCCGCTAGCTGCCGGTGGCTTTCGATAGCGCTTTCAATCAGTCTGGCACAGGCGGCGGGATCGACCGCGCTCAGCTGATCGAGCAGACCGTTGCCGAGAGCCGCGGGCGCGCCGCCGGGCACCGACATTGAGATAAAGCTTCTCAGCGTTTCGATATTGGCAGGTTTAAACAGGCAGCAGTTCATGCCAGCCTCCAGGCAGCGCTGCTGGATCGCTTTTTCCGCCGAGGCGGTCAGGCCGACAATGACGACCGGCTTAATACCCAGTTCCGCCTCGCGCTGGCGCAGCAGACGCGTAAAGGCGAAGCCGTCCATACCCGGAATATTGCAGTCGGTAATAATCAGGTCGAAGCGGTTTTTCTGCTGTTCCCACAGTTCAAGCGCCTGCGTCGCCCGCTCGGTTTCCGTCACCTCATGGCCCAGCCAGGTGAGCTGCTGCGCCAGCAGCAGACGGTTGGGTGCGTGATCTTCCACAATCAGGATCCGTCGCGCGCTGTTGTCGACGGGCTGCCTGACGTCGGCATCGGCGGACATGCACGGCTGGCAAAGCGGCGCAGTAAAGCGGAACAGAAACACCGAGCCTGCACCGGGTTCGCTTTCTACGCTGATTTCGCCCCCCAGCAGGCGCGCCAGATGGCGGCAGATGCTCAGGCCCAGCCCGGTGCCCGCCTGCTGACTCAAACGATCGCCCGCCTGCACGAACGGCTCAAAAATTTTATGCAGATCGTTAGGGCTAATGCCGCAGCCGGTATCGCTAATGCGTAGCAGATAGCTGCCGCGATCGCTTTCCAGCGCGACGTCCGTTTGCTGCAACAGCGCGATCTCCACTTCGCCGACGCGGGTAAACTTGAGCGCGTTGCTCAGCAGGTTGGCCGCGATCTGATTAAACATCGTCGCGTCAGTGAGGACGCAGGGATTTTCAACGGCGATCAGCTTGTTGAAGCGCAGGCCGAGCGCGTCCGCCTTACTGTGAAACAGCGTAAACAGCTGTTCGACAATGGTGACAAGGTTGACATTGGTCGGCTCCGGCTGAAAAACGCCTGACTCGATTTTCGACAGATCCAGCACATTGCCGATCAGGCTTTGCAGCGCGGTGGCCGACTCATAGGCGGCGGTAATATTCGGGCCGAGCGGCCGCGTTGAACGACGTATCTCCAGCTCCAGCAGGCCGATGATCGCATGGAGCTGCGTGCGGATATCGTGGCTGGTATTAGCCAGAAAACGGCTTTTAAATTCGTTCGCGCGATCCGCTTCCTCTTTCGCTTTTTCCAGCGCGGTAAGCAGCTCATAGCGCTCGGTGATATCCAGCCAGCCGCCGATGATGCCGACGATATTGTCAGCGTGATCGCGATAGGGCAGCGCCCAGTGCAGCGTATAATAATCACGGCCCTGATAGCGCAGCTTAAGATCCTGCACCAGCGGCTCGCCTTCCCGAAAGGTTTGCGTATAGATCTCCTGAAACGGCTGAGCCGCTTCGAAATCCGCGGGAAGCTCTTCCAGCGTGGAGCCAAGCAGCTGCTCGCGCGGACGCTGTAGAAAATCGACGTAGGCCTTGTTGCAGTGTTGCAGCCGCATCTGTCGGTCGCGCACGTACATCACCACCGGCGACTCGTCGAACAAGGTATTGGTGAAGGTTAACTGGTTTTTCAATGCCTGTTCGACGCGAGTGCGCTCGCGGATTATTCGCTGTAAATGGCGATTCCAGAGCAGCACCAGCAGAGCGACCAGCCCGACCGCCAGCACAATTTTAATCAGCAGGCTGTTATAGTAGGGCCACCCGCTGCCGCTGGCGGTCTGATGGGCGTTCTGCCAGCGCAACACGATTTTTTCCTGCGTAATGCGTGAAATGCCCAGCAGTGCTTTATTGATGATATGCATCAATTCGCTGTTTTCACGTGGCGTCGCCATAACGTAGCGGGCGGGCGCGTCGCCCACTGTGCGGATGATGCGCAGCAGGCCGGGATAATTGTTATTGAGCTGATAATCGGCCACCAGCTTGGGCTGAATAATCGCGTCGACTTCACCCTGCGCCAGCAGGTCGAACGCCTGCTGCGCGTTATCGACCAGCTGAACCTTATAGCCGGGATAGTGCCGCTTCAGCCACTCCAGCATCGGACTTTTTCTTTCCATCGCCAGCAGCTTGTCGCGCAGCTGAGAGAGTGATGCCGTCGCTGCCCCGTGGTTGCGCTGCACCATCACCCAAGGCGTAACGATATAAGGGCGCGAATAGATCAGTGCCGGATCGGGCTTTTCGGGCGCCAGCTCGGCGGGATAAAGTACCAGCGGATTGCTGCCGCCATTCTGGTCGACCCAGATAAACGTAAAGCCGGCCCGTTCGCCGATCAGCCGCAGGAATTCGGCGTCGATGCCTTCTGGCTCATTATCATGACCGCTAATCGACAGCGGCGGCGCGCCGTGATTCAGCTTGACGGGAATCCTGGGATGCTGCTGCAGCCAAAGCGCATCTTCCGCATTTAGCATTAATGGATTCGCCTTCTGAACAAACGACGAATCAAGCCCCCAACGGGCGATGATGCGCTGGCGGCCAGACAGCGGAATATTTTGCAGCACGATATCTAAGGCCTGAGCCAGCTGCGGCTGCGTGGCGGACACGCCGAATGAGAGGTTCATGTCGGGAATGGAATAGTTAGCGGTCAGGCTAATCAGGCTGCCGTAGCCGTAGCGGCGCAGGAACTCAATGCTGGCGGCACTGCCCCACATGGCGTCAGCCTGGCCGAAGGCGACGGCGGCGAGTGCCATTTCCGGGCTGCGGTAATGCTGCAGGCGCATATCGGGAAAATGACGCTGCAGCTGTTGCGTAAAGGCGGGGGCGTTGGCCCAGGCGAGTACCGGCTGGCCATTGCGCTTAAAGCCGAGCAGTGAACGATCGTGCTGAATAATGACCGGATAGTCGAGCAGCCAGGGCGTGGTGACAATCACGCCGTCGGTGCCATAAAGATGCGGATTATAAAAAGCGATCATATCCAGCTGCTGCTTTCTCAGCGCCTGCAGGGCGTCGGCCGGCGTATCGTAAGCGATGAGCTGCAGTTCTATGCCCAGCATTCTTTTTAGCGCGCTCAGATAATCGGCGGCAATGCCCTCAAATTTATCGGACTCCATATTATGATAAACCGGCGGTCGCGGCGGCCCAGGGATACCGACGCGTAACAGCGGCGGTAAAACGAAATTTTTTAATCCTTTAACCTCTTCTTTTTGCGGTACGACAATGTCCGCGTTGACCTGAAGGGTTAATTCATGCGGCTGCGCCAGAGCCGTTAAGGTAAAGAGGAATAAAAAGATATAAAAGTATAAATTTCTTATCGTCATTAATCCTTCCCTGATAGTTCAGCATAGTAAAAATAGAAAAACGGCAGGAAGTAACGTCTTAATAAATGCGTTTTTTTATTTTACGATTTTACTGATAATAATAGATATATTCTATGGTGAAGCCTAGACAGACAGCAAAAACAGTTTGATCTTTGAGACATATCTCGTATTCTACAGCGGAGCTTATGCTTTTCGTCAACTCGTCCCGTCAGCATGACAGACTACCGCTAAAATTATTTCTATGCTAAAAGTATCGGGAATTGTCTCAATATTTTGATGAATGACAGGGAAAAAATAATTACGTGACAGAGAGTGAAAAAAAGTTAAATATTAATAGCCATCGCACAGGCCAGGCGTATCAGCATGCTCATGGATAGGGCAATGAGGCGCCAGGTAAGAGAACGGCATAACGGAAACTATTAATTGAATAGCGGGCATGGCTTTTTAGCCGCCGCGAAAACGATGAATTAAACGATTAAATTAAACACCTGCGCATTGGTAATTATTCAAGGAGTGAAAAATGACAAAAACGATCGCCAGCCCATTACGGGTTGCGCTACTGGACGATCATCCTATGATCCGCACCGCCTTTGAAATTTGCGTTGGCGCGGAGCCGGATATCATATTGGTCGGTACGTTCGGCGCCAGTCAGCTGCTTTTTAACGAGCTGCCTGATTTGCAGCTTGACGTGCTGGTCCTTGATTTCTTATTAGGCGAGCGGGAGCTGGACGGGCTGGCGTTGATCAAGCAGCTGCGTAATCATTATCCGCGTCTGAATATCCTTATCTCTTCCGCCATGGAAAGCCCCGCCGTAGTAAAAATGGTGTTGAACGCGGGCGTAAAAGGCTTTATCGGCAAAAGCCAGGATATGAGTGAAATGATTCAGGCGATCCGTCAGGTAGGAATGGGGCGCAACTGGCTGTCGCGCGATATGGCCTATGAAGTTGAAGGCCTTTACGTTATTGATGAGGAGGCGCGCAGCCGGCCCACCGACGCCGCACAGAAAGGATCGCTGTATGAGAAGGTGAAGCTGCTTAGCCCGCGCGAAGTAGAGGTGATTCGCTGCTTTTTGAACGGTATGAGCGTTTCGCAAATCGCCGTTAAGTTCAAGCGCAGCCGCAAAACCGTCAGCGGACAAAAACAGTCAGCGTTAAGAAAGCTGGGCCTGCGTTCCGATAATGAGCTTTTTAAATACAGCAACGATCTCCTCTCGCGTTCCTGATCGCAGCGCGAGCGACGGCTCGGTTCTGGTCGAAGCTCGCAGCACGATGGCGATCGCGCTACGCCTTCCGCCGAATCCAGGAATAGCGCAGGGCGTAGCCGTCGGAAAAATGGGTATTACGTCGATAGCTTGATTGCGCTTCCGCGCAGCAATAGGTACAGACCGGCAGAATATCGATTTGCGCCGCCGGAATACCCCTGTCCAGCAGCATCTGGCGGCCCAGCGCCGGCAAATCGAACCAGACGCCCTGATGCGCAGCGCGCGCCTGCGGCCTGACCGCCTGCTTGTTGAGCGGTTGCAGCGTAAACCAGCGCGGCGCCGTCGCCAGCGGATTAACAAGAATCGTATTCAGCATCTCTTCTCCCAGCTCGTAGCAGCAGGGCGCAATCGCCGGACCAATCGCCGCAAACAAGCTGTCAGGCGTTGCGCCAGCCTCGATCAGCCTGTCGATCGCCTGCGGCAATACGCCTGCCAGCGCGCCTTTTAGCCCTGCATGCACCGCCGCCACGTTCCGCTGGCGGGTATCGGCGATCAGCACCGGCAGGCAGTCCGCCGTATAGACGGCGACCGGGCGCGGGCCGGTGGCGATGACGGCATCCGCCTCGCGCTGTTTACGCGGGAACGCCTCTTCCGCCATCACCACCGTCGCGGTATGACGCTGATGACCGCAGGCAATCTCTTCCGGCGGCGCCATGCCCGCCGGTAAAAAAGCGTGATCCAGCCAATCGAGAGAGGCCAGCAGCGCGGAAGTTCTTACTGGAGAAGCGTCAGACATGATTAATCCTTGCTGATGAGTCGTTGATTGCATCGTAGCCGCCGAACGCGCGTTAATACGTCAGAATGCAGGCAGCCGATCGCTTGCTGAATATAGCGTCCGCGCCCTGAACAGGAAAGGGCGCGCATACGTTCGCTGCCGCCCGGCGCTTTTAAAAGGCTTTTTACCCCGCCGTTACGTAAATAAACGCAAATAGTTTAACTTCACAGATGGCAGAACAAGGGAAAGCGAAAAAGAGTTCAAAATGGTAAATAACCAATATCGATATTAATTACCTGCGTGATGATTTAATCCGTACATAGCGCCAGTACCGGACTTTCCTGTACTTATATTGTTTTTTCTTATGACTTAATAGCTGCTAAATCGCCTTTTAAATTGAGACGGATGCCTCTTAAAGAGACCGGTGTCTATATTATTTAACCTTTTTATTCCTAAGGTTAAATAGTGTATTTTATTTCTGTATTTATTTTATTTTTATTTAACTATTTGATTTATAATAATAAATTTACCAATATGATTCTTGGCTCTTTTCAATGGAAAATGTCTTATTTACCTTATTTATACATTGCATTTAAATAAGATTACACTTTGCAATTTTGTTGCTGCATTGTTTTTTCAATGTTCGTTTATTATTATCCGCAGTGGTACTACTTATTTTATCGGCGCATATTCCATGCTTTCCGGTATTCCCTGATGATTTTTCACTGTCGCCCAGGCCTGCCTGTATTTATCAGAATGGAGACGACGATTTTGACGACCCTGAAACCACTGTTAGCGAAAAACCGTAGTTGGGCATTACAAAAAACGCAGCGTAATCCGCGCTATTTCGAGCGCTATTTACATCAGCAAAAGCCCCATTCGTTATGGATCGGCTGTTCTGACAGCCGCGTTCCGGCGGAAGTGCTGACCGGGGCCGATCCGGGCGAGCTGTTCGTGCACCGTAATATCGCCAATATGGTGCTGACCGATGACGATAACTTTATGAGCGTGTTGCAGTATGCGCTGGAATACCTTGAGGTAAAGCGCGTCGTTCTGTGCGGCCACTACGGCTGCGGCGGCATTCAGGCCGCCGTCGCGCTGCCGGAAAGCCCGCTGGCGCAGGAAAATTCTCCGCTCTCGCGCCGTATTGCGGCGCTGCGCGTGGCGCTGGTCGAAGGCCTGAAGGCGTTTCATGCGGCGGGCGAAGCGGACGCGTCGCGGCACAATCAGCTGGTGGAAGCGAACGTGCTGGCGCAGTTCGCGCATCTGGCCGCCAGCGAGCCGGTGCGGCGTGCCTGGCGCAACGGCGTTGAACTGGATCTGTTCGGCTGCGTTTATGACCTGCAGTCGGGACATTTGAAAGAGTTAATTCAGCAATCAGCAGAGGAAACATCGTCATGAATATGAAGACGCTTCGGCAGGATCTTCCCGCCGGCCTTGTGGTGTTTCTGGTGGCGCTGCCGCTCTGTCTGGGCATCGCTCAGGCCAGCGGCCTGCCGCCGTTCGTCGGCCTGCTGACCGGTGTGATCGGCGGTCTGGTGGTCACCTCTTTTAGTCCCTCGCGCTTTGCCGTCAGCGGCCCGGCCGCCGGTCTGGTTACCATCGTGGTGGCCTCCATCGAGACGCTGGGATCCTTCTCCGCCTTTCTCTTCGCGCTGGTGCTGGCGGGCATCATTCAGTTCATTCTGGGAATGCTGCGCGCCGGACGTTTTATCGCATTGGTGCCAGGCAGCGTGATTAAGGGGATGCTGGCGGCGATCGGCATTCTACTGATTATGCAGCAGATCCCGGTGGCGCTGGGCGCCAGCGGCGACGGCGAGCTGAGCGGGCTGTTTAGCGGCGATTTCCGCTTCTCAACCTCGTCGATGCTGGTGGCCGGCGCGGGGCTGCTGATCCTGTGGCTCTGGACGACGCCGGTGATTAAAAACATCAAGGCGTTGAGCTGGATCCCAGGGCCGCTGATCGCCGTGCTGATTGGCGGGCTGGCGACGGTATTCGGCGAGCGGCTACAGCCCGATTTCCTCGCCAGCCTGCCGCGTATTACGCTGCCTGAATTCGGCAGCCTGAGCGCGCTGGCCGCCGAGCTGGAAGGGCCGGACTGGCAGGCGTGGCGCAATCCTTCTGTTTATGTGGTGGCGATAACGCTGGCGCTGGTGGCCAGTCTGGAAACCCTGCTCAGTCAGGAAGCGCTGAATAAGCTGCGGCCGCAGAACCCGCATCCCTCTCCGAACAGAGAGATGCTGGCGCAGGGCATCGGAAACACGCTGGCCGGTTTTCTCGGCGCGCTGCCAATCACCGCGGTGATCGTGCGCAGTTCGGTCAACGTCAGCGTCGGCGCGCAGAGTAAGGTGTCGATTCTGCTGCATGGCGTGCTGCTGCTGATCTGCGGGCTGTGGTTCAGCGATCTGCTGAACGTTATTCCGCTGGCGAGCCTGGCGGCGGTGCTGCTCTATACCGGTTATAAGCTGGCGACGCCGCGCCTGTTTATTGACCAAATCCGCATGGGCGCCCAGCAATTCGTGCCTTTTATCACCACCATTATCGGCATCATCGCTTTCGGCATGCTGGCGGGCATTGGACTGGGAATCGCCACGCAGATCCTCTACAGCATTTACAAAAGCCACCGCAACGCTATGCATTTGACCCGCTACGACGACCACTATGTGCTGCGGTTGCAGCAGAACCTGACATTTATGCACAATCCGCGTCTGCAAAATCTGCTGGATGAAATTCCGGAAAACAGCGTGCTGATCGTCGATCATGACAACGTGGATTATCTCGACCCGGATGTCAAAGCGGTGCTGAAAGATTTTGGCGAGAAAGCGCCGAGACGCGGCATCCGTCTGAACCAGTGGCCGGTGGCGGTAAAATAGTCGCTTCCGCTGCAAAAGACCGGTTAAACAGGCGCTCAGCGAGCGCCTGTTTTATCATCTCTTTTCCCTGACCTGAAGAAGATTCACCCTGTTGGCCAGTTATGCTGTGATAAGATGCCGCGCTTCGCCAGCGTTATTTACGGCGTGGTTACCGATAATAATAGCCGCTGAATGAAGCTGCCGGTTGAAGGCCTGACGGCGGCAGAGGCAACGCACCAGGTACGTCCAGCTATGCAACTCGCGCTTCTCAACAAAGAAAAACCGCTTAACACTATTCTGACGCTATTTCTTTTCACTTCCTTCTTCTGCTTTGTTGGCGGCCATTTGCGTCTGCCTGCGGAGCTGTCGCTGTTCTGGCCCATCAACGCGCTGCTGACCAGCATTTTTGTCCGTTTGCCCTGGCTGCACCGGCCACGCTACTACCTGGTCTGCTATGGCGCGATGGTGTTTAACGACGCGCTCTTTTCCGGCTGGGCGCTGCCCGCGTTTACCATTAACGGGGCGAATATTCTGTTTATTCTGGTTGCCGTCTCGATGTTGATTCAGCGCGCCGCTCCGCTTAATGCCTCAGGCAGGATAAAAAACGCGCTGACCATTTTTCCCGCCTGCCTGCTGGCGTCCCTGGCATGCGCCAGCTGGGGGGCGCTGGCGCAGGAGCTGCTGTTTCGCGACGGCTTTCTGACGGCATGGAGCGACTGGCTGAGCGAGCAGTTTTCTACTGGCGTTTTGCTGCTGCCGCTGCTGTTGACGCTGCCGCGCCGCGCCGAACTGCTGGCGGCGCTGCGCCAATGGCGAAAGTGCGCGCCGGCGCTGGCGTTGATCTGCTCCATTTGCGCGGCGGCGCTGATCGGCGGCGGCGGCAGCCTCTCTTTTCCGGTTCCGGCGCTGATCTGGTGCGCCATCAGTTACCCGCTCTGGCTGACCAGCGCATTAACGCTGCTCACCGGCATCACGGAAATTATTCTGGTGGTACATAACGTGATGAATATTCAGGGAGCCGACAGTCTGCTGCCGCCAAGCCATCTGACTTCGGCGCGGCTAGGCGTGGCGACGGTGGCGATCAGCCCGCTGATTGTCGCCGTGAGCATGGACGCCATCAGACAGCTCAATCGTCAGCTTGCGCTGCGCGCCAATCACGATTTTCTCACCGGATTGCTGACGCGTTCTGGTCTGTACGCGCGTTTAGAGCAGATGAAAGAAACCGGCGCGCTGCGCGATCGTCAGATGGGCGTGCTGTTAATCGACATCGACTATTTTAAAGCGATCAATGACAACTACGGGCACGACGCCGGAGACGCGGTGTTGCAGGAGGTAGCGCAACGCATGCAGCAGAGCGTCGGCGATGCAGGGCTGGTTTGTCGTTTCGGCGGTGAGGAGTTTCTGGTGCTGCTGTTCGACCTCACGGACGC
>OKNF01000171.1_pt1 | contig 12893 bp, 13 predicted proteins | sample 1613121 | NCBI WGS metagenome assembly OKNF01 (sample SAMN04436838, study PRJEB24849) | human gut metagenome | biome: human gut; feature: NICU; material: stool | host: Homo sapiens | place: USA: Saint Louis, MO | collected 2011-09-08
ATCGCCTGTTCGACGGTGCGGCGTCGCCATTCGGTGACGTCGTGGTAGATCTCAGGCTCCTCGGCCAGCAGCCGGTCGCGTAATTTTTGATACGCTTCGGTGGAAAAGTCGCGCAGGCTCGGATGATATGCCTGCAAAAAACGGTGCGACTCCTCGGTGGTCTTCAGGATGACCGGATAGTTGTCATACAGCGTGTCATCCAGATCGAAGGTGATCGCTTTGATCGGCTTCAGCCGACGATAAAAATGCATCAGGATTTTCCTCGTTTGGCGCGCGGATGCGCCGCATCATACACCGTCGCCAGATGTTGAAAGTCGAGATGGGTATAAATTTGCGTCGTGGAGAGGTTGGCGTGGCCTAAAAGTTCCTGCACCGCGCGCAGATCGCCGCTCGACTCCAGCATATGCGTGGCGAAGGAGTGGCGCAGCTTGTGCGGATGCACATGACTGCTTACGCCCTGCTTGACGCCCCACTCGGCGAAGCGCTTCTGCACGTTGCGCACCGAAATACGCTTACCCTCTTTCGAGACGAACAGCGCGTCGCTTTCCGGCGCGTAGATATCGCGTAGCGTCAGCCATTTCCGCACCCATTCCACCGCCGTGCGGCCGATGGGCAGGCGGCGCTCTTTGCTGCCTTTGCCCGTGACCCAGACTTCGCCCGCCTCCAGATCGAGATGACGACGGTCGATGCCCACCAGCTCGGAGAGACGCAGCCCGGCGCCGTACATGATTTCCATCATCGTGCGGTCTCGCACCGCCAGCGGATCGCTCTGGTCAATATCCAGCAGCTGATTCACCTCATCGACATCGATGTTTTTCGGCAGATGACGCGCGGCGCGCGGCGTGGCGATCCCTTTCGCCGGGTTCGCCTTCAGCGCCCCCTGGCTGACCATCCAGTCCAGAAAACTGCGCAGCGCGGAAAGTCGCAGCGCCAGGCTGGCTGGCTGCAAACCGGCGCGACGGCTGCGCGCCGCCAGCTGACGCACGTGCGCCGGCTCCAGCTGCGACCAGTCGGCGATTTTCATCTCGTCGGCCAGCTGCATCAGCGCCGCCAGCTGGCGCGCATAGTTTTCATGGGTTAACGGACTCAGCTGACGCTCGACCTTCAGGTAGCGCAGAAAGCCCTCGACGGCGGCCTGCAGCGCAAGTTGGCTCATACGCGCGCAACCCAGCGGCTGAGCAGTTCCGGCAGCATCAGCGCCAGGTAATGCAGCAGCAGCGTGCCCTGTCCGGGCTGATAATGGTGCGTATCGCGGCTGCTGAACATCAGCACGCCCAGATCGCCGCGCTCGCCGAACAGCGACATCGCCACCGAGCCGACCGAGCGCGCCTGCGGCAACAGCAGCAGCAGCTCCGGTCCGTTCAGCGAGCCGAGATAGTGCTGATCTTTACCCAGACGCTGAATGCGCACCGGCTCAAACGCCTGACGCGACAGCGCCAGCTGCGTAAAGCTGGAGGGCGCGCCCAGCTGCCAGCGATCGCTGAACAGCCGCACGTCTGCGCCGGCAAGCCCCAAATCGCGCGCCCAGCGCTGAAGACGGTTAAGCATCTCCTGCAGCGAAGGCGCAGAAGCCAGGTGACCCTGCAAGCTGAGCAGACGATCGAAAAGCTGATGGTTGGCGGACGCCTGCTCCATCAGCTGCGTGATTTCATTTTCCAGCTGATGGATATGGTTGCGCTGACGCGCCATATGCCACTCCACCAGCGAAACCGTACCGCGCACCGGGTGCGGCACCGCCATCTGTTCGACCTGGCGCGCATTGCGTATAAAAAAATCTGGATTTTGCAGCAGGTAGTCACACACCGACTGGTCGTCCAGCATCAGTTCGGCGGCTGTCTCTCCGACATGTTTCATAAATGAATAAACCCATCATAAACGTGCGTGGCCGGTCCGGTCATATAGAGCGGATGTCCCGGCCCTTTCCATGCGATATGCAGCGTACCGCCCGGCAGATCGACGCGCACTTTTTCCGCCAACAGCCCTTGCTGAATGCCGCAGGCCACCGCAGCGCACGCTCCGCTGCCGCAGGCCTGCGTTTCGCCTGCGCCGCGTTCATAAACGCGCAGACGGATATGATCCGAATTCACCACTTCCATAAAACCGACGTTAACCCGCTCCGGGAAACGTTCATGGCTTTCCAGCACCGGGCCCAGCGTTTCGACCGCCGCGGTTTTTACGTTGGCGACCTGAATCACGCAATGCGGATTGCCCATGGAGACCACGCCGAACATGATGGTTTGCTCGGCGACGCGCAGCAGATAAAGGCTTTCCGCCTTGTTGGCGCGAAACGGCACCTGCTGCGGTTCGAAATTTGGCTCGCCCATGTTGACGCGCACCAGCTCATCGTTGGTGACGCTGAGTACCATGCGCCCCGTCTGGGTGCTGACGCGGATATCGCTTTTGTTCGTCAATCCCTTCAGACGGACAAAGCGGGCGAAACAGCGTGCGCCGTTGCCGCACTGCGCCACTTCGCTGCCGTCGGCGTTAAAGATGCGGTAATGGAAATCGAGATCGGGATCGTAAGGCGGCTCGACGATCAACAGCTGATCGAAGCCGATGCCCAGATGACGATCCGCCAGGCGACGGATCAACTCCGGCGAGAAATAGACATTTTGCGTGACGGCGTCAACGACCATAAAGTCATTGCCAAGACCGTGCATTTTCGAGAACTGCATTTTCTGCTCCGCCGGCTGGGCCATCATGGTTACTGCGTCGCCTGAGTGGCCGTATCCGGGCTGGTCAGGTTATTCTCCTGCTGGCCATCCGGCTGGGTCGCCGTTGAAGAAAGGGTCGTCTGTTCGACAGGCGGCTGCGGCGTAGTCTGTTTCGGCTTATCCTGCGGCGGAAAATAGAGCGGCCCTTTCAGTCCGCAGCCGGCCAGGCTGGCCAGCGCCAGCGCCATTGCCAGGTGGCAAAGGATTTTCTTCATGCTATTCCTGCTTATGTTTGATGCGATTACCTTGTTGCTTATCATCGCAGCTGACTTTGGAAAAGCAACAGGAAAAGGTGACGTGATGTGCTGCATCTCACTCTTGTCAGACGATGTCGTAAAATCCTGCGGCGCGTTATACTGCGCCAAAACCTTAAGGAAACAATGATGAACGACAGTGAATTTCACCAGCTGGCCGATCGCCTGATGTTAACCATTGAAGAGTATTTTGACAGCTGGGACGGCGACAGCGATATCGACTATGAAACCCATGCCGGCATCATGACGCTCAGTTTTGAAAACGGCAGCAAAATCATTATCAACCGTCAGGAGCCGCTGCATCAAGTCTGGCTGGCGACCAAAGGCGGCGGCTACCATTTTGACTACCGCGACGGGCAGTGGATTTGCAACCGCGGCGGCGGCGACTTCTGGCAGATTCTGTCGGACGCCTGCAGCGCGCAGTCGGGCGAAACGGTGTCGTTTCGTTAAGTGTTCTCCATTTGAAACGTACTAATTTGATAGTTAAAAGCTCCCCACAGGAGCTTTTTAATACGCACACTTACTTAAAGAAATATATTTCCCTGTTTTATCATACTGAATATAAAAAGTAGTGAGAGGCCCTCGTTTGCCTACCCAGCGTTCACCGAACATATCGTCATTATTTATGTGGCGGTAGCCTATAGAGCCAAGATAATCTTTTAAAGGTTGAGGATTTATAGCCTTTTCGCTAATAAAAATGATGCTGCTGGTTTCAGGTGAAGCGCCGTCCAGCCTGCGAAAACGAAAGTAGTAATCATCCGAAATACGCGGCGCGCTTTTAATATCTTTATCAACATAAAAGCGATAAAGCCACCGGTCGCTCTCCTTAAAACCCGAATTTCGCTCTGCTGCATTTATCAGTTTTTCATCGATTAAAAAAACGACGACAACTGAGAGAAATAGCAGCCCCAGCGTCCGCCAGATCCATTTCATTCAATATTCACTCCCATTTAGCTGTCACCTGCACTCCGGCATCGATACGACGGACGATAAATCGTCTGTAGAGCTTTGCGCTATAAAGTATATTTTGTCAAAAAGATCATGCGCCTTTCTTTATCCTGCCAGAGATAAAACTCAGGAATCGGCCAGTCTTCTTTTTCCCAGCGGTCTCCGTACTCATCGGTGGTGACATAATGGTAACCCAGAGTAGTCAGATAGCTCTCCAGCGCAGCCGTTTCCGTTGCGTCACGATACACAATACCGCTGATTTCAGGCGATGGGCCGTCCAGCCTGCGAAAACGAAAGTAGTAATCAGCCGAAATACGCGGCGCATTTTTAATATCTTTATCGACGAAAAAGTGATAAGTCCCCCACTCGCTCTGTTTGAAACCGGACATTCGCTCTGCGTCTTTTATTATGATGGTATTAATGTAAAAAAAGGCAACAGCAGAAATAACCAACAGCCCCAGCGTCCACTTTAGCCATTTCATGTTTTTCCCTTACTTTCCCATCCGACAGTAACCTGCACTCCGGCATTGATACGACGGACAATATCAGAATCAAACCGGGTAAACGGCGTAATCGACATCATAAAATTCGGCAGCCTGCCTTTATAAGGAACATGAGGAATGTGTTTATCAGCCGGGTCCGGGAACAGCAGCGGAATAAAACCCCTGTTTTTAAAACTGCCCAGCGCGCCATAGTAATCCCAGCGCCTGAGCGCCGCCTCTTTGCATTTGTTCAAGACAATTTGTTATATCATCCCCGCGCGCATGGCCTAAATCTATCCAACCTAAAACCTCTGAATAAACCAGCCCATATTCTTTTTCCCTACGTGCCCAGGGATCAATAATATCTTCCCGTTTGCTCATTGCCGTCCCTGCTCATTGCTAAAGCGGAAAAGCGTCCGCCGCCTCAGGCAAAATAAAGCAGGCGCGCGTCAGCGCACGTAAGACCTGTCTCGAAAGGCAAAGGAAATCCAGCCGGGCCGGTTAAAAAACCGACGCCGAAGCGGATTCGTGGAAAAGACAGGTAAAAGCAGAGCCCGCAGGCTTAGTGCATCTGGAAGCGCTGCGGGTAGTCGTTGCTGTTGCCGTCAGGCAGGTTCGCGCAGAGCTGGGTCAGCGCCTGGCTGCGGAACGGGATCACCTGCGTGCGGTCGTCCGCTTTCACAATCTGATAGAACTGCGGCAGATTGAAGTTAACGAAGCTGGAACCGTAGGTGAAGCGGTCGTGCGATGAGGAGTAGAAACGGCTGACGTCTCGCACCAGCTCCTCTTTGCTGCCTTCGCAATGGTGATAAACCTCAATGCGGTTTGCTTCATCCAGGATATAGATGTTAAAGCCGCTATCGGTGTTGGTGTCCTCGAAGAAGAACTGGATAATCCCTTCGCTGGCGTAACCGTTGACCACCGGCGGCAGCGGCACCTGCTCTGTCTCCACCTTAATAGAAAGGCCGTGCAGCTTGTTATTCGAGATGGCGCCGTAGAAGTCCACCGCGTTTTCCAGCTTCTGCACCGACACGCCGAGACGCTCGAAGAACAGCCCCCACGTTTGTCCGGCGACGCGCAGCGCTTTAAAGCGGCCTGGGTCCTGACGCGTGCTGGAAAGGCGCAGCTCGATGCATTCGGAGACCAGCTGTTGTACGCGCGTGCGGATCAGGCCGCGCAGATGCTGACTGTAGCAGAATACTTCCACCGCATCGGGCGGCGCGGCGTCCTGATGCATTTTGCCGAGGATGGTTTTCAACGCCTCAAGCATCGCCTGCTCGCCGTTGAAATGCAGCGTGCGCACTTCATTCCAGGAGTTGCGATAGAGCAGATCGACACTGCCGATCAGACACTGCTGCTGCTGGCCGAAGCTAAAGACATCCAGCTTGCGGAAATCGAAATGCACCACCTGATTGCGGAAGGCGGCGGTCGGGTCATATTCCAGATTGACGATCAGTGCCAGATGGCGGATTTCGCACGGGCTGTAGAGCGCTTTCGCCGTCGGCGCCGGCAGACGCAGCGGGAAATGGTGCGAGACATCCGCCACCAGCTCCTGAAGCCGCGCCAGGTCACACACCTCATTGCCTTTAATATGGAGCCGGGTTTTTTCCGTCAGCAGCCCGTTAAACCAGGCCCACGCCACCAGCTTATTCAGATAGCGGTTATATTCCAGCGGCTGATGGCTGATGATGGAGTTCATATCCGGCGCCTGGTTATACAGGTACCAGCCCGACCGGTTGGCGCGCCCCGCCGGCACATGAATAAAGGTCAGGTGCGGCTCGGAAAGGTCGGGTGAAATTTGCGGGTTGACCAGCGTCACCTTGCCCGGCAACGCTTCAAACGCGGCGTACAGCTTGCGCGTCAGCACGCCGATATCCTGCGGACTGGCGCTGACGCTTAAATTATTGCGGCGCGCAAAGCGAATCAGGTTGCGATAGCTCTGCATCATCGCATCCAGCAGTTCATTATGCGCTTCGCGCACGCGTTCGATTTTCCAGTCGGCGCGGCTGTCGAGAACCGCGAGACGCGTCTCGTCCCAGCCCCATTCGCTGACCAGCTGCGCCAGAATCTCCCGACGCCAGCCGGAACGCTGCGGATTTTCATCCTGCGACAGCTTTTCGCATACTTTCAGGTAAAAACAGCGGCGCACCAGATCGAGCCGGGCGTGATCGTCGATGCTGATGAGATATTGTGTAACGCGCTCCAGCATCATGCAGTAGGAGTCAAGACCAAACGAGACAATTTCGCCGTCGTGCAGTCGCTGCTTGATGTCCATGGCCAGCAGGCGGGTACGGGGATACTCCCAGGAATAGGCTTCCAGCAGCAGGGTTTTCAGCACCGCTTTATAAGGCGAATCGATGCTTTTATAGAGCTGCCACAGGCTGGCGCCAAAATACTCTTCGGCGGAGAGCGTGCTCAATCCGCCTAAATCAAGCCACTCATTCGGCGTCAGCACGCCCTGCGCGTAAAGGGACATCACGTAGTCGTCGTAATGTTCCTCTTCTTCGCCAGGCACCATATTCCACAGGATGCGCTTGCCCGCCATCCGCACCGCGGTGCGGTAGAATTCGTCGAGCAGCAGGATATGTTGAGTGGAACCACAATCTTCGCCACCGAGACTGCCGCTTTCATTGTGCCGGAAGCGGTTTTCGTCGATCAGGAAGAAACTGACTTCCACACCCATCGACGCGCACCATTTTTCCAGCAGCTGGCATTTTTTCTGCAGCGCCAGACGCTCTTCGCCGTCCAGCCAGGATTGATGGCAGACCCAGATATCCAGATCGGAAGTGCTGTTTTGCCCAACGGAGGAGGTACTGCCCATAGAGTAGACGCCGGTGATCGGCATCTCCCCTTTAGGCGGTGTGGCGACCTGAAGACCAGATTTCTGCTCCATGTCCTGCAGGTAGCGCCGTTGGTTTTCATCAGACGTGTAAAAGCTGATACCGTATGGAACGTTACCTTCAAGGTAGCCCGGCATCTGCGGATGATGATGATGTAATAAGGTTGGCAGCAGACCGTATACCTGCTGGAAAGCAGGGCCCATTGCGGCCAGCGCGCGGTCGACACGCAGCTGGTTAATGGCATCCAGTCTCTGTTTCAGTGTCTCAATGTAGAGGTACAAGACGTCTCGCCTGATTATCCCAGTGCTTATAAATAACCCTGTTTCCGGGATCTGCCGCTTCATTTAAAAATTTTCGGGCAGATTACTGCTGGAAACGTGATCAATCTAACACCTGGCAGATTGACCGTAAAGAAAGTTGCGCTACTTAACAGTTTAGCACGCTTTATCCACCGATCGTCCTGGCCTTTCCCTTCTACGCTTTTCCTTGCCGTTTCAAAATCGCGAAAACTGACAGCCTTCCTGTATCAATGATAGGATAATCAGTGAACGATCAAAACGGTACCAAGCATGTTAGACAAAATTTTAAGAATTGCCACCAGGCAAAGTCCACTCGCTTTATGGCAGGCACAATATGTTCAGCAGCGTCTGATGGCCTGTCATCCGGGCCTGCGCGTAGAGCTGGTGCCGATGGTGACGCGCGGCGACATCATCCTTGATACGCCGCTGGCGAAAGTCGGCGGCAAAGGGCTGTTCGTTAAAGAGCTGGAACTGGCAATGCTGGAAAACCGCGCCGATATTGCGGTGCATTCTATGAAGGATGTGCCGGTCGAATTTCCGCAAGGCCTTGGATTAGTCACCATTTGTGAACGCGACGATCCGTTGGACGCCTTCGTCTCAAATCATTACGCCACGCTCGATGCGCTGCCGCAGGGCGCGGTCGTCGGCACGTCCAGCCTGCGCCGTCAGTGTCAGCTGGCCGCGCTGCGTCCGGATTTACAGATTCGATCGCTGCGCGGCAACGTCGGCACCCGTCTGTCGAAGCTCGACGCCGGCGAGTATGACGCCATTATCCTGGCGGCAGCCGGACTCAAGCGTCTCGGCCTGCACGACCGCATCCGTTATGCGATTCCAGCTGAGGTTTCTTTGCCCGCCGTCGGTCAGGGCGCGGTCGGGATTGAATGTCGTCTGGACGATGAACAGACCATTATGCTGCTGGCGGCGTTAAACGACGACGACACCGCAACGCGTGTTAAAGCTGAGCGCGCAATGAATACCCGCCTCGAAGGCGGCTGTCAGGTGCCAATAGGCAGCTACGCGGTGCTGGATGGCGATGATATCTGGCTGCGCGGCCTTGTCGGTTCGCCGGACGGCTCATCAATGATACGCGGCGAACGTCGCGGTCCGCGTGCTCAGGCGGAGCAGCTGGGGATCTCGCTGGCTGATGAGCTGCTCAGCAACGGCGCGCGTGAAATCCTGCAGGAAGTCTACCAGGGAAATCCGCCGAAATGAGCATTCTCGTCACCCGCCCTTCTCCCGCAGGCGTTGAGCTGGTGACGCGCCTGTGCGCTTTGGGTCGTGCCGCCTGGAGCTTTCCACTTATTGAATTCACGCCCGGCCGCGAGCTGCCGCTGCTGCCGCAGCAGCTTGCCGCGCTGGCGCCGGGCGATCTGGTTTTCGCACTTTCGCAACATGCCGTTGAGTATGCGCACCCTTGCCTGCGGCAGGCCGGTTTAACATGGCCCGCTGCGCTGGGCTATTATGCTATAGGGCGCAGCACTGCGCTGGCGCTACACAGCGTCAGCGGGCGCGAGGTGAGCTGGCCGCACGACCGGGAAACCAGCGAAATGCTGCTGCAGCTGCCGACGCTGCGTCGACTGAAAGGTAAAAGCGCGCTGATCCTGCGCGGCAATGGCGGCCGGGAGCTGCTCGGCGAGACGCTGGCGAAGCGTGGGGCGGAGGTACGTTTCCTTGAGTGTTACCAGCGCTGTGAAAAACATTATCACGGTCCCAGCGAAGGACGCCGCTGGCGCGATCGCGGCATTGATACGCTGGTGGTCACCAGCGGCGAGATGCTGCAACAACTTTATCAGCTGTTTCCCATGATCGACCGTGAGGAATGGCTGCTACGCTGTCGGCTGATAGTCGTCAGCGATCGTTTGGCTACCCTGGCCAGGGAACTTGGCTGGAACCATATCACGGTAGCCGATGGTGCTGATAACGACGCGCTGATGCGCGCGTTACAATAAACTTGAAAATGGGATGTGCCACAATGACGGAACAAAAAGATTCCTCCGCTATGGTTGAAGAGACCACTCCTGCGGTAGAAACCCGCACCCCGCCTGTAAAGAAGCCGCCGCGTAAATCAGGCCAGGCCGGCACTGCGCTGGGTGCGCTGGCGATTGTTATTGCGCTGGCGATTGGCGCTGGATTATGGATGAATGCGCATCATCAGGCGCAGCAGCAAGCGCAGGTCAGTCAGACGCTCAGTGAGCAGTTGACGGCGCTACAGCAGCAAAGCGAGCGTGAAAAAGCGCAGTTAACGCAGCAGCTCGCCACGCAAACCGCCGACCTGCAAACCGCGCGCGAACAGCAGGCGGCGCTGAGCCGTCAGCTGGATGAGCTAAAAGAGAAAGTGGCCGCCATTTCAGGCAACGATGCGCGCACCTGGCTGCTGGCGCAGGCTGACTATCTGGTGAAGCTGGCGGGACGCAAATTGTGGAGCGATCAGGATGTTACTACCGCGGCGGCGCTGCTGAAAAGCGCGGACGCCAGCCTGGCGGATATGAACGATCCCAGCCTGGTGCCGGTACGCCGCGCACTGACGCAGGATATCAGCAATCTTTCCGCTATCAGCCAGGTGGACTACGACGGCATTATCCTGAAGCTGAACCAACTCTCTAACGGCGTTGATAATCTGCGTCTGGCGGATAACGACAGCGATAGCGCGCCGATGGACGCCGACAGCAACGAGCTAACTTCGTCGCTGCGTGAATGGCGACAGAATCTGGTAAAAAGCTGGCACAATTTTATGGATGATTTTATTACCATCCGTCGCCGCGATAACACTGCCGAACCGCTGCTGGCGCCGAATCAGGATGTCTATCTGCGCGAAAATATTCGTTCGCGTCTGCTGATCGCCGCACAGGCGGTGCCGCGGCATCAGGATGAGATCTATCGTCAGTCGGTAGATACTGTCTCTACCTGGGTGCGCGCCTGGTTTGACACCAGCGACGCCAGCACTAAATCGTTTCTGGCGCAGCTTGATGACTTAAGCCAGCAGAGCGTATCGATGGATATCCCGGAGGCGCTGGAAAGCCAGCCGTTGCTGGATAAGCTGATGCAGACGCGGGTGCGCAACCTGCTGGCGCAGCCCGCTGAGCCGGCGCAACCGCAGCAGGGAGAGTAACGATGTTAAAAGTCTTTATACTGTTCCTGCTACTGATCGCGGGCATCGTGCTGGGTCCGATGATCGCCGGTCATCAGGGCTATGTGCTTATTCAGACCGACAACTGGAATATTGAAACCAGCGTTACCGGCCTGGCGATTATCCTGATTGTCGCGCTGCTGGTTATCCTTGCCGTTGAGTGGCTGCTGCGTCGTCTCTTTCGCACCGGCGCCAGAACGCGCGGCTGGTTTTTAGGCCGCAAGCGCAATCGCGCGCGTCGTCAGACGCATGAGGCGCTGGTGAAGCTGGCGGAAGGCGACTATCGCCAGGTGGAAAAACTGCTGTCGCGCAACGCCGATCATGCCGAGCAGCCGGTGGTGAATTATCTGCTGGCTGCCGAAGCCGCACAGCAGCGCGGCGACGAAACACGCGCTAATCAGCATCTGGAGCGAGCGTCTGAGCTGGCGCACAACGATCCGATTCCTGTTGAGATTACCCGTGTACGTCTTCAGCTGGCGCGTAATGAAGATCACGCCGCTCGTCACGGTATCGACCGATTGCTGGACGTCGCGCCGCGCCATCCAGAAGTGCTGCGTCTGGCGGAGCAGGCTTATGTGCGTACCGGGGCCTGGAGCGCGCTGCTCGATATCCTGCCCGCGATGGAAAAAGCGCAGGTGGCGGATGACGAGCACATTAAAGCGCTGCGTCAGCAGTGCTGGCTCGGCCTGATGAACCAGGCGATGGCGGATCAGGGCAGCGAAGGCCTGAAGCGCTGGTGGCAGAGCCTGAGCCGTAAAACGCGTCATGAAACGGCGTTGCAGGTTGCTATGGCGGATCATCTTATCGCCTGCGACGATCATGAAACGGCTCAGCAGATCGTGCTGGACGGCCTGAAGCGCAACTATGATGAACGTCTGATCCTGCTGATGCCGCGTCTTAAAACCGGTAATCCCGAACAGCTGGAAAAAGCGCTGCGCCAGCAGATTAAGCAGCATGGCGCGACGCCGCTGTTGCACAGCACGTTAGGCCAGCTGTTGATGAAGCACGGTGAATGGCAGCAGGCAGGCGATGCGTTCAGGGAAGCATTAAAGCAGCGTCCTGACGGTTTCGATTACGCCTGGCTCGCGGATACGCTGGATCGCCAGCATCGCCCGGAAGAAGCGGCACAGATGCGTCGTGAAGGTCTGCTGCTGACGCTAAAAAATAATCGTTAACGTCAGAAGCGCTAAAGAAGCCGGGGCATCCCGGCTTTTTTGTATCTGCAATTTGAGCAACAGGAAGCAGCTGGCGGTTTATGGCAAAAAAAAACCTGCCTAAAAAGGCAGGTGTAAAAATCAGGTCGGTAAGACAACCGAATTGGTACCCGACTCAACGTAGTGCCCTTAACTCCAATAAAGCGAACGATATTGGCTGGCTGGACAACAGGTACCCTAATTGGCTCTGCATCATTCCTGAGTTTATGAAGCCGAAGCGAGCATAAGAGATGGAATGAGCATCTACGCCTATATTATTGCACAGGTTGTGCCAAAGTGGGATTTATCGCACCAATGATTTTTATATATGATTGAATTGATTAATTAATTATTTCAAACGGCTGGAATTGTTTGCTTGATGTCTGTCGTTAGCTAACAACAATCTTAGCAGGTGTTGTCGTCAACCAGAGACAACAGATAACGCGTAGCCGAAAAATTCTATAAAACAGTAACTTATATGTCTCTGGTTTGAGACAAAATCGGAAATTAAGCATGCTCGCCTCTTCGCGTCTGATTAACATCGGACGAAGAAATTAACGGCAAAAATGGCATCGAACACCATCAAATAAGTCAGCCAGCTAATTATGCGCATCAAGTATCTGGAATATTCGCCTGGTGGCCGCCTTTGCAAAAGGAGGGAGAGAAAGTACAGCGGCAAAACGAGTACCTGTGCGGGAAGAAAAGGATGGTAAAACAACGCAGGCTCAGCGCAAGAAGCTGAACTAAGGATAAGGATAAGGATAAGGATAAGGAAGTAATGAAGCAGATATGGAACGACAAAAACAAAAAAACCTGCCAATGCAGGTTAATAAGATGGTCGGCGAGAGAGGATTCGAACCTCCGACCCACTGGTCCCAAACCAGTTGCGCTACCAAGCTGCGCTACTCGCCGACGTAATGCTCTTATTCGTACTACTTTCTTTTGCCTGGTGCGAAGAGAGGGACTTGAACCCTCACGTCCGTTAAGACACTAACACCTGAAGCTAGCGCGTCTACCAATTCCGCCACCTTCGCAT
>OKNF01000173.1_pt1 | contig 12683 bp, 11 predicted proteins | sample 1613121 | NCBI WGS metagenome assembly OKNF01 (sample SAMN04436838, study PRJEB24849) | human gut metagenome | biome: human gut; feature: NICU; material: stool | host: Homo sapiens | place: USA: Saint Louis, MO | collected 2011-09-08
TGGAAAGCCTGCGCATTCCGGTGCAGTACCTGGCGAACCTGCTGACCGCGGGCGACACCGCGCCGGTGCTGCGCGCGCTCAAGCGTATGATGGCGATGCGCCACTACAAGCGCTCGCAGACGGTTGAGGGCGTGACTGATACGCGCGCCATCGAAGAGGTCGGGCTGAGCTTGGCGCAGGTAGAGGATATGTACCGCTATCTGGCGATCGCCAACTATGAGGATCGCTTCGTGATCCCCACCAGCCACCGTGAGCTGGCGGCCGACGCCTTCCCGGAGCGCAACGGCTGCGGCTTTACCTTCGGCGACGGCTGCCACGGCAGCGACAGCAAATTCAACCTGTTCAACAGCCGCCGCATCGATGCCATCAACATCACCCACAAAGCGGAGGGCGAGTAATGCAGATGCTGAAAATTGTCGCGCTGCTGCTGGAATACCCGGAAAAAGCGCTGTGGGAAGAACGCGAGGAGCTGTGCGCGCTGGTGGCGCAGCGTGCGCCGATGTTGCAGGGCTTTGTCGACGGCTGGCTTGGCGGCGCGCTGCTCGATCGCCAGTCGGAGTGGTGCGAGACCTTCGATCGCGGCTGCGCCACCTCGCTGCTGCTGTTTGAACATGTACATGGCGAATCGCGCGATCGCGGCCAGGCGATGGTCGATCTGCTGGCGCAGTATGAGCAGGCGGGACTGCTGCTGAACTGCCGTGAGCTGCCGGACTATCTGCCGCTCTATCTGGAATATCTCAGTCTTCAGCCGGAACCGGCGGCGCGCCAGGGGCTACAGGATGTCGCCCCGATCCTGGCGCTGCTCGGCGGGCGGTTGCAACAGCGCGGCAGCGCCTTCAGCCAGCTGTTTGACGCGCTGCTCGTCTGGGCGGACAGCCCGCTGCGCAGCAGCAGCGTCGCCGCGCAGGTGAGCAAGGAGCCGCGTGACGATACCCGACAGGCGCTGGATGCGGTCTGGGAGGAGGCGCAGATTAAGTTTATCGATGATCGGGCGCAGGAGTGCGACTCCGCGCCGGAGAAAGCGCATCAGCAGCGCATTCAGCAGCAGACGATGCCGCAATATCTGGACCTGTCAGCCGGAGGAGCTAAATAATGCACTACCTCAACATCTTCTTCTTCGAGATCTATCCCTACCTGTGCGGCACGGTGTTTATTATCGGCAGCTGGCTGCGCTACGACTACGGGCAGTACACCTGGCGCGCCGGATCGAGCCAGATGCTGGACAAAGGCAATTTCCGCCTCGCCTCGAATCTGTTCCATATCGGCATTATCGGCATCTTCTTCGGCCATCTGTTCGGGCTGTTGACGCCGCACTGGGTGTATGAACCCTTTCTTGCCATCGCCACCAAGCAAAAACTGGCGATGGTTGCGGGCGGCGTGTTTGGCCTGATGGCGCTGGTCGGCGGGCTGATGCTACTGAAGCGTCGCCTGTTCAATCCGCGCATCCGCGCCACCTCGACCCGCGCTGATATTGTCATTCTCGGCATTCTGATGGTGCAGCTGATCCTCGGTTTGACCTCGATTCTCTTTTCGCTGCGGCATCTCGACGGCGTGGGGATGATGAAGCTGGTCGGCTGGGCACAATCGGTGGTCACCTTCCAGGGCAACGCTTCAACCTGGCTGGATGGCGTGGAGTGGATTTATCGCGTTCATCTGGTGTTGGGCATGACGATTTTCCTCGTGTTTCCCTTTACCCGCCTGGTGCATGTCTGGAGCGCGCCGTTTGAATACTTCACGCGCCGCTACCAGCTGGTGCGCGCCCGCCGCTAAGCCGTAACGATAAAGCCGGCCCTGTTGATAAGACGGGGCCGGTTTTTTTATGGCTTTTCATCTTACTGCCAGGGCCAGTGATTTACGCAGGGAAGGGAGAGAATAGCCGTTGGCGGCGACATTCAGTGGATAAAAAAAATCCGGCTCCGTGGCAATGAACCGGAACCGGATGACGAAAAAGCGTCTACAGCAAAGGGTTACACAGGAACTCGTTAATAAAGTTAGTCCAGTTTCCCGATAATGCAATGTCCATACATTTATTAATGGTATTTTTTGTCGTTAAGCCTGGTCCTGCGTTACGACGGCGATCGGTGTTAACCGTGGGGAAGGTTTCCCTAAACGAAATGAATGATTATCCACTATTAAATTTATTCGACGGGTGAGTTAATTAAGATGGAAAACAATTATTAAAAGGAGGTATAGCGTGAAACATGTTCAGCCCCAAACAAAAGTTTTCCTGAGTAGCGATCAAAATGATGGCTTTGGCGTCACCTCTACCCTTATTTACGGCGAGCGTCAGGCGATACTGGTTGATGCGCAGTTTACCCTGGCTAATGCGCACCGGCTGGTAGCCGAACTGCTGGAACTGAAGCGAGAGCTGACGACAATATTTATTACGCACCTTCATCCCGATCACTATCTGGGCATTGAAGTTATCAAACAGGTTTGGCCAGAGGCGCGTATTGTCGCCTACCGGCAGATAGCGGATGCCATTAACGACGCCTGGGATTTCAAAATCGCTTACTGGGGCAAAACGATACTGCAAAAAAATGGCGCAACGATTAAGTTTACCGCCGAAAGGCTGGAAGATTCCGTTATCTGGCTGGAAGGTCAGGCGATAGAAATTCCGGGCATCATGTGTGGCGACTGCATTGAAATTGCGCCACTGTGGATACCCGCAACCCGAACGCTTATTGCTTCCGACCTGGTCTTTTCCGATTGTCACGTCTGGCTGGCGGATATGCGTACGCCTGAACGTTTGCAGCAATGGCTTAATACGCTGGAGCGGCTGAAAGAAATGAGGCCGGATGTGGTTATCCCAGGGCACTCCTCATCTTCCCTGCATCTGTTGCCGTCGGCCATCGATTTTACCCGTCGCTACATTGACGATTTCTTTGCGCAGCTGGCATTGTCGGCCGATGCGCAAGCGCTTCAGCAAAATATGGATCGCCTCTATCCCGATCTGCCCCTGCGTATCTGCCTGGATTACAGCAGCCGCATTTTGAAAGATCATTATGTCTGGCCCGGCGACTGGCCGCCCGCGCTCAGGGAGATGCCTTCGGCGTTTTAACGCCGGGACGGCACAGAGTGGCAAGCTGCGCAGAAAGGGCTCCTCTACAATCCGGCAGGATTTAACACCAGAGGAGGAATAATGAATCCGGTTATTGAAACACTGATCACTCATCGCAGCGATCGTAGCTATCTTGATAAAGCAATTCCTGATGCCGTTCTGGATGACATTATCCTTTCTGCGTACCGCGCCCCGACCTCGGTTCACTCGCAGCAGGTGTCGGTGATCGTCACGCGCGACAAAGCGACCAAAGCGAAAATCGCCGAGCTGGCAGGCGGCCAGCCCTGGATCGCGCAGGCGCCGGTCTTTATTACTTTTGTGCTGGATATGCATAAAACCCGTGAAGCGATGGCGCTGATTGGCGAACAGCAGATCGCCCACGAAAGTATTGAAAGCATCGTCTCCGGCAGCACCGATGTCGGCATTGCGCTGGCGTCCGCGATGGCGGCGGCGCGCGCGCAGGGCCTCGGCGTGGTGCCGATCGGCGGTATGAGAAGAAGTCCGGCGGCGTTTATTGAGCTGTTCAATCTGCCGCCGCTGACGTTCCCGCTGGTGGGTATGGCGCTGGGCTATGTCGATCGTCCTGCCGACCTGAAGCCGCGTCTGCCGCTCTCTACTTTCCGTCATGAAGAGAAATATCAGACTGAAGGTATGGTGGAACAGATTGCTCAGTTCAACGACGAGCTGGAACAGCACTGGAAAACCATCAACCGCGATGGCGGCGAGAACTGGAGCCATACCGTAGCCAACTACTACAAAAACATCTACTTCCCGGACGTGCTGCCTGCGCTGGTGAAGCAGGGCTTCGGCAAAGATAAATAATTCCGCCGTTAAAGATGCGGAGGCTGCGGCCTCCGTTTTTTTGCCTGCCTTTTATTGACGCCATCCTGTCTGTCACCCCCGTCCGCTAACGCGCCCGTCGCTAGTGGGTGGCGGCAATGCCTTCCAGCTGCGTTATCGGCATCAGCGCAAAAAGCATTTTCATTTCGCGCGCCTCTTCGCCGGGCGTTCGCCCGAAGGTGCGCTTGAACTCCCGGTTGAACTGCGAAGGGCTTTCATAACCGACGCGCACGGCCGCGCCCGCCGCCGTCAGGTTATCGCGGATCATCAGCAGCCGCGCCTGGTGCAGGCGAACCGATTTTATGTACTGTACGGGCGAAGTGCCGGTGACGGTTTTAAAATGGGCGTGGAAGGTGGGAATGCTCATGCCCACTTCGCCCGACAGCAGACCGACATCCAGCGCCTGCGCATAGTCGTCATGAATGCGCTTCAGGGCGCGCGCGATGCGGCCAAAGCTGCCGTGACTGGCTAAGGCGGCCCGTATTGCGCCGCCCTGTACGCCGGTCAGGACGCGAAAGCAAAGCTCTCTGACAATTCCCGGCCCCAGCACTCGCGCCTCAAGAGAATCGGTCAGCGCCCGCAGCAGGCGCAGAGCGGTGTCGGCAAGCGCGCCGTCAAGCGGCGTGGACACAATCCCCATCGGATCGGCCATCGCGCCGCTGGCCTGTCGATCGACCTCTAATACCAGATCCGCTATCGAGGTCATATTGAGCCGCACTGAAATCGCCAGCAGCGGCTCCTCTTTGCTGGCGAAGGTTTCGGTCGAAAAAGGCAAGGGCACCGACAGCACCAGATAGTGCTGGGCGTCATAGGAGAAGATCCTGTCCGCCACATAACCGCGCTTGCTTCCCTGACAGACGATCACAATGCTCGGCTCATACAGCACCGGCGTGCGCCCTAAAGGATGATCGGCGCGCATCAGGCGCACGCTTTCCAGCAGCGTGCGCGTATAGCCTTCATGGGGCGCAAGCTGCTTAATCAGATCGATCATCTCTTTTTGCTGAACGGAGGCAGGAACAAACATGGCGCACGTAACCCGTTGATGACATAAACATGCAATGATTATGGCACAGAGCGTTTTAAAAATAATCATCTCTATAGGATTAGGCAATGATGCCATAGGTATCGACCTGTTTCATCCTGCTCTGCGGCTCTAAGCTTTCACTCAGTTCCACACACCCGGCGCCGCTACCGGCTCCGGCATGTAAAACCTGGAGGATCTGCCTGTGAAATCTTACGACGTAAACGCATCCAAAGTTATTTTACTGACCGGCGCCAGCAGCGGTATTGGCGAGGCGACGGCCCGACATCTGGCCTTACAGGGGCATAGGCTGATCGCCGGCGCGCGCCGCACCGATCGGCTTGCCGCTCTGTGCGATGAGCTGCGGGCGCAGGGCGCGACTATCGATACGCTTGAACTGGACGTTACCCAGCCGCACAGCGTGCAGAAGATGGCCGATTTCGCCATGGAGAAATACGGGAAAATCGATGTGCTGGTGAATAACGCTGGCGTGATGCCGCTTTCGCCGCTCTCGGCGCTGAAAATCGATGAATGGAATCAGATGATCGACGTCAATATCAAAGGTGTACTGCACGGCATCGCAGCGGTACTGCCGGTCATGGAGCGGCAGAAACAGGGGCAGGTGATCAATATTGCCTCTATCGGCGCCCATGCGGTTTCCCCGACTGCGGCGGTCTACTGCGCCAGTAAATATGCCGTATGGGCGATTTCCGACGGGCTGCGTCAGGAGAGCGATTACCTGCGCGTGACGGTTATCTGTCCGGGCGTGGTGGAGTCGGAACTGGCGGATCACATCACCGACGACGTGGCGCGCGACGCCATGCGCGAGTTTCGCCGCGTCGCGCTGCCGCCGCAGGCTATCGCCCAGGCGATTGGCTATGCCGTTGAGCAGCCGGACGGCGTCGACGTCAGTGAAATCATTGTGCGTCCTACCGCCAGCCCCTATTAATGTGTGCAGGAGATAACGCGTATGAATCCATCAAATAACGTCAACGTCTGGTTTATCACTGGCGCCGCACGCGGTATCGGACTGTCGCTGGCGCGTCAGGCGCTGGCCCAGGGAGACGCCGTGGTCGCCACATCGCGCACCCTTGCCAGCTTGCAACAGGCGCTGGGTAAAGAGAGCGCGACCCTGCTGGCGCTGGAAGTCGATCTTTGCGATGAGTCGAGCGTGCGAACGGCCATAGAGAAAGCTATCAGCAAGTTTGGCCGCATTGACCGCGTAGTCAATAACGCTGGTTATGGTCAGCAGGGCACGATCGAAGCATTAAGCGATGACGAACTGCGGCGCAACTTTGACGTTAACGTTTTCGCGCCGCTGCATGTATTGCGTTATGCCTTGCCGCATTTGCGACGTCAGCGTAGCGGACACATCTTTAACGTGGCGTCAATTGTCGGCTTTCAGGGTGGCTATGCGGGTTGGGGCAGCTATGTCGGCAGCAAATTCGCCATCGCCGGAATAACGGAAACGCTGGCGGCTGAAGTGGCTGAATTGGGGATTAAGGCTACCGTCGTTTATCCGGGGCCGGTGCGGACGGGCTTTTTATCTCAGGAGAGTCTGGCCGTTGCCCGCAACAGGATAGCCGATTACACCGAGGCTCAGGCCTCACTCGATCTTCATCTCAATAGCCTGGACGGGAAACAGGCGGGCGATCCTGAGAAGGTGGCCGCGCTCATCTTGCAGACGGCTACCGCTGAGACGCCGCCGGTGCATCTGTTTGTTGGCGCCATTGCCAACACGCTTGCAGAACAGAAGATGCGGGCTGCGCGTCAGGATCTCGAAGCCTGGCGCACGGCTTCCGACGCCACTGACTTTGCTCATTAAGCCGAAATGCGCCGCTGGAAGCGCGTGCCGGCGCGATTAACGCATAAACGGGCCATTGGCCCGTTTTTTATCACATCTGTGAAAAACCGGGCCTTTAACCCGGTTTCCTGGCGGCAGAAGGCATTTTTGCCGGTCTGGCCTTATTATCCCACCTCAGGCAGCCAACCCAGCGCGATCAGCGCCTGAATAGCGATCACGCCGATCCCGCAGAGAAAGACCAATATCAGCAGGGGCGAGCCGCCCATCACTTTGTATGCCGCCACGCCGTGCTGCTTGCGGCTGCGCCATACCAGCATCACGGGAATGATTAACGCCAGCACCGCCAACGCTACGCCAGCATAGCCGAGCGCCAGCACGAAACCCTGCGGATAGAACAGGGCGAAGGCGAGCGGCGGCAGAAAAGTCAGCAGGCCGCTTTGTAGTCGGCCTGTAACGTTACCGTTACGCTTACAGAGATCCGCCAGATAATCGAACAGGCCCAAAGAGACGCCGAGGAACGAGGTGGCCAACGCCAGATCGGCAAACAGATGGACCGCCAGCTCAACGTGCGGCGAAGCGACGACGGTACGGATCGCCTGTAACAGTCCATTCAGCCCGGCGTGATGGGCGAGCAGGGCGCTAAAGGCGTCGGCGTTGATCGCGCCCAGCGTCGCCAGCTGCCAGAAGAGATAGGCGACCAGCGGGATCGCGCTGCCGGTAATAAAGACCCAGCGCAGCTTGCGCAGGTCGCCATTCATATAGCTGATAACGCTGGGTACGCTGCCGTGAAAGCCGAAGGAGGTGAAAATCACCGGGATCGCCGACAGCACCAGCCCTTTTTCCAGCGGCAGCGTCAGCAGATTGGTACGATGAATATGCGGCATCATCAGCGCCAGCATCACAACCAGCAGAATGATTTTGGCGCTGAACAGCACGCGGTTGAACATATCGACCATATGCGTACCAATACAGACCACGCTGCCGGCAATCAGCGTAAACAGCAGCACGCCGCCGCTGGTGGAGATGGAAACGGAAAACCACTCGCTCAGGCTTGCCGCCAGCAGCTCGCCAGCGCCGCTGATATAGGCGGCCGTCAGCGCGTACATCAAAAACAGCATGCTGAAGCCGGTCAGCCACTGGCCCGGACGTCCAAGATAGCGGCGCGTCAGGGTACCCAGGCCGGTATCTGCCGATGCGTGCTGATAAACTTCAACCAGAAGCAGCGCGGTATAGCACATTAACGCCCACAGGCTGACCAGCAACAGCAGCGTGACGCCGGGACCCACGCCAGCGGCGGCTAACGGCATCGCCAACATGCCTGCGCCGATGGTGGTGCCTGCAACAATAAAAATACTGCCAAAAGTGCGATTCCTCACGCCTTCCTCTGAATTTAAGCTTCGCTATCGTTAAGTGCTGCGCAGGGTAAGCGAAAGTTTACACTCCGTCAAATATCCATAACAGTGATGAAAGCCGCTGTGGGCGGGCAACAGCCAATCGGTGGCTGCTACAGATGCTCATAGAGCACGGCGCCGAGGTAATAGCCTGCGCCAAACCCGACGATAACGTCGTACAGCCCAGCGGCTGACTCGCTGTTACGCATCATTCAGATCGTGGCGTTAACAGAGTGCGTTCCTGCCAGCAGATAGCTAAAGTTAATTGATGCATACACGATTATCGCCTGAACAGGCGGCCGCTTACAGATAAGGGTAAAAGCATGAAAAAAATCGGATTCCTGTCGTTTGGCCACTGGGGAGCCTCGTTCCAGTCGGCGACGCGCAGCGCGGCGGATGCGCTACAGCAATCGATCGAGCTGGCGGTCGCGGCTGAAGAACTTGGCGCGGATGGCGCCTGGTTTCGCGTGCATCATTTCGCCCGTCAGCTCAGCGCGCCGTTTCCGCTGCTGGCGGCGATTGGTGCACGCACCAAACGTATTGAGATCGGCACCGGCGTGATTGATATGCGCTATGAAAATCCGTTTTATATGGCGGAGGACGCGGGCGTGGCGGATCTGATCAGCAACGGACGTTTGCAGTTGGGGATCAGTCGCGGCTCGCCGGAGCAGGTGATCGACGGCTGGCGCTATTTTGGCTATCAGCCGCAGGAGGGCGAAAGCGATGCGGATATGGGACGCCGCCATGCTGAAGTATTGCTGGACGTATTGCGCGGCGAAGGATTCGCCAAACCCAATCCGCAGCCGATGTTCGCTAATCCGCCCGGACTGCTACGACCGGAGCCGTTTTCCGAAGGACTGCGCGAGCGTATCTGGTGGGGATCGGGTTCTAACGCCACGGCGATATGGGCGGCGAAGCTGGGCATGCATCTGCAAAGCTCGACCCTGAAGGATGATGAAACCGGCGAAGCGTTTCATATTCAACAGGCGAAACAGATCCGCGCCTGGCGCGCCGCCTGGTTGGAAGCGGGACATGCGCGCGTGGGGCGCGTTTCGGTTAGTCGCAGCATCTTCCCGTTGATCAATAATCAAGACCGCGCTTATTTTGGCGCCAGCAGAGAAGAGGGCGATCAGGTCGGTTATCTGGACGAGAAGACGCGCGCCATCTTTGGCCGCAGCTACGCCGCCGAACCGGAACGCCTGATCGCGCAGCTGAAGCAGGATGAAGCGATCGCCGAGGCGGACACGCTGTTGCTGACGATTCCCAATCAGCTTGGCGTCGATTACTGCGCTCATGTGATTGAAGCGGTATTAACGCAGGTCGCGCCGGAACTGGGCTGGCGTTAGCGGTTAGCGAATTTGTCGTTTGTTCAGCCGCCGCGTTCGATACGGGCTGAAACTGCGTGTCATATGGCCGGTCTTTATCGACCGGCTGGATTTACTGGCGGAAAACCACGCCGTTACGTCTGTTTTTTTTGGCGCGTCTACGTTCATTTTGCAGGAGCATGGTGCTGTTAAGTTCACAAAATTCACGTAGCGCGATCTCACTAACATAAACGTTTTAAATTTGAAATCGTGGTTCGTGAAAAGGACTGGACGATCACTCATTTTGTGTATAAATGATGGGGTACTATGATAGAAATCGTAAGTGGTTCAAGGATATTACGTCTTTCGCCATTCGAAAGGCAAAATACCCCAGAAGCCCCTGAATATGACTGGATAAGAACATACGTTGAATATCAACTTCCTGAGTTGAAGACACAATATCAGGCATCATTTTGTGTCGGGGAACTGACTGATTTTAGAAGAAATATGGTTTCTTTTTATCGGGGGTTGATTGATGGGAGCAGACCACCTGAGGTGATCTTTAAAAGCACAGAAAATCAGTTAAATTTGCATTTTGTTCCTATGCCTGGAAATTCTGTCGCAGTGGATTTAACGCTCAGGCCTGAAAATCCGGCGGAAAGTGTTATCGTAAAAGATTCTTTTGGCATAGATGAGAGCTACTTCCCAGCGTTGTTGTCCGGCCTTGACGAGATGATTAACTGGCAGAACTGAAAGGCTTTTATTCTTGGTCAGCCTTTTCCCGTTACCACGGCTTCTATGTTGATGAAGCGGGAAAACGCCAAAAGGTGAATTCGGCCATTTGCGCCAGCGATGTGACGGTGCATTGTCGATGCTGCACCTATACGTTTAATGGGGTTCCGCTAAAAGGATCGGGAGCGGGGCAGAATCAGGCGACGGGCCAGTCGATTGGGCGTAGAACCAAAACCAGGCAGGCATCACCAGGCAATAAGACGCAAAGGGATAGGAAGGAAACAGGTAGCTATTTGCGGGTACATAAGCTGATATCTAATTTAACATAATATACATTATGCGCACCAAGGTAACGGAGGCTCAAAGTTGACGTTTATTTGTGGTTCATTATTCAGGCTATAGCGGAGAGCGAAAAGCAGCTCTCCAACTGAGTTAATCATATAGCCAGCGACCCGCTTTAGCAGATTCAATTAGCATGTTGATGGTCAGTGGCTTTGCATCTTTACGATTTTTCACAGGAAAATAGATACTGAAATCGAGATCGGCATGTTTGAGATTAAACTCAGTAAAAATCTCATCAAGCAAATCCTGCGCCTCTTCTTCGTCCATGTTCATGGTGTGGTTTAGTGATGTATCGCCATTTAAAGAAGGCATTTTAAATGTCAGCCATGAGCGTCCATTCCACGGCCGGACAATGTCGTAAACCCGCTTTTCAACAGCATCTGCATCTATCATATTTTATCGTTTCCTCTGGCTATGCGGTTGTAATCCCTGACTGTACGGTACGCTATTTGTGAGACATCAGACGCCAGAATAATCCAGCCCAGCACAGGTATAGCCCTGCCAGTAAAGGTGCTAATTTTTCTAACCATGAGAATTTTTAGTTTATGAGGTGGATAACCACCAATAACAGACGGTAGCTTTATTCCCCATGGAAAAATAGGTGTTGTTAAGCTCTTCGACTGTATCCATACCGTAATTTCCTGATTGTAAATGACTTTATTGCATTGGCAATGCGACCATACAGTGAGGCTGTTATAACGCTTTTGCGCGTCGTACCTTAGCCCAATCTTAAAATACTCAGCCAGGGCCAGGCAGACGAGCAGTTTTACATTTAATGATTTGTTGCTTTCTTCGCAATAACTTATTGATTCAATGAACGATTTTAAATCCATAAAGGGACAGTTCTGGGATTTGATATTGAGCTATAAATTGAATCATGTTTGCCTTTTGTAGAAACCAGGTCAGCTTGTAAAGGTAACCACCACCCTTAATCCGCCCAGCGTCGGACTACGTTCCAGCGTCATCGTCGCGCCGTGCCAGGCGCAAATATCCTTCACCAGAGCTAAACCGATTCCCGCGCCGGGCTGTGTACTGCCGTGATCGAGTCGGGAAAACGGCTGTAAGGCTTTTTCCTGCTCGGTGCCGGAAATGCCTGGGCCGCTGTCCTCGATCGCTAACCTGCCCGCCTGTAAACGCGCCGTAATGACCCCGCCGTCCGGCGTATACTTAATCGCATTATCCAGCAGATTCGCGCACAGTTCGCCAAGTAAAACCGCGTCGCCAAATACCGCACATTTCTCATCCCCCTCATAGCCGAGGTCGATCTGCTTATTTCGTGCGGCGGTATAGCTGCTGAAACAGGCGTCACGCAGAATTGCTGCTAAATCGACGCTGACGCGCGGCAGTTCTTCGCCGTGGTGCGCCTTAATCCGCGCCAGCTGAAGTAACCGATCGGTAAGCAGAATGGTGTCATCCAGCGTATGCCGCATTCCCTGCAAACTCTCCTGCCACTGTTCAGGACGATCGCTGCTCAGCGCCACGCCTACCTGCGTTTTCAGGATCGCCAGGGGCGTGCGGAGCTGATGCGCGGCGTCAGCGCTAAAACGATCCTGCCGCGCCAGCAGGCTGCGCAAACGTTCAAGATAACGGTTAAAAGCGATAATCAACGGTTGCAGTTCAGACCAGGGCAACGAAGGCAGCGGCGTTAATTCACTGCCGTCGCGCCGTGACAGAAGACGCGATAACTGGCGCAGTGGACGCAAAACCCGGCGCAGCATCAGTCCCGCCAGCAGCAGCGTCACCAAAACCAGAAAAGTTTGGCTGAGCAGCGCGGTATGCAGCAAACCGTCGGCAAAAGCGCGGCGGGAATTCAGCGTTTCCGCCACCAGTACCAGCGCCATGCCGTTAACGCCCTCCTCGCTCACCGGCTGCCAGAGCGCGGCAACCCGAATGCGTTGTTGGCGATAGCGCGCATCATAGAAATGCACCAGCGCCGGATAGAGCTCTGAAGGCGCGCTGGCTGGCGGAATGGCTGGCAGATCGTCGTAGCCCGACAGCGTTTTGCCCTCCGGCGAAATCACCTGATAAAAGAGCTGATCGTTCATATTGCGCTCGAAACTGTCGAGCACCACCCACGGCACATCCACTTCGATATGACCATTTCTTACCACCAGCCGCTCAGCAACGGTTCGCGCCGACGCCAGTAACGAGCGATCGTAAGCCTGATTCGCCGCATGGACAGCGCTTT
>OKNF01000174.1_pt1 | contig 12637 bp, 10 predicted proteins | sample 1613121 | NCBI WGS metagenome assembly OKNF01 (sample SAMN04436838, study PRJEB24849) | human gut metagenome | biome: human gut; feature: NICU; material: stool | host: Homo sapiens | place: USA: Saint Louis, MO | collected 2011-09-08
CCGTATGTCACTGGTTCGAGTCCAGTCAGAGGAGCCATATTTAGAAAAGCCCGCTCAGGGAAACCTGAGCGGGCTTTTTGCATTACGCACCGCAAGCAACCTGTCACGCCGGGCCCTCGCCGCTTTTCAGAAACGGCCTCTCTTTTCAGACGGCCGCTGACAGTGCGCGATGCCCGCCCGCCACCACAGGATCAATGCGGCCAGCGCCACCGCTCCCAGCCCCGCGCGCCATGAAGCGCGCGCAACGATAGCGCCAGCGAGCGCTGGACTGAATACGGCACCTGCACCCTGTCGCCGACTCGACCAGGGAAATGCCCGCTCAGCGTTGCCTGAACGAGCTTTTGCTTCCTGGCCATGTTAACAACGGCTCTGGCGCCTGTGCCTGCTGACCTTTAACAGGCAGCCCGCGTCGCGACTGCTAAAACGTGCGGCGCGCAAAGGCCAGCATCTTTTCTGCCAGCGCCTGCGGCGTCTGCATCGGCATCAGATGCCCGGCGCCGTCGATAATTTCCAGCTCGCCCTGCGGCAGATGCGTGCGCATTATCTCCCGCTGCGCCTCGACGCCCGGCACATTGCCATCCTCACTGCCCAGCACCATCAGCGCGGGCAGTTCAAGGCGGCCAATGCGGTCACGCCAGTCTTCGCGGCTGCCGTGCAGCGGCCACGCGTGCCAGGCCGCGAGGCTGGCGCGTTGCGCATCGGCGACGGCCACCTCACGCAGCGCATCCGGCAGACGCGCAGAACAGGCGCCGTCGACGAAGGTTTCAGCCTCCTGCCGTGTCCCCTGATATGCCGCCTGCGCCTGACGATCCTCTTCGCTCATCGGCTGCGGACCCGGCGGCGAAGGCGCTACCAGCACCAGCCGCGCCAGATAATTGGGCTGTTCAGCGGCCAGCGCCAGCGCTACTTTGCCGGTCATCGAGTGGCCGACCAGAGTCACCTTTTTCAGCCCCAGCGCCCTGATGGTCTCGTCAACCTGTCGCGCCATTGAAGCGACATCATAGCCATCCCTTTCCGACGCATCGCCAAAGCCCGGCGTATTGAGCGCCACGCAGCGAAAATCGCGATCGAGATAAGGCAGCGTGGGGAACCAGGTGCGATGCGAGCCGCCCAGGTAATGCATCAATACAAAGGTGGTTTCACCCTGCCCCTGTATACTGTATGGCAGCATAAAACCTCCTAACGCAACGTTCCTTCCGGATCGCCCAGACGAGCGATCTCCACCTCGTTATAGCCAGCCTGACGCAGCGGCGTCACCACGTCACGCGCCAGATCCGGCACGTAGCCAATCAGCAGTTCGCCAGCCTCGCTCAGCGTCGCCTCTTTCAGCGCGGCGGGCAGCAGCAGCGATTCGGCGCGTCCTAACTCAACGCTGACGCCGTTCGCCTCAACCGTCAGCGGGTCGCCGAGGTTGGAGAGGATGCGCGCGCTGTCGAAGCTAAAATGCTGCGGCTGGCTAAAGCGCCAGCGCTCCAGCGCGAAGTAAGGCCCGGCACAGCAGAACAGCCGCGTCAGATCTTTCTCTTGCCGTTCAAGTCCGCGCTGCGGCGCGCAGCGCAGTTCAGGACGCAGCTCCTCTAACAGCGCATCGATATTTTTCTCCCACTCTTCGCGGGAGAGACGCGAGCCATCTTCCATTTTCCACGGCATCGCGTGCTGCTGGATATTGGAGGTCTGCTCGATTTCATAGATCAGCGTGTCGGGGCCGAAGCTGTGCAGCAGACCGCCGGGCACATAAAAGGTATCGCCGGTTTTCACCGGCACGCGATGCATCACCGCATCATAATCTTCCGCCAGCAGCGCCGCCTTCAGCTGCGCATTATCGACGCCCGCGCGTACGCCCAACAGACAGGTGGCGTCCGACGCCGCCCACAGAATATGCCAGGCTTCGGTTTTACCGTTTGGCTGCTGTTCCAGTTTCTGCGCCAGCGCATCGTTGGCGTGCAGATGAACCGGCAGCATGCCGGTTCCGTCAATAAATTTGCTGAGCAGCGGGAAATGCGGACCGCGCCAGCCGGGCGCGACCATTTCATCAGGATAGCGTTCGGTCAGCTCGCGCAGGGATTTACCCGCCAGCTCGCCATTGGTGACGGAGGCGATCATGCCGTCCACGTCGCTGATCTCCCAGGTTTCGGCAACGCGCGATTCAGGCAGGCCCGCTTTGCCAAGCTGCTGTCGGATTCGCTGGCCGCCGAAGATATGCGTCGCCAGCGGCGTCGTCAGCTTTAAAGGATAGGCTTTCATCATTCCTCCTTGCGCACGCTTAAATGACCGCGACGCCGCCTGTCACGGCGATGGTGGCGCCGGAGATATAGCTTGCTTCATCGCTCGCCAGCATCACATAAGCGGACGCCAGCTCGGCAGGCTGTCCCATGCGTTGCAGCGGCACTTCACCGCCAAAGCTTTCCACCTGTTCCGGCGGCATCGTCGACGGGATCAGCGGCGTCCAGATCGGGCCTGGCGCGACGGCGTTGGCGCGAATGCCCTTCTCCGCCAGCAAGGCCGCAAGGCTGCCGGAAAAGTTAACGATGGCGGCTTTGGTCGCTGAATAGGCGATCAGCTTCGGCTTCGGCTGATCGGCATTTACCGAAGCGGTATTGATAATCGAACCGCCGGAAGGCATATGCGGCACCGCCGCCTTACAGATATGGAACATGGCGTAGAGATTGGTTTTCATGGTGCGATCGAATTCGTCATCGCCGATCTCGTCCAGCGACTCGCGCGTCATCTGATACGCCGCGTTATTCACCACGATATCGATTTTGCCGAAGCGTTCAGCCGCCTGCGCCACAATGTGGCGGCAGTGTTCCGCCTCGGTTATATCACCGGCGATCAGCAGCGCTTTCTGCCCTGCCTCTTCCACCAGCCTGGCGGTATCTTTAGCGTCGTCATGCTCGTCCAGATAGGCGATCACCACGTCCGCACCTTCGCGGGCATAGGCAATCGCCACGGCGCGACCGATCCCGGAATCGCCGCCGGTAATCACGGCGGTTTTTCCTTTCAGGCGGCCGGAGCCTTTATAGCTGGTTTCACCGTGATCGGGTTTTGGCTGCATTTGCAGGAAGCTGCCGGGCCAGGTTTGCTGTTGCGCCTGCTGAGGATGTTGTGGACGCTCTGTCATACGCTGTCTCCTTTATAAAAGGTAAATCGCCTGATAAAAACAGGCTTTTTACCTGGGTGAACGGGAGCTGAATCGTTACCAGCCACATTTAAGAAGTGTAGCAGCCGTCACAAAAACGCAAGGGCGGTTACGTAGCGTAACAGTTTGACTGGAAAACTATTTTTGGCAAAAAGCGTGCAAAAAGAGAGGTTAAGTACGAACGCATGCGCGGAAAAGCCACGAAAGCGGAAGTTTAAAGAAAGGCGGCGGAATAGATCAACGGGTCGTCAGCGCCTGGCGCCATAAATAACAGAAACCGATAAAAACGAGCGGGCCGCGCTGAACCGGTTTCCCGCTTACTGTCCAGACGCCTGTAAAGCGCAAGCGGCGACGGAGACGCTACGCTCGCCTTCGCCGCGACCGTCTATACTGTGCTGTACGTTTAAAAAATGTTACGGAGGCATCATGGAAAGTCAAAGTGAGGTTTACACCCGTCCTGAACCGATTGTGGAATTACCGGAAGCGGTATTCAACCGGCTGCGCGGCGAAATTACGCCCCAGCCGGTGAACGAGGCGGTGCGTCTCTCCACCGTTGATGCCGAAGGCTGGCCGCATGCCGCCCAGCTCAGCCTGGGCGAAGTGTTCGCTATCGACCGTCAGACGTTGCGCGTCGCGCTCTGGCCCGATTCGCAGACCAGCGAAAATCTGCGCCGCGATGGTCGTCTCTCCGTCGCGCTGGCCTACGATAAAGGCATTATCGAGATGCGTGGCCGCGCGATCCAGATCGCGGAAAACCAGACCGATCTGAATCTCGCGGTATTTGAGATCGATATCGGCAATATCATGGTGCATCGTTCTGACTATGCCGAAGTCGCGACCGGCGTCACCTTTAACATCCACGATCCTGAAAAAGTGGCGGCGCGCTGGCAAGAACAGCGTCATATGCTCTCTTCGCTGGAATAATCTGGCTGACGGAAAAAAGCCCCGCCTGTGCGGGGCTTTTTTTGCCGCGACATAAAATATTATATTGCCGCCGCGGTAAAGTCAGGTCGCGCTCTACTTCGCCACAGGCCGGTATTTTTGCAGCCATTTGCCGCTGATCAGTCGACGCCAGAAACAAATGCCGCGCACCAGCCAGTCGAGGAACATCCCCAGCCAGACGCCCACGACGCCCATGCCCAGCACGATCCCCAGCAGGTAGCCCGCCACCACGCGCGCCCCCCACATGCTCAGCATCGAAACATACATGGTGTAACGCGCGTCGCGCGCGCCCTTTAGCCCGGCGGGCAGCACCCATGAGGCGGCCCAAATCGGCATACAGGCGGCGTTCAGCCAGACCAGATGCTTCACCACCTGGATCACGTCCTCTTCGCGCGTATAGAAGCGCGCCAACAGTCCGGCGAACGGCGCGGAGAGAAAGGCCAGCGCGCACAGGCCGAAGGTCGCCAGCCAGAAAATATGCTTCAGCTGGCGCGTTGCCTGTCCGATCTGGTTTTTTCCCAGCCGCGTGCCGACGATAATGGTGGAGGCGGAGCCGAGCGCGTTGCCCGGCAGGTTAATCAACGAGGCGATAGAGAAAGCGATAAAGTTGCCGGCGATTTCACTGGTGCCCATACCGGCGACAAACACCTGCGTCAGCAGCTTGCCGCCGTTAAACAGCACCGACTCGATGCTGGCCGGTACGCCGATGCCCAGCACCTCCATCAGGATTTTGCTGTTCCAGCGGCTGAAGTAGCTGCGCAGCGGAATACGCAGCGCCGGATTAAAGCCCACCATCAGCACCACGATCACCCCGATGGCGCCGATATAGCGTGAAATGGTCAGCCCCAGTCCGGCGCCGACGAATCCCAGCCCTTCCCAGGAGAAGCAGCCGTAGATCAGCACGCCGCTGATAACGATATTCAGGATATTCATGCCGCCGTTAATCAGCATAGGGATCTTGGTATTGCCTGCGCCGCGCAGCGCGCCGCTGCCGATCAGGGCGATCGCCGCCGCCGGATAGCTCCAGGCAGAGGTTTGCAGATAGCTCAGCGCCAGCTCTTTCACCTGCGGCGAGGCGCTGCCCGCAATGCCGTCGATAATGACGTGGCCGTAGAACTCAATCACCCCCACCAGCAGCAGCGACATCACCGTCATCAGCGCCAGCGACTGGCGCGTCGCCGCGCGGGCGCGCTCGCCGTCGCGCTTGCCAAGACTAAAGGCCACCACCACCGTGGTGCCGAGATCGACCGCGGCAAAGAAAGAGATCACCACCATATTAAAGCTATCGGCCAACCCGACGCCCGCCATCGCCTCTTTTCCCAGCCAGCTGACCAGGAAGGTGCTCAGCACGCCCATCAGCAGCACGCAGAGGTTTTCAATAAAGATCGGCACCGCCAGCGGCGTGATTTCACGCCAGAACAGCACCCGATAAGAGCGCCGTTTTGGATACCACGTTGTGCCTTCAATGGCGCGCCGTAGTTTGACGAGTAAAGTTTGCAAGATCGACCCAATGACTTGATGAAGGTGAGAATTATGATGATGGGCAATGGTCAACGATTATGCAAAATCTTTCCGGTGCGGTTTAACGCTTTATTACAACTTCGGTTTTATCGCCGCCGACGCTGGCAACATTTGCCCCGCGTGCATCATACGCCGGTTTTCGCCTTACGCCAGCGCGGCAATATGGCAAAAAAGCAACAAACCCGACGGTTTCTGCTGGTTAAAACGGCAAACTGCTTATGCTTTCTGCAAACGACACCACGGAATGCAAAAAGGGTTTTGACATAAGCGCGGAAATCAGTAATATGCGCGCCATCAACCGATTCCTCTGTAGTTCAGTCGGTAGAACGGCGGACTGTTAATCCGTATGTCACTGGTTCGAGTCCAGTCAGAGGAGCCAAATTCAGAAAAGCCTGCTTTCGAGCAGGCTTTTCGCTTTTTGTCTCTCCGGGCGTTTCAGAGCCGGTCAACCGCAGCATCGCTTGTATTTCTTTCCGCTTCCGCACGGACACAGATCGTTACGCCCTACCGCTTCGGCTGCTTTGGGCGTGTTCTGCGCCAGCCACGGCATGATCGCGGAGGGTGGATAACCTTGAGCCAGCAGCTCGCGCCATACATTCATATAGCGGCTGATATGCTGGAAAAAATGTTGATAGCCCGCGCAAAGGTAGTTATGGCTGGGAAGGCCGGACGGCGATACTGCAAAACGATGTTTCGGACAACCACCGTGACAGGCAAAGCGATAATCACAGCGCCGACAATCCGCGGTTAACCGCTCCCGTTTCGCCTCGCCAAAAACGATGGCCCGCTCGCTGTTATTCATCGCCTGGATGCTCTGTTGATGAATATTGCCCAGCAGGTGTTCCGGATAGACATAATGGTCGCAGTTATAGAGATCGCCATTTGCTTCCAGCGCAAACGCATGACCGCAGGTTTCTGCATGCACGCACAGCACAGGAGGCTGCCCCATCCAGGCGGCCAGCGCGAGATCAAACATCTGGACATAGACACGATCTACGTCACGACGAACCCAGACATCAAAAATCTGATTAAGGAACTCGCCGTACTGCCAGGCGGGTACCGTCCAGGGCGCCAGCGTCGCAGCGCTTTCCCCCGGCATCACCAGTTTCAACCGGCTGGACGCGTTGATGCTTATCCGCTCCACCAGCGGGATAAACTGAATATAACGGGAACCCGCCGCCAGCAAAAAATCATACACTTCCCGCGCATGGTCAACGTTATGTTTGCCCACCACCGTCAGGGTATTGAATTCGACCTTATGTGCCTTCAGCAGCGCCATCGCCGCCATTGTTTGTGCGTGCGTCCCCTTTCCGGCGCGATTGACCCGATACTGGTTATGCAGATGTGCCGGGCCGTCAAGCGACAGGCCAATCAGAAAATTTTCTTCTGCGAAGAAAGCCGCCCACGCCTCATTGAGCAGGATCCCGTTGGTTTGCAGTGTATGTGTCATTCTCCTGCCGTTAGCGTATTGCTTACACAGCGCCACCACGCGCTGGAAAAACGACAATCCCATCAGTGTCGGCTCGCCGCCCTGCCAGGCAAAATTAATCTGCTCGTCACGCTGCGCGGCGATATGCTGGCGGATAAACTGCTCCAGCGTCTCATCCGTCATGCGCCAGTTTTTATTGCGCTCCGGGTAAAGCGCCGCTTTTTCAAGATAGAAGCAGTAGGTGCAATCAATATTGCAGACCGCGCCGCTCGGTTTCGCCATCACGTGACAATCCGCAACCACCATGTCCGATCTCCTTATTATCTGTTACCGCTGTAAAACGGCGCAACGGGATAGCACAATGGCCTGTGTACCGTTTTTCAATGCCGGTAAAAAATAGCCCTGTTATACGTTAACCCCGCCTAAACCTTTTTTTTGCTGCGCAGACAATACCTCAATTAATTAGATTATTTTACGCCTTTATTTAACACGACCGTTTAATTACAAATTTTTATGCATAACGACCCGTGGGCGTCAGCATAAAATAATAACTTACACGCCACGACAACATGCCAGTTATTCCGCAACCTTGTTATAAATCAATCTTTACCATTAAAAATAACAAAGCCTATGAAGGAGATCACAATAATAAACCCCATACTTGCAATTTAATTTAAAAAGCGGATGTTAACGAGGCGATCGTAACTCAAATTATGAGGCGAAACCTGATGCTGGCCCATATGTGCCATCGTCAGGTTTTTTTATGCTCGCAATAAATATCTTCAGGGAATAACGCATAAACCATTTTATCTGCTGTTTTAAACATTAACCGATACAGGACTGATTCATTGTACGCATTAACGTTACTGTAAAAGGGAGAAAACATGAACGCTAAATTAAGCCTGGCGGCGGTAAGTCTGGCATTAATAGCGGCGCCTGCGCTGGCAAGCCCTGCGGCTGCGCCAGCCCGCCCGAATATTATTTTACTGTTTGCTGATGATATGGGCTGGGCCGATATCTCCGTTCAGGGTGCGAAAACCCCTACCGTGCATCTTGACCAGCTGGCGGCGACCGGTCAGCGCTGGACCCATTTTTATGTCTCTTCCCCGGTCTGTTCGCCCAGCCGTGGCGGGCTGATGACCGGCAGACTGGAGACGCGCACCGGGCTGTACGGCGCACAAACGCCGGTGCTGCTGGAAAAAGATCCCGACGGTTTTCCCGCCGATGAAATAACCATCGCCGACTCACTGCGACAAAATGGCTACCACACCATCATGTACGGAAAATGGCATCTGGGTAATCAAGCGCAGGATTTCCCTACCCGCCACGGCTTTGATGAGTGGTTCGGCATTCCCATCAGCAACGACTGCTATAGCACCCAGGTCGATCTGTTTGACGGTTTAACCTCCTCCGACCCGCAAATATTTAAAAATACCCTTGCGGTGGTGGAAAAGAGCAACAGCCAGCCGCGTCAGGCGTACTGGAACGTTCCGCTCTATCACTCTTATCGTTATAAAGGCAAGCAGGTCGACTATCTGATACCGCAGGGTTTTCAGCAGTCCAGTTTTACGAAAGTGGTCACCGAGAAAGCGGTCAACTACATCGGCGAGAACAAGAACCGCCCTTTCTTTATGTATATGGCCTACCCGCAAACCCATGTGCCGCTGTTTGGCTCGCCAGAGTTTAAAGGCAAAGGCCATAACCGCTACGGCGATATCATGCTGGAGATTGACTGGTCGGTAGGCCAGATCCGGCAGGCGCTGAAGAAAAATAATCTGGCGGAGAACACCATTATTATCTTTACCTCCGACAATGGCCCCTGGCTGATGTATGACAAATATGGCATCTCCGGCTCGGCGCTGCCGCTGCGTGATGGGAAGAGTACGCCCTGGGAAGGCGGCCAGCGCGTGCCGTTTATCATTAACTGGCCTGGCAAAATCAAGCCTGCCGTGGTGGAAGATATCGGCAGCACGCTCGATCTGCTGCCTACGCTAATGAAGATCACCGGCAGCACTCATGCCCAGAAAACCCTGGACGGCTTTGATTTAAGCGCCGCCTTTTTACAGCGTCAGCCCAGCCCACGTACCTTTATGCCCTATTTTTACAAAGGCGAAATGGAGGCGTGGCGCGAAGGCGATTATAAGCTGGTCTTTACGCAGTATGACGGCGGGCAGCCGAAACGCCTGCAACAGCCGCTGATGTTTAATCTGCGCACCGATAGCAGCGAGCAGCATAATATCGCCGCGCAGGAGCCAGAGCGTTATCAACGCCTGATAAAGAACGCGCAGGACTATCTGCAGTCGCTGGGAGAAAAGCGCGCGCCCCTGTTTGATATTTAACGACATCCGCCCGCTCAGCTTTCCTGGGCGGGCAATGATTTCCTCCTGAAACAGTCCCTGAAGAAGAGAAAGTTCTCGCTTTAGGAATAATTTTCATTATCATTTAACCCGACCATTAATTACTGAAAACACAACAATAATTTTTATGAAGGGTAGCGTTAAATGAAGAGAGCCATCTGCGCAGCAGGGTTAATGTTTGCCTCAGTCAGTTCTGCGTTTGCCACCACTTACCCGCTGACCATTGAAAATTGCGGCTATCAACAAACCTTTGCCGCCGCGCCCGAACGCGTGGTCGCATTAGGCCAAAACACCGCAGAAATTTTAATGCTGCTGGGGCTACAGGATAAAATGGTGGCCACCGCCTTTTGGCCGTCGAAAGTGTTGCCTCAGCTGGCGGAAAAAAACAGTAAAATAAAAACATTAACCGTTGAAATCCCTACCCTTGAATCGGTTCTGGCGCAAAATCCTGATTTTGTCGCCGCGCAGCTGCCCCTGCTCATGGGACCAGAAAGTAAAGTCGTTAAACGTGAAGACCTCGCCACTTTAGGCGTAAACAGTTATATGTCGCCGGGCATGTGCGCCACGAAAAAAGCTGTCGGGGATATGTATGGCAGCCGCCAGAAACTGTGGGATATGACTTATCTCTATAAAGAGATAGAAGATTTCGCGAAAATTTTTAATGTGGAAGCGCGTGGTCAGGCGTTAATTGCCGATTTTAAACAACGTGAGATAAATTTACGTCAGGAGTTTGCCAACCATAAGAATCGCGCTTTTGTTTTCTGGTTTTCCAGTTCCTCGCCCTCTGCTGACGCTTACGTCGGCGGAAAAAACAGCGCGTCAGGCTTTATCGCTAATGTGTTAGGCGGCCATAACGCGATAACCTCCGAGGCGGAATGGCCAACCGTTGGCTGGGAAAGCATTATTGCCGCCAATCCCGATGTGATTGTGGTTTCCAGTCTCGATCGTAATCGCTGGGCGCTCGACAATGCGCAAGAAAAAATCAAATTTCTTAACAGCGATCCTACCGTCAGTCAGCTTGATGCGGTGAAAAAAGGTCACATTGTGGTTATGGATGGCCAGGCGATGAACCCGACTATCCGCACCCTGTATGGCGCTGAACAGATCGGCGAACAGCTTAGAAAAATGGAATTGAATTAATGGCCACTGTTGTTCAACAGGCGCGACGCGGCCTGTTTCTGACGCTGTCTGGCGTGCTTTCATTGGTGCTGTTAGCGCTGGTTATTGCGCTTGGGGTGAGCGTTGGCGAGCTCTCTATTCCGCTCAGCAGCGTAGTAGGCGCGCTGGGTAATAAAACAGGCTTAACCCATGTTCCGCTGAATCGTATCCATGAAAGCGTCATTTGGGATTTTCGCTTAAGCCGGGCGCTGGTGGCCGCCTGCTGCGGCGCCGGGCTGGCTATTTGCGGCGCGGTATTGCAAAGCCTGCTGAAAAACGCCCTTGCCGAACCCTATGTGCTGGGCGTCTCCGCGGGCGCGTCAACCGGCGCGGTCTCGGTGGTGGTGTTGGGTATCGGCTCTGGCGCCGTCACGCTTTCAGCGGGCGCCTTTGCCGGCGCCTTCGCCGCCTTCGCCTTTGTTGCGTTTCTGACCAACGGCGCGCGTGGTGGTAATGAGCGCACTATCCTCGCTGGCGTCGCCGCGTCACAGCTTTTTAATGCCATTACCGCCTATACCATCAGTACTTCCGCCAGCGCTCAGCAGGCGCGCGACGTCATGTTCTGGCTGCTTGGCAGCTTTAGCGGCGTAAGATGGCCTGAATTTCAGCTGGTGCTGGTGGTGGTGCTGGTCGGCCTGGCTATCTGCCTTTACTACTCACGGGCGCTTGATGCCTTTACCTTTGGCGACGATGCCGCGCTTTCGCTTGGCATCCCTGTCGCCTGGGTACGGCTAAGCCTGTTTACCACCACCGCGCTGATTACCGCCACCATTGTCAGCATGGCCGGATCGATTGGCTTTGTGGGATTGGTTGTCCCGCATGTTATGCGCTTCTTTTTCGGCCCGCTGCATCGCACCTTGCTGCTCGCCAGCGCGCTGGCCGGCGCGATTCTGATGGTATTAGCGGATATCGCTTCGCGCCTGCTAATCGCCCCGCAAAGCCTGCCGGTTGGCGTGGTTACCGCCCTGGTCGGCGTGCCGTTTTTTGCCATCATTATTTACCGTTCAGGGAGCAAGTCATGAGTATCGGCGCTGAAAACGTCTCCTGGAAGGTCGGTAACAAAGTTATCGTCGACAATGTCTCGCTCACGGTTTCCCCAGGCACAACCGTCGGGCTACTCGGCCCTAATGGCTCTGGAAAGTCTTCACTGTTGCGCCTGCTTGCTGGCATTCGTCGCCCGCACGCGGGTACGGTTACGCTGGATGGCAAGGCGATGCGCCATATTGCCAAAAAACAGCTGGCCCGCCGTATCGCCTACGTTGAGCAGCACGCAGCAACCGAGGCGAATATGCGGGTGCGGGAGGTGGTGAAATTGGGCCGCATCCCGCATCACTCTCCCTTTTCCAGCTGGAGCCGGGAGGACGATAAGATTGTCGATGAAGCGCTGGAAAGAGTGGATATGCTGAAATGCAGCGATCGGGGATGGCAAAGCCTGTCGGGCGGTGAGCGTCAAAGGGTGCATATCGCCAGAGCCCTGGCGCAAACGCCCGGCGAGATATTGTTAGATGAACCGACCAATCATTTGGATATCCATCACCAAATCCAGTTAATGAAGCTTATCAGCGAGCTGGCGGTAACCAGTATCGTCGCTATTCACGATCTCAACCATGCTGCAATGTTTTGCGATGCGCTGATCGTCATGCAGAATGGCAACGTTATCGCCAGAGGAACGCCGGAACAGGTGCTTACCGAGTCACTGCTGTGGCAGGTGTTTCAGGTGGAAACGCGTATTGAGGTTTCCCCTTACCATGGCAAAAAACATATCCACTTTATTTCGTAACAGCAGGTCATTTCATGTTTTTGCCTTCCCTGCGACCGATGACGCAAATCTGGCCGCCTGTTTTATTAGGCAGCCAGTTTGTTTTCAATATTGGTTTTTATGCGGTTGTGCCCTTTTTAGCTCTGTTCCTGCGCGACGATATGCTGTTATCCGGCGGCGTCATCGGACTGGTGCTTGGGTTGCGCACTTTTTCACAGCAGGGGATGTTTATCGTCGGCGGGGCGCTATCGGATCGCTTTGGCGCGCGTATCGTTATACTTTGGGGCTGTTTTATCCGCATAGCAGGATTTCTGCTGCTGGCGTTGGGGCAC
>OKNF01000175.1_pt1 | contig 12610 bp, 13 predicted proteins | sample 1613121 | NCBI WGS metagenome assembly OKNF01 (sample SAMN04436838, study PRJEB24849) | human gut metagenome | biome: human gut; feature: NICU; material: stool | host: Homo sapiens | place: USA: Saint Louis, MO | collected 2011-09-08
GAACCCCCACCCATATGTTTTACACGTGCATATGGCGTCCATATATGGAGATATCCTTGCTGTGTTAACTTCAAAGCAAGATCGACATCTCCATAATAGAACTTAAATACATCGTCAGAAAATCCACCAACTTCATCAAAGACATTTTTACGGATCATAAGACATGAAGAGGATAGCGCTGACACATTCCGAACATTATTCAAATAAAAGAGATAACCCGGTTCCGCACTATTATATCCATCAAAAACATTTTCAACGCCATCGTTAACGCCGAGTATAAATCCGCCGTGTTGGATTCGCCCGTCATAATACTCCAGACGGGGACCTACTAATCCTACTTCTGGACGCATAACCTGCTGTAACAAAACGTCCAGCCACTGAGATTGAATAATTTCTGTATCATTATCTAAAAAAAGCAAAATTTCGCCTTTAGCCTCACGAGATGCCTGATTAGCTATTAACGAAAAATTAAATTCAGCATTCATACGTAACGCACTGATATTACTAAATATTCCCGCCTCTACTTTTTCCAGGAAAAATAGCATATCCTTGTCCACTGAACCATTGTCAGCAATCACGATTTCATAATTAAGATATCGGGTATTTTGTAACAGGCTTTCAATACAACGATTCAGTAAAGTAAAATTATCCCTGGTAATTATAATTATAGATACTAAAGGGTGGTAAGGGAGTATATACTCAATATTTTGGTTAAAATTTAAACTCCCTTCAGTAATATTCGCTTGTATGCCTATTCTTGACAAATGCTCACTTACAACACGCTTATTTTCAGTAATAATGTGTTCGCTATTTAACCATGCATCCCACCCGATACACATTTTCGTTATGACTTCAGGCAACCTTCCCAATATGGCAGGCCCTTTAATTTCAATAAGTTTCCATGTAAGATCAAGTAAAGCCAGGTTCTGATACGTTGAGCCAGCCACTCTGACCGTCTTAGCTGCATTAACGTTTATCAATAGATTTCGGCCAATATAGGGATAACTTCTGAGCAAATCTACGTTACAGTCAGGCTTAAGGATTAAACTATCGTTTTTGCTTTCATTGATAGCCAGCTCATCAAAATAACATACTAAAACCTCTGGATGACGGATGCTATATTCGAATAACAGCAACAGGGCATTTGAATTAACCTCATCACCTGCTGTAATAAAAAGCAGCGAGTTATGGTTTGTTTCTTCAAAAATACTATTAATATCATTGTATAAATGAGCCTTTAAATTATACTCACTAAATACACTTGGTAGTATTTCTTTTTCAGAAAGAAAATACAGGGTGTCTGGCATTCCCACCATACACCTCAAACTTTTAATCGTTAATGCTAAACTTCCTTCATCAGTCGAGTCACAGATAATAACTATGCCTATATTCGCTTGTTCCCTAAAAATACTTGCATATTCTAATAGCGACCGTTTTCTGGCTTCTGATATTTCTCTTTCTTTTAGCCAGTCTGTCAGGAGATAATCTTTTTCTTCATTCTCTGTCAATGACTTCGCATGTATGCTTAAAGCCAGCACTTGTTTGTTAGTAAACGATAGCTTACCTGTTCTGTCTGCTGGACAATTAATTTCTTCGACAGCCTTTTCACAAGAGAAGGTCTTTTTTAAATTTTCTTTATTATTAAAAGTCCAAATCCTTGTCTCGGCTAACTCTTCAGCTATAACATTCCAGGCCAGCCTGGCATCGGCTACAGCAGTTAAATTATCACCCGAAAAGTGATGTCGCATGGATTCATGAAAATTAGAATCGTTGATATATCCATGAAATTTATTTTCGTTAAATATAAAAACCGGTATCCCTAAAGTAAGCACTTTAGGAACCATAAATTCCTTACAAATAACAACATCATATGAACAGATGTCTTCTGGGTAGATATTTTCAACCTCGGAAGTGTCTAACCAATTCAGAGATTTATTTTTATTTTTTAATTCGTCTAATAAATCTTCCATGACTGACGGAAAATTCGAACCAATATATAACACCTTCTCGATATCCCCTGTCTTTAATGCAGAGGGATATTCAAAGTATTGCTTGTTAGAACAAAATGGCAAGACTTTGATTCTTGCTGAATCAATGCCTTTTTTTTCAAGGCTATGCTGACTTACCTCGGATAAAGCTATCGATATGCCCGGCGAGTCATTTTCAACGTCACATCCATACGGAATATAAAGATCAGAATATTCATAAAAGTGTCTGAAATAAACATTTATGTCTTGATGGTGTTCATTGATATAAGTTGATAACTTCTCAGGGATATATCCCCTGTATACCCAGAGAGCATCATACTTTTCTTTAAAATCTGTAAAATCTTGCGCTATAAAGGTGATATTGGCTGGATTTTTATTACTAATAATATTTTTTATTGATGATTTGCATGTATGCGTATAGATATCAACGCCCCATCCTTTCTCAACATAATTATCAACGATGTCAATCACTTCACTGACAAACATATCGTATTCATTAAGTTTATCAATACTAATAAGAATGTTTTTCATAAATTAACCTTAAGATGGCATCATGAAAGGCACTGAATTTCTAGCGAACCACATGATGGGGAAAGTACTATGCTGCTTATTATCTCTCTTAAAGCGATATGCTATCTCGAAATTAGCAGGCTAATCTCCTGCCTTTTCCGCCCATAAAAAAAGGCACCCGAAGGTGCCTTGATAGCCATTGTGGCTAATACGATTAACGCAGCAGGGACAGCATGGTCTGCGGAACCTGGTTGGCCTGCGCCAGCACAGAACTGCCAGCCTGCTGCAGGATCTGCGCGCGGGACATATTGGACACTTCCGTCGCGTAGTCAGAATCCTGAATACGACTGCGCGCTGCGGACAGGTTGTTTGTCGTATTGTTCAGGTTGGTGATGGTGGATTCAAAACGGTTCTGAGACGCACCCAGCAGGCTGCGCTGAGAGTCGACAGACTTGATGGCAGCATCGATCGCTTCCAGCGGCTTGGCAGAGCCGGAGATAGAACCATCAGAAGTAACAACAGATACGCCTGTACTTGCAATACCACCGCTGGCGTTGATTTTGCCCAGCAGAACGTCAAAGCCTTCTGCCTTAACAGTACGCGCGTTGCCGTTGATTTTATTGTTGGTGCTGTCGGTTGAAGCCGTATTCAGGGTTGATTTACCGTCCGTTGCGATAGTACTTGCCAGGTCCCAGCCGGAAGCTGCAGAAACCTGGATATCAATCTTCTCGCCGTCTTTTGCGCCAACCTGGAAGCTGAAGTTCTTATTAGCGGCGTTGCTCAGGACTTTGATGCCGTTGAAGTCGGTCTGGGCAGTTACGCGGCTGATCTCTTCCATACGCTGGTTAACTTCAGACTGGATGGAGTCGATGTCAGAAGCAGAGTTGGAGCTGTTCTGCGCCTGAACGGTCAGGTCACGTACGCGCTGCAGGTTGTTGTTGATTTCGCTCAGCGCGCCTTCAGCGGTCTGCGCCAGAGAGATACCGTCGTTGGCGTTACGTGCCGCCACGCTCAGGCCGTTGATGTTGGAGGTGAAGCGGTTAGCGATTGCCTGACCTGCTGCGTCATCTTTCGCGCTGTTGATACGCAGACCAGAGGACAGGCGCTCGATCGCGGAGCCCAGAGAAGACTGAGATTTGCTCAGGTTGTTCTGAGTAGTCAGCGACAGAGTGTTAGTATTAATAACTGCCATGATAGATTTCCTTCAAAAAAATTGGTTCAGATTCAGGCATCTGTAAAGCGGCTTTATCACCGTCAACCTCATTATCGACACCCCTAAACCAACCTTTAGGAAATTTTTTTTGGAAAATCATAAAAGGGCAAAAGCCGGAACTGCAATAAAGAAGGGCTTTTTATCTCGCCATTGATTTTTTCCATCAGGGCTAATCTTTTGTCGGACGCTGCCGATACCCACCCCAGTGATAGTCAACCAACAAAGGATTACAACATGGCCACGATTAGCTCTCTCGGTGCGGGTACCAGTCTCGATCTGCAATCGTTGTATGACAGCCTGGAGACGTCAGAAAGAACGCGCCTTACGCCGATCACCACGCAGCAGGCCTCTTATAAAGCGAAGCTCACCGCGTGGGGCGTTGTGCAGACGTCGCTGTCAAAGTTGCAGACTGCGGCCAATGCGCTAAAAAAAACCTCCGACATCGCATCGACGAAAGTCACCAGCACCAATACCGCCTTTAGCGCGACGCTGGCTAACAACGCGACGGCGGGCAACTATTCAATCGAAGTCAGCAATCTGGCTAAAGCGCAGTCGCTGCTATCTAAATCCGCCCCCAGCAAAGATACGGACCTGGGCGACAGCTCGCTGGCCTCGCGCACCATCACTATTGCGCAGAGCGGGCAGACCACGCCAATGACCGTGACGCTGACCCAGGATCAGACCAGCCTGGCGGATATCCGCGATGCGATTAACAAACAGCAGGGCAGCGTCACCGCCAGCATTATTAAGTCTGATGACAACACCTATTATCTGTCGCTGACCTCGCGCGATACCGGCATCGCTAATGAAATGACGGTCACCACGAACGACAGCGCGCTGGCGCAGTACATCGGCTATGACAAGACGGCTTCTTCTAACGGTATGACCGAACAGGTCGCCGCCGCCGACGCCCAGCTGACGATCAACGGCGTGGCGATTACGCGCAGCAGCAACACTATTACCGATGCGCCGGAAGGCGTGACGCTGAACCTGACGAAAACTAACGTTGGTAGCCCGGAAACGCTGACGGTCGAAAAAGATAACCAGCCGATGATCGATGCGGTGCAGGCCTACGTTGACGCCTATAACTCACTGCAAACCACCATCGCTAACCAGACTAAATATACTGCGGTTGATCAAGGCAGTGACACTCAGGATACCAGCAACGGCGATCTGCTGGGCGACGGCACGCTGCGCAATATCCAGACGCGCCTGCGCTCGGTGCTGTCGTCATCGCAGAGCGGCGGCGACATCTCGCTGCTGTCGCAGATTGGCGTAACCCAGGATCTTAACGGCAAGCTGACGGTAGACAGCGACAAGCTGAACAAGGCGCTAAATGAGAAATCGACCAGCGTAGTGAATTTCCTGTCCGGCGACGGCAAAACCACCGGCTTCGCGACGCAGGCCAGCAATCTGCTGGAGTCTATTCTGGCGTCCGACGGCTCTCTGCAGAAAGCCGAAGACGGCATTAACAGCACGCTGAAGCGTCTTTCAACGCAGTACGATCAGGTGAATACCCAGATCTCCGCGACGATGGCGCGCTATAAGGCACAGTTCACCAGCCTGAGCTCGCTGGTCTCTTCCATGACGCAAACCGGGAACTACCTGACGCAGCAGTTTGCTGCAATGAGCTAATTCGAGGATTAAACATGTACGCTAAATCGGGAATTCAGGCCTACGCGCAGGTCGGTGTGGAAAGTGCCGTGATGAGCGCCAGCCCGCATCAGCTGGTGGTTTTACTCTTTGACGGCGCGCTGAGCGCGATGAAGAAAGCCACCATTTTGATGGAACAGGGTGATATTCCCGGCAAAGGCCAGGCGCTCTCTAAAGCGATCAATATCATTAACAACGGTCTGCGCGCTGGCCTCAACCATGAGGCCGGCGGCGAAATTGCCGGCAACCTCGACGATCTGTATGAATATATGACGCGTCGTCTGCTACAGGCCAACCTGAATAACGATCTCGCTGCTATTGAAGAGGTGGAAAGATTGCTGACTAATATCGCCGACGCCTGGAAAGAGATCGGACCTAACGCCAACGCCGCGCAGGACGCCTGACCATGTCAGATAACCTTGATGTGCTTCGCCGCTATCAGCAGCTGCTGATGCTTAGCAATACCATGCTCTCGCTGGCGAAACAGGGCCAGTGGGATGCGCTGATCGGCCATGAGGTCGGCTACCTGCAAGCGGTGGAGAGCATCTCGCACGCCGTGGACGCCGCCGCCCTGCCCGCCGCGGCGCAGGCGCAGATCCGGCCGCTGCTGCGGCAGCTGCTGGATAACGAAACCCTGATTAAAAGCCTGCTTGCCAACCGCATGGACGAGCTGCGTACGCTGGTAAATCAGGGTAGTCAGCAACAAAATATCACTTCCGCCTACGGACGTTTTTCCGGCAATATTCTCTACCCTTCCGACAGTTAGTTTTCGGCTTTAAGGCGGGGACGCGGAAAATTTCCGCTCTCCCCACCCGCTACGCTTCCGCTCATCCATACTTGCTGTTCAACGGGTGAGAAATGGAGCAAGGAAATGCACAACCCCACGCTACTGCAGTTTTTCCACTGGTACTACCCGGACGGCGGCCAGCTGTGGCCGGAAGCGGCCGAGCGCGCCGCCTGGCTGGCGGATATCGGCATCACGTCTGTCTGGCTTCCGCCCTGCTATAAAGGCGAATCGGGCGCCTGCTCGCCAGGCTATGACGCCTACGACCTCTTCGACCTGGGCGAATTCGATCAAAAAGGCGCCCGCGCTACCAAATATGGCGATAAACAGCAGCTGCTGAAGGCCGTAGAGACCTTGCGCAGCCATAACCTCGGCGTACTGCTGGATGTGGTGCTGAACCATAAAATGGGCGCCGACGAAAAAGAGCGTATTCGGGTTAATCGGGTCAATCCCGATAACCGGGATGAGATCGACGGCGAAGCGATTGAAGCAGAAGCCTGGACCCGTTTCACCTTTCCGGCGCGCGCCGGGAAATATTCCCGCTTTATCTGGGACTATAAATGCTTTAGCGGCGTCGACCATATCGAAAATCCCGACGAAAACGGCATCTTCAAGATTATCAACGACTATACCGACGACGGCTGGAGCGAGCAGGTCGACGATGAGCTGGGCAATTTTGATTACCTGATGGGCGCCAATACCGACTTTCGCAATCGCGCGGTGGCCGAAGAGTTAAAGTACTGGGCGCGCTGGATAATGAATGAACTGCCCTGCACCGGCTTTCGCCTGGATGCGGTCAAACATATCCCGGCATGGTTCTATAAGCAGTGGATTACGCATATCGAAGAGGTGGCGCCGCAGCCGATGTTTATCGTCGCTGAATACTGGTCGCACGATGTGGAAAAGCTGCTGCGCTATCTGCATCAGGTCGACCATAAAACGCAGCTGTTCGACGCCCCGCTGCAGCTTAACTTTCATCACGCCTCGACGCGGGGCGCGGATTACGATCTGCGCACCATCTTTAACGCCACCCTGACGGAACGCGATCCTTTTCATGCGGTGACGCTGGTAGCTAACCATGATACGCAGCCGCTGCAATCGCTGGAGGCGCCGGTAGAGCCGTGGTTCAAACCGCTGGCCTACGCGCTGATTCTGCTGCGCGAACAGGGCGTGCCGACCGTGTTCTACCCTGACCTGTTCGGCGCCCGCTATCAGGATGACGGCGACACGGGCGAGCAGTACACCGTTGAGATGCCGGCAGTGGCGGAACTGGAAGCGCTGATCCGCGCACGACAGCGCTATGCGCACGGGGCGCAGACCGACTATTTCGATCACGTTAACTGTATCGCCTTCAGCCGCAGCGGTACGGCGGAGCATCCGGGCTGCGTGGTGGTGCTCTCCAACGGCGACGATGGCGAAAAACAGGTTACACTGGGCGCAACGTTCGCGGGGAGCGCCTGGCACGACTATCTCGGTCATCGCCAGGAGGAGGTTACGCTGGATGAGAGCGGCGGCGCGCTGTTTTATTGCAACGCGGGCAGCGTCAGCGTCTGGGTAAAAGCGGATACGCTGGAAGCATAAGGCGCAGGGAGGCGGCAAGCAGAGCGCTACTGGTAAAGGGATCAATAACGAAGCCCGGATAAGGAAAAGTTCGGCTATGAAGACGGATAAAGGAAAGCGAGCAGCGAAAAAGCCATGACGCGCCAGGGCGCGTCATGATGTGAACTTACTGCTGCGTCTGGGTCGACGGTTGCTCAGCGAAAACGGCGCGCATATTTTGCGGCTCGATATTTTGGATAACCGTCGCATCCGGCTGCGCACGCATTTGTTCCAGCGCCTGCTGGCATTCCAGCGTAGGCTGATCCACTTTTTTCAACGTCAGCTTGTCGTAGTGCAGCTCGTCGCCATCCAGCTCCAGCGGCATCACACGCAGCTGTTTATTGACGTTGACGTATTGCCCATCCAGCAGCGTCAGCTTGCCCGGCTTGGCAATCACCCGCTGCCATTGACGACAGTCCAGCGTGTCGCCCTGCGCGGTAATAATCAGGCTGCCCAACGCCCGGTCGCTGATCAGGCCGCGTTGCGGGCCGGTAGTTTGCCAGTAACCCTGTAGGCTGGCCGGCGCCGGCGTTTTCACCGCCTGCTGGTATTGAGTAATCTGCGCACAGCCCGTCAGCGCCAGCGCGCCCAACAGCATCCACTTTTTCATTCTGGCTCCCTAACCTTCGTTCAATGGCGGCTACGTTATAATTTTCCCCTGGGCTGCGCAAGATGCTTAGGCCCCTCAGCGCGTGAACATGAAGCAGTATCCTCCGATCTCTCGCCGTCTGGACAACATTCCTGCAATCAAGCGGCCCTTTCCTGACAGTCGGGCCATGTCAGGTTACACTTAAAGCCATTTTGATTCACAGGTCACTTTCATGAAAACGCCCCAGGAATATTACGCGATCGCCCGCTCGATGTTTTTATCCGCTCATCCTGATTTTCAGGCGGCGCTGGATGATTTGAAACAGGAAGACGCGGACGCAATGAATATGTCGCTGCCGCAGTACCGCAGCATGCAGGCGGACAGGCTTTACGCCTCGTTTCTTCGTGCCAGAAACCAGGATGCGATTCTGTTTTCCATCCAGCTGGCGGAGCCGGATAAAGAAATAGCGATGCAGGCGATCGAATGCTATCTCAAAGAGCATGCCGCCGCGCTGGGCATGACATGGGAAGCATTTTGCGAGAAAAACCAACTGTAGTCCGTTAATCGCTTCTGCGCGACAGCGACAGGCCGCTCAACGCGGCCTGTCTCCGCGTCGAGTGGCGGACAGAACCTGACTACCGTATTACATTTTCTGCTGCGTCGGCGCAGAGGCTTCATCAACGTAACGCGTTACCGCCAGCAACCGGTTGATATGGGTCAGCAGCAGATCGACATCCGACTGCACCACATCTGACGAGGCGTGGGTGGCGGCGACAATGGCATTATTGATATTGGTTTCAATGTCGTCTGAGCCCTCTTTTCCCGCCGTCAGCAGCAGCGCTGCAATCAACAGCGACTGCGCCTCAACCTGCGCGGTGATCTCCTTGGCTTCCACATCCATTTTTGCCAACTTCATTAAAATATCGATAACGAGATTTTTCATCATTCTTCTCCCTCTGTTTGTGTAGCCGACACTAACATCAGATAGCTTCTGTCTGTATAGGACAATACGGAAAGAGGAGAAAGCGTGATTTTCTTATCGTAAGGCGTGAAAAATGCATTTGATACTGTTTACTTATCCAGTATGATAGCTGGCGCTTCACGCGGTGCGGAATCAAGAGGATTGCTACCCATGTTTGTTGAACTCATTTATGACAAGCGCAATGTTGCCGGCTTGCCTGGCGCGCACGAACTTATTCTGGAAGAGCTGCAAAAACGTATTCATCGCACTTTCCCGGATGCCGAGGTGAAAGCCAAAGCGATGCAGCGTAACGCTATCGAAAGCGATGCCAGCAAAAGCGACAAATCGATTATTATCCGCATCGTTGAAGAGATGTTTGACGAAGCGGATATGTGGCTGGTGGCGGAATAAGCCTCAGCCCAATAAAAAACCGCCCTTTGGGGCGGTTTTTTTTGGTTAGATGACCTGGCTTGGGTCCGGGTCGTCTTCATCCTCATCTTCCAGCGGATCGACACCGTCATCGTCTGCGATCTCATCAGGCGTTTGCGGTACCGGCTCATCATCTTCCAGCGGATCGACTGCATCAGGACGCTCTGACATCATAACCTCCAGTAGCCCGACAGGGGCTTTATGAGTATAGGCTGTCGCCGCACCTGTCCGATGGACAAATGTTTCTCTTGCCGCTGATGTCACAGTTGACGAAACTCACCCTTTTGCAGGCATAAAAAAAGCCCACCGAAGTGGGCTTTTTCTTTCAAACCGGCAAATGCATTATCCACCGTATTTGAGGTCACGCTGTCGTCATTGCCTTAACGCTTCACCTTCACTGCTCAGGTATTACCGTCATCGCTATCGGAAGGGGATTAAGACGAAGGCGTCTTACAGCGCAACAACGTTAGTTGCTGAAGGGCCTTTCGCGCCGTTCTCAACAGAGAACTGCACTTTCTGACCTTCATCAAGGGTTTTGAAATCGTTGCTCTGGATAGCAGAGAAATGTACGAATACATCTTTGCTGCCGTCTTCAGGAGAGATAAAACCGAAGCCTTTTTCAGCGTTGAACCATTTTACTAAACCAGTCATTTTATTAGACATAGATACTTCCTTCTTTATTGAGGAGCCAGCTTGTGTGGCATAAAAGGTCTGTATTGCAGAGAATACTTATTGGGCACTTAGAAGAGGCTCACGAAGAAGGGGTATCTGAGATAACGCTTTAAATGAGGACTGCTTTACTAAAACTGCTTTCATAAGGTCTGTCTTCCAAACCGATGCGCCATTTACTCATGGAAGCCCGTTGAGCGCAAGCTTTATTTTCAAATCTTTCTGCACGCCTAAGCCTGCAAAACAAAAAGAGATTTTTTTCCGCCACGCCATTCATTGTAAAGAAACGTCCACCCCGCCCTGCTAAAAACACGACGGATTGAGCTATTGCGCGAGAATTACGGCCTTATCGAAAGTAAAGAAACGTCGATAAATAACGCAGCGCAACCGGTTTATTCTCTTTTAAAAGCCTGGCGCCGCGCTAAATCACTACAACTACGCTGAAATGGCGGCCGCCATTTATTTTCCGCGGGATTTGAAGCTGAACCAGGCCGCCGCCGCCGCTAAAAACAGAAACATCAGACCAAATGCCGTTCCGCCCGATGACCAGCGCAAGATGGCGCCTGTAAAGAAGGCGACCGCAAGGATGGCAAAAAGGATACGTTTGTTCATAAAGCCTCCAGATTTTATCGCTTATTGGATCGTAGCAGAGCGATAACCATCATGAGGGCAAACCATGGCGCGCTTTTTCAGAACAGAACAGGAACACCACTTTCATCTTAACGTAGCGACAGCCGTAATCGCTGCTGGTGCTCCTGTTATGGTGCGCCTGTGGCAGGCGCCCGTCGCAACGCTTAGCGCGCGCTTTTACACTCGGTGGCTTTATTGCCCATCAGCTGAGTGAAGGTGCCGCTGTTGCCCTTCGTCCACCACTCATAGGCGTTGCCCACATATTTCGCGCCGCTGCCGGCAATGACATTCGCCATAACGATGGTCGGCTGCGGCCCTTTTTTTACTACTGCCAGCCTGTTCGGCTCCTGATTATAGTAGGTGACATCCAACGACTGACCATCATCACACTGATAAGTGGCATGGATCGTTTCGTTTTTGCCGCCGCCCGGCAAGGTAATGCTGGAACTACATCCGGTCAGCATGACTGCCGCGATCGCCACACCGAAATAACGTTTATACATAGCTGTCCCTCAAGCAAGGTTATTTACGGTACATAAGTATAACAGAGTTTATTGTTAATTTTAGGTCATTTCCGGTTTATGGAAAATATTACGCAACGACGGCGATAAAATCGTTACAATGTTAATCATCTTGGATTAAATTATTACCGAATTTTTTCATGCCAACAATAGATATAAATAATCTCAACATTTTCGGGTATTTTCCAGCGCAACAGTATGGCATTGGCAGCTATTAAAATCAATCCCACCACGCCTGCCAGACAAATCCGATATAAAATAAAGACGATATTTTTTAAAGCGCCTCGCCATAATAGCAGCGCTCACCAATAAGAGGAAACTGTAGTTGTTCATTAATGGTTGACGCTTCTCTGATGCCAATTTCATGCACACCCGACGGCAATATTATTCCCATTTCATTAGCCAGGCTTCTGGCCGCTATGCGACGTAAGCCGCCAACAACATGTTGAAAGTAAGGTTCGTTCTCCTGACCATCTATCCAGTGCCTGAGAGGTAACGCAGATTGAATTTATCAGTATCAGATAAGCTTGCCACCCCTAACGAGTTTTTCTATGGCTACACTACTATATTGGTATTCATCTCATCGTTCGCATTATTTAATAGCATAATGTCAATCTACTTTTCATTCCTGCCAAGTTTTTCTGCAAAATTAACACACAAGCCTGGTAATTGTTCTTTTGGCATTTACTTTGTGCACTGGCTGGCCTACTTAACACTAAAAAACAATGGTTTTATTTTACATGGCAGGTCGCTCGTCGACCCTGTTATCAATACCATTATTGTGTTTTTAATTTCTTTTACATTAATTTTTGTTGCCAGATTTTTTAAGCCATTAGGTTATTTATGCTAAATATTACCGCCCATTATGGGCGGGGTTTAACAGGCTATTGCACTACGGGCTTACCTCATTTTGATAAATAAAGGCCCACGCCAAAGAGTTTGGCGTAGGCCGCTGATGAATCAATCTGAAACTTTGTTTTTAGCTGCTGAAAACGGCAGCCGGCAGGCTTCCCGTCTTAGCTCTTTGGCTGTTCTAACGCCATCGCGCCCGCCCGTTTTTTGAC